>AR_comb_assmDRAFT_10310997_pt1 | contig 17661 bp, 18 predicted proteins | sample ArasoioldDNA_FD_10543 | JGI IMG/M metagenome (IMG submission 10543) | reverse complement strand
CGACCTCTTCCGTGTCAAGGAAGCGCTCTAGACCAACTGAGCTACGGGCCTGCTGATCCTACCGTGAGTGACTGAAAGCCAAGAGCAACCGCCCCAGCCTTAAGAAGTTTATCATGCGATCCAGTCTACTTCGTCACTGCCCAGGCCATTCCGTCCGGCCCTTTGCCGGTTGCGATTCGGCCTGTCACCGCCAACGTCTTCAGATCAACAACGGCAACTTGGCTATCGGTACTCACCGCGACATAGGCCCGCGAGCCGTCAGGTACGATCAGGATCCCGGCTACTCCGTGTCCCAGATTCACGCGTTTGATTTCTTTCCGGGCGGCCGAGTCGAGCACAACCAGATCTCCCAACTCGAGATCAGAGATCAGCACCAGTTTCCCATCGGGGGCGAATTTCACGCGGTTGGCGCGTTTGGTGTGCACGTCGAGGGTCTGCACGACCTTCCTGCTCGCCAGGTCGATGATGGAAAGCGTGCCATCGTGCGAGTTCGCCGCCCACAACTCTTTGCCATCCGGAGAGACATCAAAACCTTCCGGCCCTTTGCCAACTGAAATGGCGGTCTCGATCCATCCGGAAGCATCTCCGTTCTTGTCGCGGTCGAGAATAGTGATCGTGTCGGAGTTGACGTTCGCCGTGAAGATCTTGCTTTCGTCCTTGCTGACCACCAGCATATGCGTACGATTCTGCCCGATCCCCAACGTCCAATCGATCCTCTGCGAGGCCGGATCGTAGCGCCCGATCACCTTGCTTCCTTCCGCGGTAAAGTAGACCTTGCCATTCACCATTTCCAGTCCATGCGGCGAACGCAGAGCCCCAAGATCAACCGCAGGTAGCGCTTTCTGTGTCGGCAAGTCAGCAATGGAAATCGTATGCTGCGGGTTCTGGAAGGCCCCATAGTTGGAGATGTAGGCATACTTCCCGTCGTCGGATGCAACGATTTCGTGCGGATCCTCGCCCGCCGGAACTCGTCCGATAACCTTCAACGTGTTCGGATCCACAATTGCCATCGACTTGTCATTCTTCTCCAACACCAGTAAGGCCGGGGAGGGAGTCTGGGCAAGCACGGAATTGGCGACAAGTAAAAGAAGAAATCCGAGCGATAATGCCCACACTCTTCTCGTCATTTCGTCACCTCGCAAATTAAATATCATGAGATGCATTGCTCATCGGAGCGGTACAGCTGCAGCCCCGGGTTTGGCAAGCATCCTGGCCGAAACGCGCCGATACAAATCGCCGGCTCTGAGGCGCTCACAGCTCTGCTCGAAATTGTCGCGTGGCCCGTTCCACCTGAGATGGTCGACAGAATCGAATACCGGAACATCGAGACGCAAAGTGGCGAGCGTTCGATACGACAGTGCCTCATCCCATGCGAGAAATAAAGACTCCGCCAGCGGCCGCGCCCTACGGATCGACGGATCCCAACGTTGCCAATCTTTCGGGATATTCTCCAGATGGAGATACTTCGACAATGCAAGTGACGCCGCTTTCGGCCCCCACCCTGAAATACCTGGATATCCGTCTGCGCTATCGCCCGTGACTGCCAGGTAATCCGGGATCGATTCGGGCTTCACGCCAAACTTTTCTTCGATGCCGGCCTCATCGCGAAGAATGTTACGCCTGCGGTCCAGTTGCAGCACGCGTTTACCCACCACGCATTGCGCAAGGTCTTTGTCAGGCGTGCAAATCAACACTTGCTCTACCCGGTCATCGGCCGCAGCCTTGGCGGCCGCCGACGCGAGCGCGTCGTCTGCTTCAAAGTAGGTCATCGGCCATACCACTACACCCATCGATTCGAGAGCTTCTTCCAGGATGGGGAATTGCGAAAGCAGTTCGGGAGCAACCCCCTCAGCCGTCTTGTATCCTGCATAGAGTTCGTTTCGAAACGACTCCACCACGTGATCGGTGGCAACGCCGAGATGGGTCGCACCAGCTTCGATCATGGAAAAAACAGAGATGAGAACGCCGCGAACGGCGCCGATCTCCTGGCCGCTGTCATTTTTCGATGGTGGCACCGCAAAGAAGTGACGGAATAGCTCGTAAGTCCCGTCAATCAAATGGACATTCATGCAAATGCGATCGGCCTTCCGGAAGATGAAAGATGAAGATGATACTAAACGAGAGTGGCTGCTACGTCTTGTCCATCGCCATAAACAGATTGTTTAGCGATTCGGTTAATGTTGGATGAGCATAGGTGGCATCCCGCAGCGCAGTGTATGCCAATTTGCCCATCATGGCAGTCTCCAGCACCGACATGACTTCTCCGCCCTCAAGGCCGAGCACCGCTGCCCCGAGAATCTGATTCGTATCGGCGTCGACAACGGCCTTCATGAATCCCCGCGTCTCATCGACCTCCAGAGCGCGGGCCACTGAGGTCATGGGCAGCTTCGCAACACGGAAATTCCGCCCCTGCACGCGAGCCTCATTCTCAGTCATCCCTACGCGACCCAGCTGCGGATCGATGAAGACGCAATAGGGTACCTGCCGACCTTTCGTAGACGCCGTCTTTCCTTCCAGCAGATTCGCGCGAATGATTCGGAAGTCGTCGTACGAAATGTGCGTGAAAGCCGGCCCGCCCTTGATGTCTCCCAGCGCATAGATTCTCTCCGCAGTTGTCTCCAACCGATCGTTCACTTGAATGAATCCATGATCGTCAGTTTTAACGGCCGCTGCCGAAAGGCTCAGCGTGTCAGAGTTCGGCGCGCGTCCCGTCGCTACCAACAAATGCGAGCCGGCTAGAATCGTTGATTTGCCGCCCGACTCGATCTGCAACTGAATCTTCTCCCCCGCCTGCTCGACGCGCGTAGCTTTTGCGCTGAGCACGACTTCCACTCCATCCTGCCGCAGAATCTTTGTCACTTCTTCGGCGATATCCGTATCCTCCCGCGTTAGCAACTGCCCCGCCGACTGAACGATCGTTACGCGGCTGCCGAAACGCCTAAAAAGCTGCCCGAACTCCAACCCAATATATCCGCCGCCAAGAATGAGAAGGTGTTCCGGAACCGCATCAAGTTCCATGATCGATTCATTGTCGAGAGCCGCAACCCGTTCGAGTCCTTCCAGCTTCGGCCGCGATGCCCGCGTTCCGGCATTGATGAAGATGCGATCCGCAGAGACAGTTCGCTGTCCGCCATCGTTAGTTCTAACCGCAACAGTCTTCGCGCCGCTGAAACTTGCTTCGCCCATAATCAGTTCGAGACTCTGGGTCTTTCCGATCCGGGTCTCACTTCCACCCCGGAAACTGGCTACGATGTCGCGCTTGCGTTGACGAACCTTTTCGAGGTCGATGGATATGGCCCCGGTGTGCACCCCATAATCAGCGGCGCGCCGCGCAAGATACGCCACGCGCCCGCTCGCCACCATCGTCTTCGTCGGCGTGCATCCTTCATTGATGCAGGTTCCGCCGACATGTTTCCGCTCGATCAGTGCGGTGCGCATCCCGGCTTTCGCAAGCGCCATCGAAAGCGGCGTGCCGCCCTGCCCGGATCCGATCACAATCGCGTCGTAGTGCGAAGCATTCACGGGACAGCCTCTAAGGAACTGAATTGAAGGAGCGGAATTATAAACGCGAGGTTAGTAGTAGTCCTAACCCAATCGCAATCACGTCCTCGGGAATTGCGATTACGAAATCGGGAACTCGCAACGAGCGGACCAAACCCACGCGTGCATAATATCCGCCAAAGGCCCCTGCAATCGCTCCCACGATACCAGCGACCACTCCCAACCATAGCGCCGCATTTCCCGCCGCCGCAAGACATGCTCCGGTCAGCGCGCCAGTCACGATTCGCGCCGACAGGCCTATCGCGGCCGTTCGGGCCGGTGTGGAGGGAAGTTGATCCGCGACGAGTTCCACCACGGCGAGGGCTGTGAAAATCACCACGGTCCACTTCGATCCCATGAAAGCCAGCGGAGAGTTATGCAGATTGATCCAACCCAAATTGGCAGCCCAGGCCACCACCGCGGGCGCCGTGAGAGACCGCAATCCTGCTACAAGCCCAATCCCAGCTGCGAATAGTATGGTTGAGTTCACCGGTCTTCTCCAGAGCATTTTTGTCGCGAAATCGGAGCCCGGAAAGCAACTGCCGAACTAGTTGGAGCTTGCCATCGGCAGCCAGACTTGGAAGCGCGTGTCGCCGGGTTTGGAATGCACCTGTATGCTGCCGCGATGTTTTCTCACAATCCGCTGGACGGTATCGAGCCCGAGGCCCGTACCCTCACCCACCCCTTTCGTGGTGAAGAACGGCTCAAAAATGCGCGGCTCCACCTCTGGGGGAATGCCAGGCCCGTTGTCGGCGATCTCGACGACCACACAATCATCCTGGCGATAGGTGCGCACACGCAACTCGCCTGTCCCGCCCATCGCATCGATCGCGTTATCGATGATGTTGGTCCAAACTTGGCTGAGTTCGCTGCCGAAGGAATTCACCAGCAGCGGCACTTTCTGATAGTCACGCTCGACCGACACGCCCTTTTTGAGTTTGTGATTCAGAATGGTCAGCGTGTTTTCCAGCGTCTTCACGATGTCCACGTTTTGGACCGGCGCCTGGTCCATGAACGTATATTCCTTGATGGCCTTTACGAGATCGGAAATTCTCGAAGTGCTGCTCTCAATCTCGTTTAACAAGCCCGCGATTTCGACGGAAGTGGAAATCCGCACCAGGGCGGCACGTGCGGTGTCTTCATCAAGAGTTGCGAAAAGCCGCTCCAGAGCCTCGGGCTTGAAATTTCTGCGCGCAAGATCGGCGGCAAGTTGCCAGAGATCATTCTGCCCATGGCTGCGCAGCAAGGAATCGAGTTGGTCTTCAAGGTCGCTGGCAACTAGGGGGTCCGGCGGATGCGCGTCCGTCTGCATCAATGACGACTCCAGCTTCTCTATTTCTGCCTTCTGCGCCGCTGTCAGATCGCGCTGGCCGAGGTCATGACTTGCATCGCGAATTCGTTTCAACAAGTCTCGAAGCTGGCTGGTAGCGCGTTTCGCCGCCGACGCTGGATTGTTCAACTCATGCGCCAGCCCAGCCGAAAGCTTGCCTAGAGCTGCGAGCCGATCCCGTTGCTGCTCGAATCGCGTAACCTCCCGGATTCGATCCGACATGAGCCCGACGAGCCGCGTTGCCAGTTCGGGCATTCTCTGTACAAGCTCCGGAAAATGCGACGCCGGAAACCGCAGGACGCTGGCATCACTGACCGCCCGCCCACTGAGCATGTAGTTCTTCATGCGGGAAAAAGGAAGGATGCCGGTGACCTCACCCGCTTTCATATCGCGAACGAACGTTTCGCCCGAAAATTCCCCCCGCCACTGGAACTCACCCTGAAGCAGGACGAACATCGCATCGGCCGGGTCTCCTTGCCGCGCGTACACTCCTCCGGCTTTCAGTTGGACTTCTCGCGACTGGCTCAGAAACCAGTCGATCTGCTCGTCAGGTAAGTCCGCGAAGACCGGACTCTGCCGCAGAAGTTCTAGTACTTCGGCCATTTAGACCTTGCTCAAGTACTGATGGATGAATTGAACCGCCACAGATCCTTCACCGACCCCAGACGCCACTCGCTTCACCGACCCGTGCCTCACGTCGCCCACCGCAAAAATTCCCGGTACGTTGGTCTCAAGAAGGAAGGGGTCGCGATCCAGCGTCCACTTCTTCGGATGTTGCCCAGCGTGCATCAGGTCTGGCCCTGTAAGAATAAACCCGCGATCATCGCGCTCAATCGCGTCCCCCAGCCAGTCTGTTCGCGGCAAAGCTCCGATGAAAATGAATACGGAACTAGCCGGCACCCGCTCGGTCTTGTCGGTGTCAGAACAAAGAACGGAAATCTCCTCAAGATGCGTGTCGCCGTGCACCTCGGCCACGCTGGCGTGCGTCCACAGTTGTATATTGGGAGTCTCTTTGATCTGGTCGATCAAGTATTGCGACATAGTGCTGGAGAGCGAATCGCCGCGCACCAGGATCACCACACGCTCAGCATACTTGGAGAAATTCATCGCCGCCTGTCCGGCGGAATTCGCCCCACCCACCACGTAGACGATCTCTCCCTTGCATGAAAGAGCTTCGGTCGTACCGCCACCGTAATACACACCAGCGCCTTGCAATCGATCAATCCCGGGCGCCTCCAGCCGCTTCCACTGCACACCCGTGGCGATCATCAATGCATGGCAGGAGATCTCGCTGTCGTCGGCCAGCTTGATGATGCGATACGGCCCCTCCGTCCGCATATTCACAACGGTCTGAGGCGCTAATATCTCTACGCCGAAACGCCGCGCCTGCGTGACCGCGCGGCGAGCCAGATCGCCTCCGCTGAGTCCAGTGGGAAATCCCAGATAGTTCTCAATGCGCGAGCTCATCCCAGCTTGCCCGCCGGGAGCTTCCTTCTCAACAATCACAGTGTGCAGCCCCTCGGACGCGCCATACACCGCGGCGGCCAGCCCGGCCGGTCCGCCCCCGACAATCGCGAGATCGTAAAAACTCGTTTCGGCGCGCGTGCGCAATCCCACCTTCTGCGCCACGTCTGCCGGGACACTGTTCAGCATTTTCGCTCCATCCGGAAACAAGACCACCGGAAGCTCGGTCGCATCCTGCCCGAGCGCCTCCAAAAGAACCTTCGTCTCCGGATCGTTCGCAGAACCTTCAACATCGATCCACTGATAAGGCACATGACTCCGCGCCAGGAAATCGCGCAGTTCATAAGATCTCGGGGACCACCGTGTTCCAAGCACCCGAATTCCTTGAAATGCAGGGCGGTACGAAGCCTGCCAGTCGTCCAGCAAATCGTCGAGTTGCGGATAAAGATGCTCCGTCGGAGGATCCCACGGCTTCATGAAGAAATAATCGATGCTGGCCTGATTGATGGCGCTGATGGCCGCATTCGTGTCGGCATAAGCGGTAAGGAGAGCACGCTTGGCATCGGGGTACATCTGTCGCGCAGCCTGCAGAAACCCAACACCGTCCATATGGGGCATGCGCTGATCCGCCAAAAGCAAAGCGACGCCGTCGTTGCGGACCTTCAGCCCCTTCAGCAGATCGAGCGCTCCTAGCGGAGAATCGCTGCTGATCACGCGATATTCCGCGCCGTATTGGGTTCGCAGATCACGTTCGATCGCCCGCAGAACGTCGGGATCGTCGTCGACCGTCAGCAAAATGGGCTTGGGCATGACCGACTCAGCCTCTTCTTCAGACCTGAACCTGTCTCGTCGACTGTATTGAAAAGGGCGCGGCCTCGAGCCACGCCGTCCAAAGTCAGAAGAACGCGGGCTTTAGCCTCCGAGGGAAACGCGCCCTTGCGTTCAGCAACACGATCCGTGAGCAGACAAGCAGATCTAGTCGTAATAACTCTGCTTAGATACTCGAAGGAACGATTTGGTCGCGCAAAGTTGCCGCTACTCCACGTGACGCCTTTCGATAACAGAATCCTACGCCCGGATTTCCCCAGGTTCCATCTGATCCACATAGCACCAGATCCACGACTCACCCGGCTCGATCGAGCGAATTAGCGGATGTTGCAATTTGTGGAAATGCTTGGTCGCGTGCTTGTTCTTCGACGAGTCGCAGCACCCCACGTGCCCGCACGTCAGACACAGGCGCAGGTGGACCCATGTATCACCTGTCTTAACGCATTCCTCGCAAACATGCTTGTCGGTATTCTTAATTTTGATCTGGTCGAGATGGGAGCACTGATTCGTCATGGTTCCTCCAAATGATCTCCGGTCTGTGTCAAGTGACCCCAGTCACGTAACGAAGGACCACAATCACATCACACGCACATCGTTTTCACTCAAAATGGATTCCGGAGGTCATTCATTCGTGCTTCGTCTTGATTATCTCTCTTGTATCTTGACCGTCGCATCCACGATTCTCGTGGGACGCCGGTGTTGGGAAGGCTGGGCTCTGGCCGGAGTCAACAGCGTGATCATGTGCATCATTGGATTCCGCACGGCACAGTTGGGCTTCATTCCCGCCAATGTGTTCTGCATGGTCGTGAGTGCAATCAATCTCCATGCCTGGCGGAGGTCGAGGTCCTACTGATGCAGATCAGCTTAATGGTTTTTTCCTTAGTATGCCTTCGTGTCTTTAGTGGTTAGTGTTTTTGTTGCCAGGAACCACCTCTCACTCAGCCACGAGCAAGTTCTCCGCAAAGGGCCATTGCTCGTCGATCCATTGAACCTCGCAACGGAAACCCGCCTGCTGCGCCGTCTCGCAGACCTCTTCGACAGAGTACTTGTGGCTGCTTTCCGTCCAAATGGTTTCACCCTCTCGGAACTCAACCACCACCTCCGCCGCCGGAACGCTTACCACCTGCCGGCACTTCGAAAGCAGGTGCATTTCCACGCTCCGCGCTTCTTCATTAACGCGCGCCACATGCTCGAATTCACCGAGATTGAAATCAGCTCCAAGCTCCCGGTTGATCCGACCCAGCAGATTCAGATTGAATGCCGCCGTCACCCCAAGTTCGTCGTCATACGCGCGAATCAGTGCCGAACTCGACTTCTCCAGATCCGTACCCAGTAGCAGCGAATCTCCCGGCTTCAGTATGCACCTCACCTGCGAGAGGAACTTCACCCCGGCCGCGCGATCGAAGTTGCCGATTGTACTGCCCAAGAAAAGAACGCATAGGTACTGGCCCGGCTTTCGATACGCCGCCACCTCCAGCAGGCCATCGAGATATTCGCGCTCGAATCCGACAATACTGATTGCGTCGATATCGCTCAGCTCTCTCTCGCACATCACCAGCGCCGAGTGAGAGATCTCCACGGGATAATACGAAAGGCGCTGCCTGCGGCAGAACGCCTCCAGCAACCAGCGAGTCTTGCGCCCGCTGCCGCTGCCGAGTTCAGCAACCGCGACTGGCCCTTTAACGCGGTCCACAATTTCGCTTGCGTGCCGGCGCAATAACCTCTCGTCAGCCCGAGTCAGGCCGTATTCCGGTAGATGGCTGATCACCTCGAAAAGCGCGGAGCCCACATCGTCGTATAGATATTTCGAGGGAAGTTCCTTCTGCCGTTGGCGCGTCAGTCCGTCGCGCACCTCGGCCGCAAACTCATAGTTGACGTTGCTAGGGATCGCATGAACAAGCATGATTCACTCCTTGATTCAGATCAGACGTTCACACATCGGAAGCCGGCATACACGTACTGGTAGTGTGGTTGGAACCAGTTGCGGAATGTAGGCCGCAGCATGCACGCAGCGGTACGTGCAGAGCCGCCTTTCATGACGAAGTGTTTTCCATCGAAGAAATCGGCAGAATATCCGCGATAGAACGGAAACGGCTCGAAACCCCAGAAAGGTCCGAACACGCTGGACGTCCACTCCCAACCGTTGCCCAACATCCCCTCCACGCCAAACCCACTCTGGCCTCGAGGATGCGCATTTACCGGGACTGGATCCCAGCTTTGGAGATCAAAGTTTCCGTGCTTCGGATTTGGAGCTTCATTCCCCCATGGGTAGAAACGCTCTGCTTCATCGGAAGAACCATACGCAGCGCGGTGCCACTGTTCTTCTGTAGGAAGCGCCTTACCTACCCATCGCGCATATGCCGAAGCTTCAGCGTGGCTGACGTAAACCGGCCATTCCAATGGCAACGGGATTTCATCAAACATAGCGCGATAGAGCCATGCGCCATCTTCTTGGCGCCAGAAGACTGGACAAGAAATATCGCCTGCACTCTTCCACTCCCAATCAGCATCGCTCCATAATTCACGCTTGTCATAACCGCCAGCTTCCATGAATTTCAGAAACTCGCCATTCCTAACCATGTATCGATCGATCTCGAAAGCGGGGACATTGGCGGTATGAGCTTCGAACTCGTTGTCCCACCCAAACACATCGCTTCCACGTTTCAGTCCTAGGCGCGCTGTTCCGCCAGGAATTTTGATCATCGAATCGGTTAAGGGGAGAGTAAGAGGGGTAGACGGTGCGGATTGCGGGACTTTTCGCTCCAGCGGCAACTGGTGCAGCATGTAAGCCAACGTCTCCACATGCATCAGCCGATGCTCAATCGCAACGTTGAGGAGAGTGTCGAGCGCAAAGCCATCTCGCTGGCCACCTGCATTGCTCATCAGCTTGTCATCAAGGGAACTGCGGATCTTTCGCACGTACTCACGAACTCGATCGAGAGACGGCCAATCTGAGGGCTGATCGGTGGGCAAGCCGCCCCCAACCGGATCAATCCCAAACGCAAACAGACGATCAAACTCCGGGTGGAAACTCCTCAGGCCAAACACGTTTTCGTGCAGCAGGTTCCAGTCAAACGCCTCCAGGTGACCAACGTAGAAGATGATCCGGTGACGTTCAGGGATCGGGCGATCGTAGATCGCATCACTCTGCACAATCCCGAACAGCGCATCGCTCCTGCGCCGGGCATCAGAGAGTCTTTCGAGCAGCGGGGCTTCAACAACGGATTCCCTCTGAGCGGTTAGCATTCAGCCCTCCAGACAGGTCGAGTGATCAGAAGCTAAGCGGTATCTCCAAGCGTGGTTCGATTAACGAAGTAGTTAACGGATGGCGCCGCGACATACCCCGAACGCGGTGTAGAACGGCCGTCCTCCGGCCCCGGAGTCCCCAGACTATACATGGCTCACCCATGTCTCGCAACCAACTCCTTGCTGCCGCAAGAAATTGCAAACTGTTACGCCACGATTAAAATCAACCAGGTGCGCATCCCTCTGTTTCATGTCGACGCCTTCACCCACCAGCCCTTCCGAGGCAATCCCGCCGCGGTCTGCTTTTTAGACTCGTGGTTAGATGACGCTAAGCTTTGCAAAGTCGCTGCAGAAAATAATCTTTCTGAAACCGCATTTCTGGTCCCCGCCGAAGATGGACACGAGCTGCGCTGGTTCACCCCACGATGCGAAGTAAGGCTGTGCGGCCACGCCACGCTCGCATCGGCTCACATTTTGCTGAACTTGCGGCAGCCTCAGCGTGATTCGGTGCGTTTCGAAACAAGATTCCACGGAACCCTGACGGTCAAAAGGCACGGGGATTATCTAGCGATGGATTTCCCCGCGCTCTTCCCCAAGCCCTGTACGAGCTCGCCCCACCTATGGCGAGACGCTTTGGCGATGCAATCGCCGCCCGCAGAAGTCCTCGAAGCCGATGACACATACATTGTAGTAACTGACACACCAGAAACTGTCCGCAATGTTCGCCCGAACTTCCCGCTTTTAGAGGACCTCGATCCCTATGCGGTTGCGGTAACAGCCCGCGGAAACGACGTGGATTTCGTATCGCGCTATTTCGCCCCCAGCTACGGTGTTCCAGAAGACGCTGTTACCGGGTCGGCACATTGCATATTGGCGCCATATTGGACGAGGCGCCTGGGGAAAACGGAATTGCATGCCCGCCAACTATCCGATCGCGAGGGCGAACTCTGGTGTGAAGTGATTGGGGATCGCGTGCTCCTGAAGGGCAAGGCCATCTTAACGTTGCAAGGATCGCTCTCGATCTGAGACGGCCTCAGGGCACGAGTCCCTTCGATTTCAGAAACTCGCGCACGACGTCCTGCGTGTCCCGGTGCTGTGCATCCACGGCGTAATTCATCTTCCGCATCTCCTCATCGGAGATCTTCCCACCAAGATCAGCAAGGAGAGGCGTGATTTCCGGATGCAACTGCAGCGCCTGCTGGCGAATCACTGGCACAGCCTCATACGGCGGGAAGTAATGACGATCATCTTCGAGCGCCACGAGATCCAGGGCGGGAATAAGGCCGTCGGTGGCATTGCCCCCGGCGAAGTCGATCTGTCGACCCTTCAACGCCCTCGCTAACAGCCCCAGATCCATGATTCGAGGCTCTTCAGCGAAATGCAGCCCATACGTCGCAACCAACCCGCGATAGCCATCATGACGCTCCATAAACTCGTATCCAAAGCCGGCGCGCCACTGCGGAGCAAACTGTGCCGCCTGCGATAAAGTTTTGACGTTCAAGCGGCGCGCATCTTCTCCCCGTATTTCCATCGCAAACGTATCGTTGAACCCGAACGCCGGACCGAGCGTAAGTCCAAATCGCCGTTCATATTCATCCTTGACCCGCTCATAAACCGCCCGCTTATCGCTGGAAATGCCTTGCTTGAGTATTGCCGTGAGTGCCGTCCCGGTGTATTCGGGATAAATGTCAATCCGTCCGGCCAGCATCGCTTGCTGGCAGATATAAGTTCCCGCGAGATAAAAGCGCCGCTCCACCTTCAAATTTGTGTGCGCTTCAATCTGCTGTGCGATCAGTTCGCCCAGGATGAATGATTCGGTAAAATTCTTCGACCCCACGACGATTCGGTCGGAATGCGACGACGAACAGGAGAGAAGAGCGACACTGCAGGCCACCAACAAGCCAAGGGCCGCTCGAAGACGAATCATTGTGGCCTCAGGCGCTTCTCAATCCATCCCATGCCGAAATCCGCGAGCAAAGCCAGAATTGCCGCAGGAATCGCTCCCGCTAGAATGACGCGATTGTCGACCATCGCGAGTCCGCGAAAGATGAACTCCCCAAGGCCGCCAGCGCCGATTGCAGCCGCGATCGTTGCCAGCCCCACTGAAATCACGACGGCGACTCGCACCCCGGAAATGATCACGCTCAAAGCCAGTGGCAACTCAACCTGAAATAGCAGTTGCGACTCCGTCAACCCCATGCCGCGTCCGGCCTCGACCACCGCCGCATCGACGCCGCGAATCCCAGCGTAAGTGTTTCGAATGATCGGCAACAGCGCATAAAGCGTCAGAGCCAGAATCGCCAGTCGATCCGCACGCGCCCCCAGCCAGGGCACCGGCAGCAGAAATCCGAATAGCGCGAGAGCAGGAATTGCCTGAATGATATTTGCGGTGGCGAGAACTGGCTGGCCCAACTGCGTGCGGTGCGCTATCAAAATTCCGAGCGGAACGCCAATCAGCATCGCAAAAAGCGTTGACCACCCCACCAGCCACAGGTGCCCCCGGATGGATTCCAGTACCTCCGTATGGTTCTGGACGAAGAACCGAAGCAGATTCATGATGTCCCTCGATTTGCCGCCGATTCCAATCCGTCGCCGAACGCTCGCACGTACGCAGATGCCCACGGATCGGGGGACTTCACAAATTCGTTCGGCGTCAACACGGTCACGAGCTTCCCCGCTTCCATCAACGCAATTCTCGATCCCAACCGCAGCGCCTCTCGAAGATCATGAGTGACAAACACCACGGTTTTGTGTACCCGCCGCTGGAGCAGGGTAAACTCCCGCTGCAGCTCATCCCGGGTCAAGGGATCGAGCGCGCCGAAAGGTTCATCCATCAGCAGAATCGCGGGATCGGCCGCCAGTGCGCGAGCCACTCCTACCCGCTGCCGCTGTCCGCCGGACAACTGATGCGGGTAGCGTAAAGCCAAGTCCGGACCGAGCCCCACTACCTGCAGCATCTCTTGAACGCGCGCGCGAATCCGCTCCTCCGGCCAGCCTTCGATCTTCGGAACCAACCCGATATTCCGCGCTACTGTGAAATGCGGAAAGAGGCCAGCCTCCTGGATGACGTACCCGATGCCCCGCCGCAACCGGATCACGTCGACTTGATCGTTCGGCGCGCCATTTACGAGAACTTGCCCCGAACTCGGCGAGACCAGTCGGTTCACCAGTTTCAGGGTGGTCGTTTTGCCCGAGCCGCTGCGCCCCAGAAGCACGAGGATTTCCCCGGGTGCGACCCTTAGGTTGAGGCCGCTGAGCACCTGAATTCCATTCACGTTGTAAGAAACATCGCGGAATTCGATCACGAGAGTTGCAGTCCCCAGCCTAGGCTGCGCTCAGAATACAGAAGTTCGGTGCGCGGACCAACTCTGGGCCGCATCCGCGCAGCAGGTCGGATTTGCAATGCACGCCGCCCCCAGCGACAATCTTGGCATGCCGAACAACGGGGCCACTCCCAACGCGAGCCAACCCTTTTCAGCGGGGGCGCTGGTCATCGCGACCTTGTGCAATCCGCGGGAAAAATTCTGGGGCATGATTCTCGCCCTCGCGCCCGAAGGCCTGAGCCTGAGCGGAGCCGAATTGGCTTCTTTTGAAGACCTAACCCTAATGGTCAGAGATGGTGAGCCTTTCACTCCCGCGGTTGTCTTCTTTCCCATGCACCGTATTGAGCGCGTCGAGCTCGACTTGCCCGACGGAACCCTGCCCTCGCTCTCTCAACGATTCTTGTCAAGAACCGGGTTGGAGCCTTCCGCGGTTCTCTCGCCTCGTCACGATCCTCGTCCGCATCCCTCGAAGGAACCGGCTTGAAGCTCTCGCAAATCTTCACTGCTCCCAATCAACTGACGCTGCTGCGGATGATCTTCGTCCCCTTCATCGTCATCGATCTTGTGGACGGCCAATATCTTTGGGCACTGATCCTGTTTGTAGTCGCCGGTTTCTCCGACGGCCTCGACGGCCTGCTTGCCCGGAGACTGCATCAACAGACGCTGCTCGGCCAATATCTCGATCCCATCGCAGATAAACTCCTGCTCAGCACCATGTTTCTTGTACTCTCCATCCTCCACAAGATTCCCTGGAAGTTCACGGTCGTGGTTTTCAGCCGCGACACCTCCATTCTCGCAGCCAGTGCCGTCCTGTTCGCGATCGCCGGACTGCGGGATTTCCGTCCCAGCATCTTCGGCAAGGCGAATACCGTTTCCCAGATTGCCGCGGTTTTCTTCGTGCTTCTGCTGCAAGTCCAGCCGGTACGCTGGATATGGATCGCGCGCACGGTCTTTCTTCGTGCAACTTTTATCTTCACCATCGTCTCAGCTTTGCATTACGTGATTCTGGTCCAGCACCGTCTGCGCGAGCACTCGCACGCTTTGCCTCCCGCGCAGACCCGATCTTCTTGAATGCCTGATTTGACCCGCTTTTCTGAGCCCCCTAGAATCTTAAGTTCTCCTGACGAGCAAGACTCATATGCCCCTTCGCCTTTTTAATACGATGTCCTCGCAAGTCGAGGAGTTCCGCCCGCTCCGCGACTCCGAAGTCCGCATGTACGCTTGCGGGCCTACTGTTTACGACTACGGACACATCGGCAATTTCCGCACCTTCGTCGCCATCGATCTGTTGCGCCGGTTCCTTCGGCAGAGCGGTTACAAGATCCAACACGTCATGAACATTACCGACGTGGACGACAAGATCATTCGCAACTCCGCCCGCGATGGAGTCACGGTGCAGCAATACACGGCGAAGTACGAGAAGGCGTTTCTCGAGGATGCCTCCATGCTCGGTATTGAGCAGCCCGTGCTGGTTCGCGCCACCGAGCACATTCCCGTGATGGCCGAGTTCGTTGCGAAGTTGGTTGAGAAAGGACTCGCCTACCGCGCCGACGACGGCTCCTATTACTTTCGCATCGCCAAATTTCCCCAGTATGGCAAGCTCTCGAAAAAAGATTTCAGCAGCATGCTGGATGGCGCCCGCGTTGATGTCGACGAATACGACAAAGACAGCGCCCGCGACTTCGCACTCTGGAAAGCGCCCAAACCCGGCGAAGCCTCATGGAACACGGCCATCGGTCCCGGCCGTCCGGGATGGCACCTCGAGTGCTCCGTGATGTCCATGATGGAACTCGGCGAAAGCTTCGATCTCCATGCCGGCGGCGAAGATCTCATCTTCCCCCATCACGAAAACGAAATCGCGCAATCGGAATCCATGACAGGAAAACCCTTCGCGCATTTCTGGTTCCATGCGCGCTTTCTTCTCGTCGAAGGCGAGAAGATGTCGAAGAGCCTGGGGAATTTCTTCACTCCTCGCGACCTGGTGCTCAAGGGACACAAGCCATCTTCCATTCGTTACCTGCTGGCCTCGGTTCCCTATCGCAATCAACTCAATTTCACCTTCGACGGTCTCAAGCAGGCGGCGGTCTCCGTCGATCGCTTACGCAATTTCCGCCTTCGTCTCACTTCCGGGAGTTTCCCCGACGGATCAAACGAACAACTGCAAAAGCTGGCCACAGAAACCCTTGACCGCATGCGCGCCGCGCTCGACGATGACCTCAATACCGCCCAGGCACAGGCAGCCCTATTTGAGATGGTTCGCCAAGCCAACACCGCGTTCGATACCGGCGGCGTCATGAAGAACGACGTTCCGCCGCTGCTGGCCGCCCTCGAGAAGTTCGACGAGGTCTTCGCCGTCCTCCACGACGACGATCTCCCGAAGATGAGGCAAGTCCTGCAGTGGGCGCAGACTGAAGGCCGCGAGAAAGATATCAGCCAGGAATTGCGTGATGCGCTGCAGTCCGCACAACGTTCGGATGCTGACATTGAAGCGAAAATAACCGAGATGAAAGCCGCCCGCACTGCCCGCGATTTCAAAAGGTCAGACGCAATCCGCGCCGAACTCGCCGAATCAGGCATCCTCGTAGAAATCACAAAGGACGGCATCCGCTGGCGCAGAAAATAGAACCTGTCTCACGTGGTTTTGAACGGCGCGGCGTTTTGAAGGGCGCGGCTTAAGCCGCGCCGTCCAAGGCCCGAAAACACGGGCTTTAGCCCCGAGGGACGAATCTCAATAGCCCGTCGAGCCCATGTCAAACGACACGCGATGTTAAGCTGAAAGCTGACGCCTCAAAGCTGAGATTTTTCATGAAATCTCTCGACGAATACCTCCGCGACGCTGAAAAAGCCCACGGCCACCTCTGTGCCGGCCAAATACTTGGCGTTCGTCTGGCCATGCTGGGCCTGCAGAAACTCGGCATCGACGATCCGCACGGCAAAGACCGCAAGCGCCTCGTTACGTTCGTCGAGATCGACCGGTGCGCCACCGACGCTGTAGGCGTAGTCACCGGATGCCGCCTGGGCAAGCGCGCCCTGAAATTCCGAGACTGGGGCAAGGTAGCCGCCACTTTCGTGGACGTCCTCAACGGCAAGGCCATCCGCATCGCCGCGAAAGAATCGTCCAAGGCGCTAGCCCGCCAGTTACATCCCGAGATCGACAGCAAGAACGAGCAGCAGATGCTCGCCTATCGCGAGATGTCGGACGATGACCTGTTCGCAACACATTGGGTGAAAGTTGATCTCCCTCCAGAGGAATTTCCGGGATACAAGGGCGAGCGGGTTACATGCGTGAAATGCGGTGAAGGGATCAATTTCCGCCGGGAAGTGCAACGCGAAGGAAAGATACTATGCCGCGCCTGCGCGGGAGACAGCTACTACGAACCTCTGTAAATTCTTCTTCGTGAACCTTCGTGCCCCTTGTGGTTGATTATTTTTCCCCGCGTTGCACCTGAAAAACTGCTGGGGACGCTACGAAGCCTGCTCGTAAGCATGCGCAACACGCAGAATTGTGGCCTCATCAAAATGCTTCCCCAGAATCTGCAGCCCGATTGGCAGTCTCTCCCGCGTCTCTCCGCACGGAATCGAAATCCCCGGAATGCCCGCCAAATCCGCAGTCACCGTATAGATGTCCGCGAGATACATCGCCAGCGGATCATTCGACTTCTCCCCAAGTCGGAATGCCGCCGTAGGACTAGTCGGCGTCAATATCGCGTCCACCTTGGTGAATGCGGAATCGAAATCGCGCGTCAGGAGCGTCCGCACTTTCTGCGCTTTCAAATAATATGCGTCGTAGTACCCGGCGCTGAGCGCGTATGTACCCAGCATGATGCGCCGCTTCACCTCGGCGCCGAAGCCCTCATCCCGGCTGCGCCGGTACATCTCCGACAGAGTCCTCACCCCGCGCGCCCGGTGGCTGTAGCGCACACCGTCATA
>AR_comb_assmDRAFT_10141640_pt1 | contig 17681 bp, 15 predicted proteins | sample ArasoioldDNA_FD_10543 | JGI IMG/M metagenome (IMG submission 10543) | reverse complement strand
ACGACATTCCTGGCGCGCAGTGCCGCCAGATGCTGCGACACGATGGGCTGGTCGAGCGTCAGCGCATTCTGCAAATCCTGCACGGACTGCGGCCCGGGCACGAGCCGCTCGAGAATCCGGATGCGGGTCGGATGCGCGAGGGCGCGAAAGAGATCGCTCTTGAGCTCCTGCAACTGAGTTGGCATATATAGATATTACTATATATAGCGCGGATGCCGATTCCTTATCGCTTGCCCTTGGACATCTCGAGGGTTTTCACGATCTCCGCGGGCGGCAGCGGCTGGGCCTGAGCATCGACACCAATCGCAAAGCGATCGCCGGCGTTGTGGATGACGAGCTTCCCGCGCGCGAGCGCGGCCGCGGTCCGCAGATCTCCGGCGCGGCGCAGCCCGGGAACGTACAGATGTTCGAGATAGGCAGCATCGCTCGACGTATCGAAGCGCCCAACGTCGAGGATGGCCACTGGCACCGGCACGACGCCGGCGGCGAGAATCGCCGCGAGCGCGACGTCACCCTCAGCAACGATGGCCGCTCCAGGATTGGCGCGGACCGCAGCGGCGATGTCGGCGATGCGCTGGCCGGCAGCCGTCCGGTTGTAGGTGTCGAAGTGTTTGACCTCTGCCGCCGCGGCAGCATCGAACGGCGTCAGCGCAATCGGCTTCACGCGGAACCCGGCGCTCGCGATCGCCTTCTCGACAGCCGGATTCGAATGCGCCACGAGAACCGTGCGGGTGAACGCCGGCACCGGATCCATCGTCGCCGCCGACGCTTCGGAGCCGATGGCGTGGCGGAGGGCGAGCGCGGTCTCGGCCGACGGCGGATTGGTGAGCTGACGTTTCGCCGCCTCGACCCACGCCTCGGTGAACTGCGCCGGCGTCAACGCTTCAGCGGGCAGGGCGCGCCGGTAGAACACCAGCAGGTCTTGCAAGGGCTCGACGCTGAAGGAACGTTCCTCGATCTTCGTCCCGGCAGCGGCGCCCTGGAACCAGCGCGCCATCCAGGCGTACATTGCCTCGCGGCTGTCCTCGTTGTAGTTGTGCTCGGCGGTCATGCGCACGGCTTGCACCCTGTCGCCAGCCCCGAACAAGTCGTAGACCGCGCGGACGGCCGGATACTCGACCTCCATCGTCTCGTTCGTCCAGTCGCCCGTCGCCGAGACCATCAGCATCGGTCGCGGCGCGATCGACGCGGCGATGTCGACATTTGTCAGCTCGAGGCGCAGTCCTGGAGGGTTTTCGCACAGGCAACCGCCCTGCATCTTCAGCGAGATCATGTTGACCGGCACGGCCACCTTCACCCGGGGATCGACGGCGGACAAGAGAAACGTTTGCGATCCGCCGCCCGACTCGCCGGTCATACCAATCGCGTCCTGCCGGACATCGGGCAGCGTCTCGAGAAAGTCGAGCGCACGGAGGCCGTTCCAGAGCTGCAGGCCGCCGAGACTGAGCCCCCAGATCTTTTCGGCATTGCCGCCAAAGGTGTGCGGCAGCTGCTGGCTGTCGTTGTAGCCGATCATGTCGTAGGTAAAGACGACGAATCCCTGGCGCGCGAGGCCGATCGCGCGTCCAGGGCCGGAGGTCAACGACGTGTTCTCGAGCCGGCCGTACGTCCAATGGCCGTGCGGCGAGAGAATCGCCGGAAATGGACCGTTGCCAAGCGGCCGGTAGAGATTGCCGGTGACGAAGAAGCCGGGAATGCTTTCGAAGTAGACCTTGGCGATGCGATAGTCCGCACGCGTCAACTCGTCGAAGATTACCGGACGCAGCGGCGTTTTTTCCGGCATCGGCAGCAGGCCGGCCGACGCCAGCACGTGCGCGCGCACGTACTCCGCGTGCGTCTTCCACGCGTCGATCGTCGTCAGGCGCGGCGGTGCAAATCGATCGTCGAGGGTGCGGAATGGCGCTTGGCGCGCCCCCGTGGAGGGGAATGCAATCAAGCCGGCAACGACACACGCGATGGCGAACCGTCGTGTCATGCTTCAGTGCTCCTGCAGCCTGTGATTCCGTGTTCGGGGTGATGATCGCACTGCGGCCGAATCTGTGCTAGTGTCCCGGGCATGAAAACTCAGGATTTTTCTCGACGCGCCTTCCTCGCCATGGTCGGCGCCGCGCCGTTCGCAGCGTCCCTGCTCGCACAGGGCAAGAAGGTGCCCGTCGGCATCGAGCTCTACTCGGTTCGCGGCGAGCTTACCAAGGATCTCAAGGCCAGCGTCACAGCCGTGGCCAAAATCGGCTACGAGGTCGTCGAGTTCTACTCGCCGTATTACAGCTGGACGCCGGACGCAGCCAAGGACGTTCGCAAGCTACTCGACGACCTTGGCATCAAGTGCCTGTCGACGCACAACAGCCCGCAGTCGATCAGCCCGGAAGGCATCTCGAAAGCCATCGAGCTCAACCAGATCATCGGCAGCAAGGCCATCATCATCGCCAGCGCCGGGAAGGTCGCCGACGTGGATGGGTGGAAGGCGTTCGCGGCGTCGCTTGCCGCTGCGCAGGAGAAGTTGCGGCCGCAGGGGATGATGACCGGCTTCCACAACCATCAAACCGAATGGCGCCCGATCGGCGACACGCGGCCGATGGACATCATCGCCGGCGGCACGCCGAAAGACGTCGTGCTCCAGCTCGACTGCGGCACCTGCGTCGAAGCCGGCGTCGATCCCGTCGCGTGGATTAACAAGAACCCGGGCCGCATCAGGAGCCTGCACCTCAAGGACTGGGGCGCCGGCGACGGCCGCGGCTACAACGTCGCGTTCGGAGAAGGCGACGTTCCGTGGAAGGGCATCTTCGCCGCCGCGGAAGCGACAGGCGGCGTCGAGTATTACCTCATCGAACAGGAAATCGCCGGCGCCGATGGCGAGTTCGGCATGGCGAAGAAGTGCCTCGATAACTACAAGAAAATGAGAGCGTAGTCTTTTCGGGGTTGGGGACTCGGGCTCGACTCTGGGAAAGATTCCAACAATTCGAACCCCGAGTCCCGAGCCCCGGATCCCGAGTCCCGGCAGCGTCAGATTCCCGCCTTCTTCATGACCGCCAGCGTCGTCTCGAGCCCGAGGCGCGCGCCTTCTTCGGCGGGCATGTCCTGCGGCACTCGGCCGAGCGGCTCCGGGCTCACGCCGTCGACGTATCCAATCTTTCTCAGGGCCTGAAAGAAGCCGATCAGATCGATCACGCCTTCACCGGGCATGTGACGCTGGTTGTCGCGCACCTCCTCTGGAGGCGCCGGCTTCGCGTCCGAGACATGGACGTGGACGATGCGTGCCTTCCCCGCCGCGAGGATGTCGGCGGTTGTACCGTTCGAGTGATGCCAGTGCCAGGCGTCGAGCACGACGCCGATATTCGGACCGCACTCGGCGGCGAGCGCCGCCGTCTCTGGCAGCGTGTAGATGAACGTATGCGGCGACTTCTCGTTCGACCGGAAGTACATCGGGCCGAGGAACTCGAGACCGAGCCTGATGTTCGATCCCGCGAGCACGCTGGCAATCGCGGTCACGCGATCCTTGACGAACTTGTAACGCTCGTCCTTCGGCACAGGGCTCGCCGGCGACATCACCGCCATGAACCGGTTGAGTCCGATGGCTGCCGCGAACTTCCCGTTGTCGTCGAGCTGCTTGAGTCCGTCCTGAAATGCGGCGTCGTCCGGCGTCGCGAACGGAAACGGCAGGTTCGCAATCGCCGGCTTGATGTTCGTTTCCTTGAACAACGCCATTGTTTTCTCGACGCCGTCAGCTTTGGCGGCGTTGAAGTTGACGTCAACGCCGCCGTAGCCGAGCTTCCCCGCCAGGCGGACGAAATCCGGCCAGGGCAGCTGACGCGTGAGCGACCCGTTGAGGGACACATACATGCCGTCCGCGGCCGCACCGGGTCGGCCGACCCACAGCAGCGCGCCAGCCGAAGCCGCCCCGCCGAGAAACGCCCGCCGACTGACGCGTGCCATTTACGCTCCTATGTGCCTCATGAGCACTGAGTGTCGACTCTCTTTCAGCCGAGTGTGGCTGACGACCCTGACTACTTGCCGTCGGTTGCCGACTGCTGACTGTTGTATTTCGCTCCGACGTTGTACAGGACAAACGCATAAATGTCGGCGGTCGTTTCGAGCTGCTTGGTGAGGTTGCTCGCGCCGTGGCCGGACTTGGTGTCGATTCGGATCAGGATTGGCCTGTCGGGCTCGGGCTTTGCCAGCGCCTGCAGCGTCGCCGCGTACTTGAACGAATGCGCCGGCACGACGCGATCGTCATGGTCTGCGGTGGTGATGAGCGTGGCGGGGTACGTGACACCCGGCTTGATATTGTGCAAGGGCGAATACGCATAGAGCGCCTTGAACTCGTCGGCCTTGTCGCTCGATCCGTAGTCTGCAATCCAGTTCCAGCCGATAGTGAACTTCTGGAAGCGCAGCATGTCCATGACGCCCACCTGCGGTATGGCGACCCGGAAGAGTTCTGGACGCTGGTTCATGACGGCACCTACCAGCAGCCCGCCGTTCGATCCGCCCTGAATCGCCAACCGGTCAGACGAGGTGTATTTCTTTTCGATGAGCCACTCGGCCGCGGCGATAAAGTCGTCGAAGACGTTTTGCTTCTTGAGCTTCATACCCTGCTCGTGCCACTTCTCGCCGTATTCGCCGCCGCCACGGATATTCGCTGACGCGTATACGAAACCCTGCTCGAGGAGCGCGAGGCGGGCGGCGCTGAAGGTTGGCGACTCCACGACGTTGAAGCCCCCATACGCGTACAGGAGCGTGGGATTGCTCCCGTCGAGCTTCAGCCCCTTGCGATGGACGAGGAACATTGGAATGCGGGTGCCATCCTTGCTCGGATAGAACACCTGCGTCGTCTCGAACGCATCGTCGTTGTAGCCGGGAACCTTCGGCCGACGGAACACGGTGCTCCGTCGTGTCGCGATGTCGTAGCGGTAGATCGAGGGGGGCACGTTCAGCGAGTTGAAGGTGTAGAACACGAATGGCGCGTCGTTAGGCCCGCCAAACCCGCCTGCGCTGCCTGGCCCCGGCAGCGCTACCTCGTTCTCGAGCGTGCCGTCCAACCTGTAGACGTATGCACGGGTCATCACATCCTTCAGGTATGTGGCAAACAGCTTCCCCCCTGCGGTGGTGACGGCGTCGAGCGGTTCAGGCTTCTCGGGAAGAACGTCTTTCCAGGTCGTCTCCTCGGGATGCGCGGGATCGACGAGAACCACCCGCCAGTTCGGCGCCTTCCGGTTCGTCTGAACGAGCAGCTTGTCGTCCACGTTGTCGACCACGCCATACGAGTCGTCATCGATGGCCGAGACAACCGGCTTGAACTTCGCGTCGCCCTTCGACAGGTCGCGGATATAGAGGGCGTTGCCGTCCTTCCCCTTGCCGCGTTCAGAAATCGTGAGCATCGCGAACCGTTCGTCCTCAGTCGTCTCGACGGTGTGGAAACGCTGCGGGTTCGCCGCGTCCTGATAGACCAGGACGTCCTCGGCCTGCGGAGTGCCGACCTTGTGGAAATAGACCTGGTGGTTTTCGTTGATCGACGCCTTCTCCCTGCCCTGCACCGGCGCTGGATAGCGGCTGTAGTAGAAGCCGTCGCCGTGCCACGCGACGCCGGACACCTTGACCCATTCGATCGTGTCTGGCAGCGTCTTCCGCGTGGCGAGCTCCATCACCTTGTATTCCTGCCAGTCCGAACCGCTGCGCGAGACTCCGTAAACGGCAAACCTGGCGTCCCGTGACGGCGCGAACACGGCAAGCCGTGCCGTCCCGTCGGCCGACCAGGCGTTGGGATCGATGAGCACCTCCGGCTCGCCGTCCTCCCCCTTCTGGATGAAGAGCACGCTCTGATTCTGAAGACCTTCGTTCTTTCTGAAGAAGAAGTACGGCCCCTTGCGTGAAGGCGCGGAGTATTTCTCGTAGTTGTTCAGCTCGATGACGCGGGCCGTCAGCTGTTTCCGAAACGGGATCTTCTCGAGATACGGGAAGGTGACCTTGTTCTCCGCTTCGACCCAGGCCTGAGTGTCCGGCGAGGTGTCGTCTTCGAGCCAGCGGTAGGGATCGGACACTTTCGTGCCGTGATAGGTGTCGACCTGATCGACCGTCTTCGTCCGCGGGTAGGAGATCTGTTGCGCCAAAAAGGCTGACGACGCGAGCGCCGCCGCGCCGATGAGCACCGTACAACGAGCCGCTCGAGTGCGAACAATCATGGTGGTGACTCCAGCTGATTCTGACCAACGTCCGGGACAGGTTGGAGGATTATGCCACCGGATCGGGCCTGGGCCGCGGGGGCTTGTCCTATTGTGATCCGCGCGGGAATTCGTTATCGTCCGCGGCGGAGGCAGTGCATGAAGCAGGTCGCACAGTCGGGAACCGTCCATGATGTGATCGTGGTCGGTTCGGGCGCCGGAGGCGGTACCGTCACCAAAGTACTCGCCGACCTCGGCGTCTCCGTGCTCCTGATGGAAGCCGGGCCGATGCTCACCATCTCGGACCTCAAAGAGCACATGTGGCCGTACAACGTGCCGCATCGCGGCGCCGGGCCGAAGGGCGAGGCGTACTCGAACCGGCCGACCGGCTTCACCTACAGCGCCACTTACGGCGGCGCGCAGTTGCCGGGCGAACCCTACACGGTGGCGCCGGGCAGCGACTTCTCGTGGTTCCGCTCACGCATCCTCGGCGGCCGGACCAATCACTATGGCCGCGTCACGCTGCGATTTGCGGACTATGACTTCAAGCCGCGCACGCGTGACGGCCTCGGGTTCGATTGGCCGATCAGCTACGAGGACCTCTCGCCCTACTACGACAAGGCCGAGCGATTCATCGGCGTGGTCGGCAGCGTCGAGAACATCAGGAGCGCGCCCGACGGCATCTTCGACACGCCGGCACCGCTGCGCGCGCACGATACGCTCGTGCAGCGTTCGTGCGCGAAGCTCGATATCCGCGCCGTGCCGGCGCGGCAGGCCGTGACCACGTCGCCGCGAAACGGACGGCCCGGCTGTCACTACTGCGGCCAGTGCGGCCGCGGCTGCATGACGGCGTCGAACTACGCCTCGAGCTACGTGCAGATCTTTCCGGCGATGAAAACCGGGCGCGTACAGATTGTCGCCAACGCCATGGCCCGCGAGCTCATCACCGACGCCTCCGGAAAAGTCACAGCGGTCTCGTATATCGACAAGCGCGACGGATCGGAAAAGCAGGTCCGTTGCCGCACCGTTGTCCTGGCCGCCAGCGCGTGCGAGTCGGCCCGGCTGCTCCTCAACTCCAAGTCGTCGCGCCACCCGCAGGGATTGGCGAACTCGTCGGGCAAGGTCGGCCGTTATCTGATGGACACTGTGGGGTCCAGCATGTCGGCGATGGTGCCGGCGCTCTCGGGCATGCCGCACTACAACTCCGACGGATACGGTTCGCATGTCTACGTGCCGTGGTGGGGCTGGGACAAGCAGCAGGAGCTCGGCTTCCCGCGCGGGTATCACATCGAAGTCGGCGGCGGCTACGGCATGCCGGGCGTCGGCTCGTTCACCGCCATCGTGAATCGAACCGAAGGCTACGGCGTGAAGATGAAGCAGGCGATCCGCGACGAGTACGGGACGACGATTAATCTGTCCGGCCGCGGCGAGATGATTCCGAGCGAGCAGTCGTACTGCGAGATCGATCCCGAGGTGAAGGATCGCTGGGGTATCCCGGTGCTGCGCTTCCATTGGGCGTGGAGCGACCACGAGCTCAATCAGGTCCGGCACATGCAGACGACGTTCCGCGCCATCCTCGAGGGGCTGGGTGGCCAGATCGCCACCGGCGGAGGCCGTGGCGGTGGACGCGGCGGAGCTGCGGCCGACCCGAATCGGCCGCCGATCTCGCGCGGCGGCGCGATCATTCACGAGGTCGGCACCGTGCGGATGGGCGACGATCCAAAATCGAGCGTGCTCAACAAGTATTGTCAGGCGCACGACGTGAAGAATCTGTTCGTCGCCGACGCGGCGCCGTTTGTCGGCAACCCCGACAAGAACCCGACGCACACGATCGTCGCGCTCGCGTGGCGCACGGCCGAGTACGTCGCAGAGGAACTGAGGAAGGCCAATGTCTGAGATCACCAGACGCGACGCCGTGCGCCGCCTGGCGCTGGCGCTCACCGGTGCCGGCCTCATCGATCGCGTGGCCGCCGAGGAAATACATGCGTTGGCCGCGCAGGCCGCCGCCGCGACTGGTGGGACCTACACCCCAAAGACGTTCACGCCTGCGCAGTTCAAGGCGCTCGAACGGCTTGCCGACATCATCATCCCGGTCGAGAACGGCAAGCCCGGCGCAGTCTCGGCCGCCTGTCCGGCGTGGATCGACATGATCTCGAGCGAGAACGACGAGCTCAAAGCGAGCTACGCCAAGGGATTCGGCTGGCTGGACGAGACGATGAAGAAGCGCGGCGCGACCGACTTCGTGTCGGCCAGCGCCGCCGATCAGATCGCGCTCGTCGATCTCATCGCCTATCGCAAGAACGCCTCGCCGGAGTTGACGCCGGGCATCGAGTTCTTCGCCCTCGTCCGTCGCATGACCGTTGACGCGTTCTACACCAGCGAGGTTGGGATCAAGGACATCGACTACCGCGGCAACTCGCCAATGGGGTTATACCCGGCGCCAACAGAGGCGATCGCGTACGCGCTGAAGCGGAGCCCATTGGGCTGAAGCTATCAGCTCTCAGCTATCAGCTATCAGACAGAAATGCTTTTGCTGAAAGCTGAGAGCTACTTGCTATTCCAATACGCGTTCTGCCCGACGTAGTCGTCGTCGGGGAAACTCTTGAGAATGAGCCGGCGGGTTTCGAGGATGTTCACGCGGCCGGTGCCGCGGTAGAGCACCTTGCCGCCGGGCGCGATGACCATCGAATAAGGCACGCCGCCATTCCAGTCTTTGTCGAGCGCCGTGACGATATCTGACGGTTCCATGATCGACGGCATCAGGTTGCGCGCCGAGGCCTTTTGCTGGTCGAGGAACGTACGGACCGCTTTCTCTTCATCCGGATAGTTGACCGCGACGGTGACGAGCTGGAACGGGCGCTTGCGGTACATGCGCCACGTCGTCATCAGGTCGGGAAATTCCTCGACACAGGGCGCACACCACGTCGCCCAGAAGTTCACGAGCAGCGTCTTGCCTGTTGTGTTCGCGGCAAGCGCTTTCATGTCGGCGACGGTGATCTTCTCGAGCGTCACCGGCTCTTTCGCGAAGCTGGCTTCTTCGGCGTCGTGCAACACCTTCTTGTCGAGCCATTTGACCGAGCAGCCGATGGCCGGCGTCTTCTCGACCGCGACCGGTGTGCCGGCAAGCACGGCGTCGAGGGCGTTGCGCGCCTCGGGCACCTTGGCGAGGGCTTCGCGGGGGTTGCTGTCGATGCGGCCGTGATAGCGGAGCTTCCGCTCCTGGTCGAAGACAAAGATGTGCGGCGTGGCCACCGGGCCGTAGAGTTTCGAAATCTCCTGCGTCTCGCCGTCGTAGAGGAACGGGAAGTTGAACTGCCGGTATTCGGCGCGGATCTTCATGTCCTCGAGCGAGTCGCCGAGATCCGTGTACCCCATTTCATCGAGGCGGAGCGCCACGGCGTTGTTGGGCTGAATCGCGACGAATGCGACACCGCGTTTTTGGTAGTCGGTCACGAGCTGCTTGATCCTGCCCTCGTAGACCTCGGCGGTCGGGCAATGGACGGCGGTGAAGATCACGGCCAGGACTTTGCTGTCCTTGAAGCTCGAAAGCGAGTACGTCTTGCCGTCCACAGCCGGCAACGAAAAATCCGGCGCCGGCGAACCCATCGCCAGCGGCTCGGGATGCGTCGCGGGCTTGGCCTGCACCGCGCCAGCCGGTGTTTCCTCGGATCGTCCGGCCGCCACCACGCCCGCTACCAGGCTCGCCATCGAGAGCGCGCCGCACATCAGAAGTAGCACCGACCGCATCCCGACCGATTGCTGGCTGGCCATCGTCTGTCGTCCTTTCGCCTGAGGCGTGCCTGGCGGCGCGCCGGTGCGTGCATGATCGCGGATCTTCGGCTGCCGGAGCAAGCCCACCTCTGCCAGGAGGAACGGCCGCTGTTTGACACAGGCCGGCGACATGCCACACTCTCCCGGCATGCGATGGCTCCTGCTCCCGGCAATCGTGCTTGCGGTATCGGCAGCGCCGACTCAGGGCACACGAAAGGGTAGCCCGGAAGAGAGCCTCCCGCCGAACATCATCCGGCTGACGCATTTTGGCGAGCGCGCCTCGTGGTCGCCCGACGACAAGCGCATCGTCTTCATGGAGAAGAGCTTTGGCGACGTCTTCGAGGTCGACGTCGCGACGAAGGCTATCCGGCTCCTCACCCACTATCCGCACGCCGGATTCCTTCGCGCCCAGTTCCTGCCAAACGGCGACTATTTCCTGATCGGCGCGCGAACGTTCACCGACATCAGCACGACGCGGCAGCGCGATCAGGAGATGTGGATCCTCAAGGTCGATGCGAAGCCCGGAGATCGGCCGATTGCCCTCGACCACAAGATCTCGGAAGGCGTCGCGATCTCGAAGCGCTCGCTGAAGATCGCGTGGTCGAACACACGCGGCCAATATCCGGATCTGCTCCAGCAAGGCGAATCGGTCATCTACATCGCCGATATCGTCTTCGATGGCGCGCAGCCGCGGCTCACGAACAAGAAGGAAGTCATCCGCGCCAAAGCTCCCGAGTGCACGCTCGAGGCGCAGGACTTCCGTCGCAACGACAGCGAGCTCATCTACACGTGCTATCGCACGCCATTCGCCGACGTGTTCGGCATCGACCTCGCCAGCGGTAAGGTCACCCAGTACCGGAAGCTTCAGGGCGAGTACAACGAGGTCGAAGGGATTTTCCCCGATGGCGAATACGCGCTCGTCGAGTCGAGCCGCGAGCAGCTCGAGCAGAACTCGAATTACATCGACATCTGGAAGCTGAAGCTCGAGCCGGACAGCAACAACTTTACGCGGGTGACGCGCTGGGGCGAATATCCCGGTTACAAGGCGTCAAACCCCGTCGTCAGCAGCGACGGCCGGCGGATCGCGTTTCAGTCCGCGCGAAGCAAGGATGCCGCCGGCGTCGGCTACGGCATCTTCGTGATGACGATCAATTGAGTCGAAAGAGGAGTCCGACGTGAAAAGAATGCAGTGGATCGCCCTCGGAGTCCTCGCGCTGGCGCTCACGACCATTCCCGGCACCGCCGCGAGATCTCCAGAACAACACTACCTCTACGTCGCGACGCCGGGTATCCGCAACTATGTCGAGTACGGCGGCATTGGTCTCATCGTCTACGACATGGATAACGGACACCGCTTCGTCAGGCGGTACCCGACGTTCGACCTGTCTCCGGGCGACGCGCCGGAGAACGTGAAGGGCATTGCCGCCAGCGCCAAGACGGGTCGCGTCTACATCACGACACTCAAGCGGCTCGGCGCCTTTGACGCGACAACAGGCCAGCGGATCTGGGTCAAGGAGTACGAAGGCGGTGCCGATCGGCTGGCCTTATCGCCGGACGGCACGATCCTCTATCTCCCGTCGTTCGAAGGCCCGCACTGGACGGCGATCGATGCCATGAGCGGCGACGTCATCAAGAAGCTGGTGCTCGACTCCGGCGCGCACAACACGATTTACGGCGCCAGCGGCAGGCACGTGTATCTGGCGGGGCTGCGTTCGCCGACACTTTCGATCGCGGACACGAACACACACACCGTCTCGGGTGGTGTCGGCCCGTTCAGCGCCTCGGTCCGCCCCTTCACGATCAACGCCAAGGAAACACTCTGCTTCGTGAACGTCAACGACTTGCTTGGCTTCGAGATCGGCGACATCAAGACCGGCAAGGTTCTGCACCAGGTCAAAGTCACCGGCTACGAGAAGGGGCCGGTGAAGCGACACGGCTGTCCGAGCCACGGCATCGCGCTCACGCCGGATGAAACCGAGATCTGGCTCGCCGACGGCGCCAACAGCAGAGTGCACGTGTTCGACGCGACCGTGATGCCGCCGAAACAGACCGTCACGATCGACGTTCGCGATCAGCCCGGCTGGATCACGTTCAGCCTCGACGGACGGTACGGCTACCCGTCAACGGGAGAAGTCGTCGACACGAAGACGAAAAAGATCGTTGCCACGTTGTCCGATGAGGACGGTAAACCGGTCCAGAGCGAAAAGGTGGTCGAAGTCGTCTTTGCCGACGGCAAGCCGACGGCCACCGGCGATCAGTTCGGGGTCGGCCGCAAGCGCTGACTGCAGCGCTGCGATAGCATTCATCGATATGGATGACTTGACGGCAGCACCGGCCACCGATCCAACGCCCATCTACCGAAGCCGCGACGAGCTCTTCGCCGACGACATGTTCATCGCCGCGCTCAAAGGCTTCGACTTCTTCTCCTGGCTCGACACCACACCGAGCTCGGTCGAGGGCATCGCGTCGCACTTCGGCTTTCACGCGCGGCCGGTCGACGTCATGACGACACTGTTCGTCGCAAGAGGGCTGCTTGAGAGGCGGGGCGATGTGCTGCATCTGACCGCGCTGGCGCGCGAGCACCTCGTTTCCTGGTCGCCGTGGTTCCTTGGCCCGTACTTCCCAAAGGTGACCGACCGGCAGATTGCCATCGATCTCCTCGAGATCCTGCGCACCGATCGGCCCGCCAATTACTCGAGCCGGAAGGACACCGCGGACTGGCACAAAGCGATGGAGACCGAGGCGTTCGCCCAAGAGTTCATCGCCGCGATGGACTGCCGCGGGCAGCTCGCCGCCCAGGCGCTGGCCAAACGTATCGATCTGCGAAAGCGGCGGCGCCTGCTCGACATTGCCGGCGGTTCCGGGATCTACGCCTGCTCGCTGGCGGCGCACTTCCCCGAGCTTGCGGCCTCAGTGCTCGAGAAGCCACCAGTCGATCGCATCGCCCTTCGCGGCATCGAACGCCGTGGCTTCGGCTCGCGCATCGATGTCGTCGCCAGCGACATGCTGACCGATCCGCTGCCGGCGGGGTACGACGTCCACCTGTGGTCGAACGTGCTCCACGACTGGGACGTCCCAATCGTGCGCCAGCTGCTCGCCGCGTCCGCTGCAGCACTCGCGCCCGGTGGCGCAATCGTCATCCACGACGCCTTCCTCAATGCCGACAAGACCGGGCCGGCGCAGATTGCCGCCTACTCCGTCCTGCTGATGCACGTCACGCAGGGCCGGTGTTTTTCGGTCGCCGAGATGGCGGGGTGGCTGGCTGAGGCCGGGTTTTCAGCGCCTATCGAAGTGCCAAGCGCCGTCGGGCGCAGTGCGCTGATTGCGAAGAAGATCTAAGGAAGAAGACACCAATCATCGAACGCACATCAAAATATCCCAGCTCTGACCTGATCCACGAGCTCGGCCAGCGACGACACGCGATCGCAATCGACGTCTGGATGTAGGCCGGTCTCGTCGAGAAGCACCGGGCGTACTCCTGCGGCCCGCGCACCGACGACGTCGACCTGATACAGATCGCCAACGTGGATGGTTGTTTCTGCACGCGCGCCGGCACGCGTGAGCGCGATTTCGAACAACCGTGGATCGGGTTTCTCGACGCCCTCGTCGCACGAATCGATGACGATATCGACATCAGCTGCGAGGCCAATGCGGGCCAGGTGCTTCCTCAGTGTGCCGTTGGCGTTCGACACGACGACGAGCTGCAGGCCGTGCTCGCGGAGCGCCGCCAGCGCCGGGCGCACGCCGGCCGGCACGAACTCCCACAGATTGTTGGCTTGATGGTAGACGTGGAGCTCGGTCAAAGCAGCCGCCGTCGCCTCGGATCGGGGGATGCCCGCCTCTTCGAGAATCAAATCGAAGAACAGCCATCCACGGCTCGCGTCGGTGGTCGTGCCGATAGTCCGCCGATCGTCGAGTTGCTTTCGCGCCCGTGGTTCCGCCTTGGAGAGCGCCTCTCCCGATACGTTCACACCGTGTCCGGCCAGGGCTGTCGAGACGCGTGACCAGTTCGGAAAGAGGAGCACACCGCCAGCGTCGAGGAAAACAGTTTGAAGCACGACGGTATTGTATCCTCTGCCCCACGCTCGGCCGCCGGGGGCGATCACTCGAGAGAAAAGCAGCAGGTCGAACCGTGCAACCAGCATGAAGCAACCGGCTCGTGCGCATCGCGGCGCAGACGACTGAGCTGCGGAAACGGGTTCGTGCGCAACGCCTGCCCGAGCGCGCCATTGAGCGCTTCGTCGCGCAGGCCCAGTGCAGAATAGATCGCAACCATCGTGACGAGCGACGCTTCACAAGCCCCATCAACGTTCTTGGTGACGCGGACGACAACGCCCTTGCCGATCGTGGCCCCCATGGCGACCGTGAGCGGCAGCACGATCCGGCCGCCCGGCGCGAGCGCGTCCAACCAGGATTCGAGCGGATGGGTCACACCAGCATTGATGAGAATGGCGTCGAACGTCTCACTGAATGGGCCACGAGCATCTCCGCTCGCGAGCTCGATCCAGCGCATCGATGCAAGGTTGGCACGCGCCTGACGCGCCAGATCCGGATCGACCTCGATTGCCAGCACGCGACCAGACGGCCCGACCGTGCAGCCAAGCAGAGCTGTGTAGTAACCAAGGCCCGCTCCGACATGCAGCACATGAGCGCCCGGGGTCAGCGCGAGGCGATCGATGAGCATCGCGACAAAGCCTGGAGTGCCGTTGAACAGTTGCCGTGCTGAATCGATGGCGATCGAGTAGTTATGGTAGACGTGCTGCGGATCGTCGTCCGGTGTCGCGCGCGCCCCAGAAAAGTAATCGCCTTCGCCTTTCACCAGCCACGGGCCAGGCAGCAGAAATCGTTCGCGCGGAACTTCGGCCAGCGCGTCCACCAGGTGTGTCGTCGAGATGCCGGCAACGGCGGCAATCTCGTCCGCGAAATAGCGGCGACGATCGGCAAGGTCGGTCATGGCTTCGGTCGCTTTCGCAGGGGTGGGCGTGTGGTTGTGCCCGGTTTGCGCTCGCTGCGGATGAACTCGGCAATCTCCGGCCCCAGCGCAATCGCGCGCACCGGCTTGTTCCACAAGTACGCGCCCTGACTCGGGCCGCCGACCAAATGCCGCAGCTCGCCTGATTCGTTGAGGCGCTTGAGCACGGTGTGAATGCCGGCCAGCTCGTTGGAGTATTTCGAGAGATCGAATCCAATCGCCAGCAGCCGCTCGCGAACGTCCATTGGCGTCATCGGCGACCCGCTGCGCAGCACGACGCGGCAGGCGTCGGTGAGTCCCCAGGGTACCGTTGGGGTGAGGCCGCACAGGCGGGACAGCGTGCTGATGGTCTGAGCGAGCTCGGACAGCCGCTTGTCGATGCCCTGCCGCTGCTGGCCGAGTGATTCGTATTCGCGGATGGCCGCGTCGAGGGCGCGCCGGTACTCGTCCGTGGTCACAACACGAGTTTATACATCATGTGTAATATCGTGTCTACTGACACTGAACGGGGTCGGTTCTGGGTTCGTGGTTCTTGGTTCGGGGTTCAGGTTCGGGGTTCGGGGTTCTCGTTCTGCGTTCGGGTTCTCGGATGCTGGTTGAACAGAACCATGAATCCTGAACCGGAACCCTGAACGGCGAACCTGAACCCCGAACCAAGAACCACGAACCAAGAACCAACAGCTCTCACCGTCTCGTCACCCTCACCACCTGCAGCGTGATGAGCACGGCGAGCAGGACGAGCAGAGCGCTCAAGCCGTGCGAGAGCGAGCCGGTCCGGCTCGAAATCGCGCCCACGAGCCATGGGACGATTGCGGCGCCAAGCGAGCCGAGCGCCACCATCGGCTGCGCGACGTTCGGCGGCATTTCGCGCGACAAGGCCGCCATGGTGACCGGGAACGACGGCGAGAGACCGAGCCCGCACAGAACGGCGACGGCAAAAACCGGCGACAACCCTGATACGGCGAGCAAGGTAGCGAGCGCCGCGCCCACGAGCAACAGACCCGCAAAGAGCGTCGCATTCTCGAACCGGCGGGTGAGGGCGATGGCCGCCAACCCGCGGCCCCCCGCCAGACCTCCCCAGAACGCCGAGGCGATCGTCTCCCACCGCATGGTCGCGGCCTCGATCGTCAGACGGCGCGTGTATTCCGTGATCCAGCCGCCGAACGCCGACTCGATGCCTGAGTAAAGCGCAATGCAAAGACCGAACACCGCAAGCCGCCGGCCGGACAGTACGGCGGCAGGCGCGCCGGCGGCGACGCGCAACGTATGTACCGGAAAGCGGGCGCCAACCATGCGGGCCGCGACGGCCATGAGGAGAAACGACGCCAGCAGCAGCGCCACGTGAACACCTGGCACCGGTGTGCATCGCGAAATGATCACGGGCCACGTCGCAGCGCCGATGCCCCAGCAGAAGTTGAGCGCGCCGAGCGCCGATGCCGCGCGCTCGGGCGCCAGCCGTGCCACCAGCAGGTTGGTCGTCGGTACGACGCAGCCGAGTCCAATGCCGGCAACAGCAATGGCGATGGTGCCGATGGTGCGATCACCGAGCGCCAGGCCGGCAAATCCGGCGGACATCAGCACGTAGCCGGCGCAGAGCGTGCGCGTGCTACCGAAGCGGCCAACGATCAGTCCCGACAGCGCACCGACAACGATGCTACCGGCAAACTGAATGGTGAACAGTGCGCCAGCGGCGGCGTCGCTGAGATGCCACCGCGCGGTCAGCCATGGCAGCACTGGTCCGAGGAGCGTCGTAACGAAACCGGTGACGACGAAGCCGGCAAAGAGGAGCGGGCGGCCGCTCACATGCGTGTGGCCAGGCTCACTCATCTCGGGAGAGGCCCACGAACACGGCAGGCGGGACCAAAGGCGACGATGGGGACCTCACGATGGCCGGTGAGCGGGTACCGGTGACGTAGTGTCCCACAGAATCGTTCGACCGCGCTCGTGTTGACATTCGACCCGAGAGTGAGCGACGCTGGAGTCGATGTCAATCCGCAAGCGCACCGATGGCGAGTACAGCGCTCACCTGCAGGGCACGCTCGATTTGCTGATCATGCGAACGCTGATTTTCGGGCGGCAGCACGGCCAGGGCATCGCCCGCGCCATCCAGATGCAGTCCGACAACGTGCTGATCGTCGAGCACGGTTCGCTCTACCCTGCGTTGCAGCGACTCGAGGAACGCGGATTCATCGATGCCGACTGGGGTACGTCGGAGAACAATCGCAAGGCGCGGTTCTATACGCTGACGCGCACCGGTCGTCGGGAGCTGGCGCGCGAGCAAGGAGCATGGCGACGGGTCGCCGCCGCGATCATGCGCGTCCTCGGTCCTGAGTCCGAGACCGCCTGAGCGTGCCTAGCGCGCCGCCGATCCGAGCGAGTTGACCGCTCGCACCCGACGGCGGAGCGCAGGGTCTTGCTCGCCCGTCACCTCCGTCCAGGATACGGCGTTCACGTCAACCGCAGGCCGCCCGGAATCATCGACTCGCACCGCTGGTGTTCGGCCGATACTTTTCCCAAGCAGGTTGCCTGCCAGCCCACCGGCGGCGGCGCCCACCAGCGCGCCCGTCCAAACCTTGCGATCGCTGTTGACCGAATCGTCGAACGCGTTCAGGCTGATAAACAGGCCGGCGGCAAAACCGGCGCCGATGCCAGCCACCGTCCAGAGTACGCGCTTCGATCCTGAAGTCGCAGACGCTTTCGCTTGCCGGGTCGCGGGCCGATCGCCAGGATCAGCCGAAACCGGAGCGGCGTGAAGCATGAGTCCAATGAGTCCGACCGAGCAG
>AR_comb_assmDRAFT_10140241_pt1 | contig 17684 bp, 4 predicted proteins | sample ArasoioldDNA_FD_10543 | JGI IMG/M metagenome (IMG submission 10543) | reverse complement strand
GCCGCCCTGATCCTGGATGAAGAAAAGATTGGCATAAACGGCTTGGCCATTTCAGGATGGAAGCCACTGGGAACAACAAAAACAGTTACGAAGAGTGAAGATGGATGGGTATATACGATAGACGGTCAACCGGCTTTGGACATGTACTTAAGATACCTCGGCAAACCAGCGGCGCCAGGGAATGGCGAGGTGATGATTTTTGAAGAGCTGGGTTTTTATTATCCCTTTCTTGCCATTGATGCCGGCGACCCTGTTATCAGAACGCCGCTTAAAATCGATAAGGAAAAAAATGCGATTAAACTTGACTTCCCCGTAGCGGAAGGCAAGAAATTGCAGTTTTCAGTTCCCCCTGATTTCGACATAGTAGAAGATGTCTTGAAAGCGGCGAGTGACATAAAGAAAGCTACGCACGCAGACGCAGACGCTTTGCTGATCTTCTCCTGTGCGGGAAGACTCAGTGCTCTCGGTCCCATGGTCAGTGTGGAGAATGAGGGTTTATATGACATATGGAAAGCACCCATGGCCGGGTTTTTTACATATGGGGAATATGGAAAAGATTTAGAAGGCAAACAAAAATTTCACTCCACTACCTGCAGTTGGGTGGCGTTGAAAGAAAAATAAAACTGTACTTGATGAAAGCCAAATCGATAAAAGGAAAATCAGGGGAGGACATTGAATCGGCATTGCGCGAAACGATCGCTGACGGGTTCAAGCCGACGCTGGCGCTGGTCTTTATGTCAATAAAACACGATCGGGACGCAATTACAGGTGTGTTCAGTAATGAAGGTATTGCAGTGTACGGTACAACCACCAATGGAGAATTTATTGATGAAAACTATGAGCAAGGCACTATTGTGATCCTATTACTTGACATCAACCCGGATTATTTTTTCATTCAATTTGCTGACTTAAATGGCAAAAATGATCGCCAGATCACCGCTGCCCTGGCGAAAGACGCTCTTGCAAAATTCTCGAATCCATCCTTTCTCGTGACCGGGTGCAACTTGCAGACTAACATTGAAGAAATGATTGCCGGGTTCACCGACGTAATTGAAGATGCCAACATAACAGGCGGTATGGCGGGTGATGACCACACGTTTACCAACCAGTATGTTTTTACTAATGATCGGGTCGGCGATCGCTCTGTGATTGTGCTGGTGTTCAACCAGGATAAGATATTGATGAAAGGACGAGCCTCTCACGGGTGGAAACCTCTTGGTACTGACAAAACGGTCACTAAAAGCGAAGGCAACCGCGTTTTTACAATCGACGGCATTCCAAGCCTGGATCTGTGCCTACGTTACAGTGGCCTTTCTATTGCTGATCCCAACCTTGCAATGGAGCTTCTTATGACTTGCCCTTTTCAGTTGCAGCGTGACAATGGCGTTCCATTAATGCGGCCAGTTTATCATATTTTTCTGGAAGATCACTCCATGTTGACGGCAGGAAATTTACCACAAGGCGCAAAGATTCGTTTTTCATTGCCTCCTGATTTTGATATTGTTGAAAAAGTAATTGAAGAAAATAAAGAATTTCGAGAGAGTGAGATGCCCGATGCTGACGCATTAATAGTTTATAACTGTGGCGGTCGATTGATGTGCTTAGGCCCACTAGTGTCCGAGGAGTTAAAGGGAATGAAGCAGACGTGGAATGTGCCAATGGCGGGCATGTTTTCGAATGCTGAAATTGGCTCAACCAAAAACGGCAAAGTGGAAATGCATAATCTTACTACCTGCTGGGTAGCGATAAAAGAGACATAGATGCATCAGAATTTACAGAACATATTGAACCTGGTAGAACAATCGACCCTGTCAAAGGATCAAAAAAAATCTGTCGCTGACTGGATAAAAGAAATTGATAAAGCCATCACCATAACTGAGTTTAAACTCGATCGCACAGAGAAAGTAAAGAAAACAACGGCCATTTTGCTCGAAGAAACTATACAAGAACTCGAGTTAAAAAGAAAAGCAGTAGAGGAATCCAATGAAGCTCTGCAAAAATCATTAGAGGAATTGAAAGCGACGCAGCAGCAGCTTATTCAAGCGGAAAAGATGGCGTCCCTGGGTGAGTTGACTGCTGGCATCGCACATGAAATTCAGAACCCGTTAAACTTCGTCAATAATTTTTCCGAGGTAAGCCGTGAGTTGCTGGATGAAATGTCAGGTGAACTGACAATGGGAAATGGGCAATCAGCAATAGATATCGTCGAGGATGTGAAGCAAAATCTTGAAAAGATTATTCACCATGGAAGGCGTGCCGATGCGATAGTAAAAGGAATGTTGCAGCATTCCAGGACAAACACGGGCCAAAAAGAACTCACAGATGTGAACGCACTGTGTGATGAATACCTAAGGCTCGCATATCACGGACTCCGCGCGAAGGACAAGTCGTTTAATGCTGCTATGAAAACTGAATATGATGACAGCATCGGGCTAATTAAAATTATACCACAAGATGTAGGCAGGGTGATTCTGAACCTTATCAACAATGCTTTTTACGCTGTGACTGAGAAGAAAAATCATAACTACAATGGCTATGAACCAGTTGTTTCTGTAAGTACCAAAAAAGCTGGCAATAAGGTTTTGATCGCCGTAGGAGACAACGGGATGGGCATTCAGCAGAAGATACTGAATAAAATATTTCAACCATTCTTTACGACTAAGCCAACAGGACAAGGAACAGGATTGGGCTTAAGCTTGAGCTATGACATTATCACAAAAGGACACGGTGGTGAACTGAAAGTAGAAACAAAGGAAGGAGAAGGAACAACTTTTACCGTGAGTATTCCTGGTAACCAATAGGAATGAAATTGAAAAAAAACATAAAAAAACAAAGTGTGGTACGACGCAAGGTGATACAGCGGGATATGGAATTGCAACAAACGAGGCACAAATTAAAGATTGAGGCCTCCCTTGAAAAAGTGCGAACCATTGCCATGCACATGAAAAAACCTGCTGACATGTTGAAGATCTGCAAGGCTATTTCACAACAACTGCGATCACTGGGTGTGAAGGAAGTTCGCAATGTGCAAACGGCAGTTATTTACAAAGACAAAGGAACCTATTTGAACTTTGAATTCTATGCGAAGCACGATAAGTTTCTTACCACCGAAGTAGAATTTAACAACCATCCGATGAACAAGGCATTTGTGAAGCAAATGCTGAGCGGCGCAAATGTGTTTTTTAACAGAAACCTGAAGGGCAAGAAGGTCCAGGAATGGTACAACTTCCAAAAAACTACAAACCCGTTTGCTGATAAATATTTGGCGAAAGCAACGTCGCTCAACTATTATTGGTGCTCGCTGGGTCCTGTTGCACTTGGGATCTCTACTTATGTGCCTTTAACCACGGAGGAGGAAGAACTCTTCAAACGCTTTCGCAACGTGTTCGAGCTGTCTTACCAAAGATACCTGGACATTGAAAAAGCTGAGGCGCAGGCGAGAGAAGCGCAGATTCAATTAGCACTGGAAAGGGTTCGCGCTCGAACGATGGCGATGCAACGAAGTGACGAGCTACCTGAAACAACGCATGTTCTCTTTGAACAGCTAAAAGTACTTGGTGAAACTGCAGCGCAAATTTCCATTGGCATAATTAAGGAAGAAGAAGGGGTTGTTGAGTTATCGGCGACTGTTCACGGTAATCAAATGCTACAGACGTACCGTATTCCCCTGGATGAGCCTGTCGTGATGAAAAAAGTCGTTGCCGCCAGAGGCGCGAAACTGAGATCATTGCGGATTGATATTCGGGGAAAACAACTAAAACAATATAACGATTGGCGGAATAGTGTCCTCGAAAAGAAAATAAAATTTACGGAGGTGCAATGGATCGTCAATGTTGTTTTCTTTTCGAAAGGCTTCGTCTCTTTTTCTTCAGACACGGGCATTCGGGAAGAAACGTTTGATTTGCTGCAGAGATTTGCCGCGGTATTTGACCAGACATACACTCGTTTCCTTGATCTACAAAAAGCCGAGGAACAGGCAAGAGAGGCACAGATAGAATTAGGACTGGAAAGAGTAAGGGCAAGAGCAATGGCGATGCAAAAATCGGATGAGTTGTCTGAATTAGTTGACACTGTGTTTAAAGAGTTAACCAAACTTGATTTTGCATTGACATGGTGCATCATTAACATCATAGATGAAAATTCAATGTCTAATACCGTTTGGGCGGCAAACCCGGATATTAATAAGGCACCTGAGTCTTATCACATGTTGTTTGAAGATTATCCTTTTCACCATGCGATGATGAGAGGATGGAAAGAAAGAAGGATTAAAGATGTTTATGTACTCGAAGGACACGAAAAGAAAGTGTACGACGAATATTTATTTAATGAAACAGAATTCAGAAGAGTACCTGCAGCAGCACAGGCGGCTTCGAGAGCAATGGAAAAATATGTTGTTACGTTCTCTTTTAGCAATTTCGGAGGATTGCAAACAGTAGGAGATGTGCCCTTATCGGATGCTAACCTTGATATATTGAGCCGCTTTGGAAAAGTTTTCGATCTCACATATACACGTTTCAATGATCTTCTAAGGGCCGAAGCACAGGCAAGAGAGGCAAAGATTGAAGCGGCGTTGGAAAAAGTGCGCTCGCGTTCACTGGCTATGCATCACACTGAGGAAATTAAAGACGTCATCACTTTGGTGAGGAAAAAGTTGAAGGAATTGGATATTGCTATGGCGTCTCACACTGTGCTAATTCTTACGCTGAAAGAAGGCTCAAAAGATTTTACTCAGTGGATAGCCACACCGGAAGACCTGCCGGGTGACTCGACATCCCGCCTTGTTGAAACTCCTTACTTCGATCATCCAATCTTTTTGGACTTTTGGAAGAACAAGGAAAGGGGATTGGATTTTTTCGCGAAAACCTACACGACTGAAGAAAAGAACAATTTTTTCATGCATCTCTTGGCTGATAGGAGCTTGACCGAGGGGGAAAAAAGGTGGATATTTAATAGTGAGAAGTACTCCATTTCAATTGCTATCCAAAAGCACTCAGCGATAGTTGTTGGTAGTTTTTCCGACAATCTGCTTTCAGAAAAGGAAAATGAAATAGTGAAACGGTTCGCAAGAGTTTTTGAGCAGGCCTACATTCGATTTCTCGATCTTCAGAACGCCGAAGCACAGGCAAGAGAAGCAAAGATTGAAGCGGTGCTGGAGAGAGTAAGAAGCCGTACCATGGCCATGCAAAGGAGTGCTGAATTGACTGATGTGGCAGGCTTATTATTTGAACAGGTCAGTGCTCTGGGTATTAAAACCTGGACGGCTGGGTTTAATGTATGGAGTGAAGACAATAATTCTTACGTTGACTATATAACAAGTCCCCAAGGCGGTTTTATTGAGCCTTATATAGTATACACGGAGAAAGCAGAGGCATTAACTGATATCAGTAATGCAAGGAAAAGCGGAGTCGATTTTGATGTACAATATGTTGAAGGAGAAAAGATCAAACAATTGTACCTCGCACTTACCAAGCTTGATGAAAAACAGTATGAAATCATGCTGCAAGATGGAGTCAGATTCCCACCTCATCAATATGAACATTTTGTTTTTGGCTCAAAAGTAAGCCTGATGTTTATTACTTACGAACCGGTACCGGAAGCACATGATATATTCAAACGCCTGGGAAAAGTATTTGAACAAACCTATACCCGTTTTCTTGACCTACAAAAAGCCGAAGCGCTCGCAAGAGAAGCAAAGATTGAAGCCGCTTTAGAGAGAGTGAGAAGTAGATCAATGGGCATGCAAAAAAGTGACGAGCTCAGAGAGGTAATTCAGGTTGTATATGAACAATTCGGTCACCTAAACATCCACGTTGAACATACCGGTTTTATAATGGATTACAAAGAAAGGGATGGCATGCATATTTGGCTGGCTGACAAGCATGCGGTTCCCTTCGAGGTGACTATCCCTTACTTTGATTGTGCACATTGGAACAGTTTTAATATAGCCAGAGAAAAAGGATTGGATTTCTTTGCCAACCATCTGGACTTTGAAGAAAAAAACAGATTTTATCAAGACCTATTTAAGTTAATCCCAGGCGTGCCGGCGGAAACATTGGAATATTATTTTAGTTGCCCTGGCCTTGCAATATCGACTGTGCTGTTAGAGAATGTTGGCCTGTACATCGAGAATTTTTCGGGCATTCCTTATACAGATGAAGAGAATGCCACGCTTATGCGTTTTGGAAAGGTATTCCAGCAAACGTATACCCGGTTTCTTGATCTTCAAACGGCCGAGGCCCAGGCACGAGAAGCTGAGATAGAGCTTGCATTGGAAAGAGTCCGCGCCAAGTCAATGGCAATGCAAAGGAGTGAAGAGCTGCAGGGCGTAGTGGAGACTGTCTTCGAGAGGTTAAACCAACTGAATGTTGAATTATACACAGCGATCATTATCATCTTTTCCGGGGACTCAAAAGATATTATTTGGTGGATGGCGAACAGGATCAACCAGGCATACTCAAAAATATTGATCAGGTATGCGAATATTCCCTATCTCCAGGATCTGTTTGAAGCAAGAGAAAAAGGAGAGGACATGCTTTCGAAATGTTATTTCAACGAAGAAAAAAATAAACTCTACAATTATCTATTTGAACATACCGGTTTAAGGCAGGTACCCGCGGAACAAAAAAAATTCCTTTTGGGCAATGAATTCGCAGCAATGTCAGTCGCCCTGGCAAACAACATTGGAATTCATATCACCAGCTATGCAAAGAAATCCTTTTCGGACGGCGAAAACGAAATCCTTAGACGGTTTGCAAAGGTTTTCGATCAGTCTTACACTCGTTTTCTCGACCTGCAAAAAGCAGAGGTGCAGGCCAGAGAGGCAGAAATAGAATTAGGATTGGAAAGAGTGAGAGCGCGGGCGATGGCTATGCAAACTTCTGAAGAGTTGAAAGAACTGATAGGTACTGTGTTCACTGAATTAACAAGGCTTGATCTTGTGCTGACCCGGTGCGTAATATTGATCTATGAGGGCAATAATAAAGGAGTTCGGTGGTGGATGGCAAATTCAGAGGCGCCTTCTACACCGATGAGCTTTTTTGTGAAGTATGCTAACATGCCTTTTTTCGACGAATATTTCAAGGGCTGGCAGAGCAGGTCATTGAAATGGCAATACGTTTTAGAAGGCGAGAACAAAATAAGAACAGATGACTTTTTGTTTAATGAAACTGACCTTTCACAACTGCCCGATTTTGTCATTTCCGGGATGCGAGCTCCCGAACGTGTTTGGCTAAATGCATCTTTCAACAATTTCGGCAATCTCACCCTGGCAAGCCTGGCGCCCTTGTCTGGCGAACACTTTGACATACTGCTTCGCTTTGCAAAGGTTTTCGATCTCACGTACACTCGGTTCAATGACTTGAAACAAGCGGAAGCACAGGCAAGAGAAGCGCAGATTGAAGCAGTCCTGGAAAGAATAAGAAGCCAGTCATTAGCCATGCACCATTCCGATGAGCTAAAGAACGTCATCTCCATCATGTTTCAAAAACTGAATGAATTAAAAGTGCTTCATGGCACTGTGGCCATTCAATTATTTGATTTTCAAACGAAGGATTCAATATTTTGGGCAGGCAATGATTTCCAATCCGAACCGCAAAAGGTCAGCCTTCCTTATGATGAAAAAATCATGCGTGAAGATACATGCCATCGCGATCTGTGGAAGGCGATGACTAAAGGAGAAATTATCTTCAATAAAGTGTATTCGAAGGAACAAAAGGACAAGTGGTTCGAGTATGTTTTTGCCAAGAATGATTTGAGCAGAATTAATAGCGATACAAGGGAAATTATTCTTCAGGCGGAAATTCATACGGTATGCTTTATCCCTGAAAAGAATTCTGCCTTGTTTGCCGATAGTTGGGACGGCAGTGTGTACACCGTGGAGGACCTGAAAGTTTTAAAACGTGCTGCGAAGGTATTTGAACAAGCCTACATCCGTTTTCTCGATCTCCAAAAAGCAGAAGCACAGGCAAGGGAATCGCAGATTCAATTAGCATTGGAAAGAGTGAGGGCGAGGACAATGGCGATGCACAAGAGTGAAGAATTGAACGACGTGGCAGTTTTATTATTTAATCAGGTTAGTGAATTGGGTATCAAAGCATGGACGACAGGTTTTAATGTCTGGAGTGATGATAATAATTTTTATACGGATTATATAACCAGTCCGCTGGGCAATATAATAAAAGCTTATAAAATAGACGCAACCACATTTTCTGCGTTTTCTGAAATAAGCGATGCAAAAAAAAGAGGAAACGAATTTTGGGTACAATATTTAGAGGGGGATCGACTTAGAGAAACTTACAAACGGCTTAGTGATTTTGGCGATGAAAAACAATATGAAAAAATGCTGGAGGATGGGGCTCAGTTTCCATCACATCAATTTGACCATTTTGTGTTTGGTTCGAAAGTGAGCCTTATGTTCATAACCTATGATCCTATACCGGAAGCACATGATATTTTCAAACGATTTGGAAAAGTATTTGAGCAAACCTATACCCGTTTCCTGGATCTCCAAAAATCCGAAGCACAGGCAAGAGAAGCACAGATACAACTTGCACTGGAGAGAGTACGTGCGAGAACGATGGCGATGCATCGGTCGGAGGAAATTGCAGTTATCGTCGGTAAAATTTTTGAGGAACTCAAATTACTTGATGTTGTTTTAAACAGGATTCTTATTTGGATATTCAAAGAGCAGGAAAAACATGTTGAATGGTGGTCTGCAAACGCCGAACTGGAAACTAACGCCGAGTTTTACAGGATACCTTATAGCCAGCAACCCGTGTTCCTTCGTTATTTGGAAGCCTGGCGAAAAAAGAAATCGTTGCTTCTGTATACTATATCAGGAGATGCCAAAGATTCCTGGGAGAATTTCCTCTTCAGCAGCACCGAACTATCAAAATTACCCAACCCAGTGAAGGAAGGTATGAGGGCTGAGGGTACAATATTTACCACAAGTGCAATAGGTAATTATGGATTACTAATGTCAGGAAGCGTGACGCCCTTATCAGAGGAAAATACTACAATTATTCAACGGTTTGGACTTGTGTTCGAACAGGCATACATGCGTTACTTAGATGTTCAAAAAGCCGAAGCGCAGGCACGGGAAGCACAAATAGAGGCCTCACTTGAAAAAGTTAGAGGCAGTGCAATGGCCATGCACGATAGTAACGATATCTCTTCTACAACCACGGTTGTATTCATTGAATTGAAAAAACTGGGTATTCATTCTCTGCGTTGTGGAATAGTCCTTCTTTCAGAAAATTCACGCACCGCGCAAGTCTATGCTGCCACTGCGTTTTCTGACGGGGAATTACAAACGTTAAGACGATCCATTGAAATGACAGATCACCCATCTCAAGTACAGCAGTATGAAAGCTGGGTTAAGCAGGAAAACTATATAGCAGAGTTAAGCGGTGAAGAGCTAAGATCCTACTACCATTTGCCATTTTTTTATTCATCACCATCTTATGTTCCACCGGAAGATTATGAGCAAAGGGAATATGGCTATTATATTCCTTTCTCGGAAGGTTTGTTCTATGCCTGGACAAAAAATAAGTATTCGGAAAGTGAAATTAATATTCTCAACCGGTTTAAATCTATTGTAGGCCTTACCTTTCGCCGGTATCTCGATCTTCAAAAAGCAGAAGCCCAGGCAAGAGAGGCACAAATAGAAGCTGCACTTGAGCGTGTGCGTTCCAAAGCTATGGCAATGCACAAAACAGAAGATTTCCATCCCGCGGTAGCAGTTGTTTTTGAAGAATTGGACAAATTAAATCTCGGCGTGTTGCGTTGCGGTATCAGTGTGCTTAATAAAGAAAAAAGAGTTGGAGATGTTTTTCTCACATCAACAACAGAAGCCGGTTCCGCGGTGCAGGTGACAGGTGATGAGTCCTTCGACATTCACCCATTGTTGTCAGGCGCATTTGATGCATGGGTTCGGCAGGAGGATTTTGCCTATCTGCTGGAAGGTGACGACCTCACCAATTATTACAAAGCAGTGAAGGATGCGAAATTTCAATTGCCAGAGTCACAATTCATTTCACCGGAAATGGGATTCAAGCGACAGTACGTTTTTGTTCCAGTTTATCATGCTGGCGGATTGTTTGCGTTCCAGGAAACTGAATTTTCCGATGAAGCCAAAAAAGTAATGAAACGTTTTGCAAACGTGTTCGATCTCACCTATAAGCGTTTCCTGGATATCCAAAAAGCAGAAACACAGGCAAGAGAAGCGAAGATCGAAGCGGCGATGGAAAAAGTGAGAGCCAGGGCTATGGCCATGCAAAAAGCCGAAGAACTGATTGAAGTGGCGCAGCTGCTGCGCAAAGAAATGGGATTACTCGGCGTTGAAGAACTGGAAACAAGTTCCATCTATATTCATCATGAAGACGAGGGAACAACGGAATGCTGGTATGCAATCCAGGATATAAGAGGTGAGGATAAACAACTAGTTGCCGATCACATGACCATTCGCTTAAATGATACCTGGGTCGGCAGAGAAATGCTGAAGTTTTATACATCAGATCAAACTCAGACATCCATTTTGATGCAGGGCGAAAACAGGAAAGAATGGATCAACGATTGTGCGCAGCACTCAACAATTTTACAAGGCTACTATGGAGAAGTTATTCCTGAACGCACCTATCACCTCGTAAAATTCTCGAATGGCTACATGGGTGCCGCGTCCCCGGGTAGCATTTCGGCTGAAAGTTGGGATCTGCTCAAACGGGCGACAAACGTTTTTTCGTTAGCCTATACTCGTTTTAGTGATTTGAAATTAGCTGAAGCGCAGGCGAGAGAAGCAACGATTGAAGCAGCGTTAGAAAGAGTGCGTGCAAAAGCAATGGCCATGCATAACAGCGACGATGTTTCTTCCGCTGCCAGCATGGTGTTTACTGAATTAAGAAAACTTGGTATTAATCCAATACGATGCGGAGTTGGACTGCTGAACAATGAGTCAATGAAGGCTCCATTGTATTCAGCCACTTCTTCGGCGGACGGAGACAGTCTTTCATTAGTGGGATGGGTGCTGCTCGAAGGACATCCTGTACTTGAAGAAATTTATCAAAAATGGTTAACAGGCGAAGATTACTTTCCCGAATTAACCGGCGACTCACTCAAATCTTACTATGCCCAGCTTTTGTCGGGATTATCAGTTCCTGTTCCTGATTTTAAAAACGAACAGAAGCAGTATGGACACTTTTTTTCATTTTCCATAGGCTGTTTGTATGCATGGTCAGACGTAAAATATAATGACAGCGAAATAAAAATCCTTAAAAGATTTGCGTCCATCATTGATCTTACGTTCAGGCGTTACATGGATTTGCAAAAATCAGAGGCAAATGCACGAGAAGCCATCAAGCAAGCGGCCGTCGATCGAATTCGCGCCGATATCGCTTCCATGCGCACGGTGAATGACCTCGATCGCATCACCCCATTAATTTGGAATGAACTTACAATCCTCGGTCTTCCTTTTATCCGTTGCGGTGTATTCTTGATGGACGAAACGCAGAGACTCATTCACACTTTTCTTTCCACTCCTGACGGTAAGGCAATCGGGGCATTTCACATGCCCTACGACACACCCGGAAACTTACAAAAAGTGCTTAGTAATTGGCAACAAAAAAGAAGCTATAGTGATCATTGGGACGAGGATGAGTTTGTTCAATTTGCCAACATCCTTGTGCGGCAAGGTGCACTAGCTACGCCTGAGCAATATTTAAAAACGCTGCCACAGGGTGGTTTCTATTTACACTTCCTTCCTTTTTTGCAGGGCATGCTCTATGTCGGCAATCCCACGGCGCTGAACCAGGAGCAACTGAATTTGGTGAAGGCTGTTGCCGAGGCATTCTCCACCGCGTACGCACGATACGAAGATTTCACTCGACTCGAAGCAGCCAAGCAACAAATAGAAAAGACGTTGGTTGATTTAAAACAAACGCAGCAGCAACTGGTACAGTCAGAAAAAATGGCTTCGCTGGGCGAACTCACTGCCGGAATTGCGCACGAGATCCAAAACCCGTTAAATTTTGTCAATAATTTTTCCGAAGTAAGCAATGAGTTACTTGATGAAATGAAGCAGGAACTGGCAATAGGCAACGGAGAATCGGCAATACAAATTGTAGACGACGTAAAGCAGAATCTTGAAAAAATACTCCATCATGGAAGGAGAGCTGATGCTATTGTAAAAGGAATGCTTCAGCATTCACGTACGAGCAGCGGCCAAAAGGAGCTAACTGATATCAACGCACTTGCTGATGAGTATTTGCGACTCGCCTATCATGGTCTTCGTGCAAAGGATAAAACATTTAATGCAAAATTTGAGATCGACCTGGACAAGAGTATTGAGAAGATTAACGTGGTGCCGCAGGAGATCGGACGTGTCATACTTAATCTTATCAATAACGCATTCTATACTGTATCCGAGAAAAAGAGACAATTGAATGGAGCGTATGAGCCGACAGTTGTAATCAGCACACGAAAGCTGGAGGATAGGATTGAGGTCAAGGTTAAGGATAATGGAAATGGAATTCCGCAAAAAGTAATGGAGAAAATTTTTCAGCCTTTCTTTACAACCAAGCCAACCGGGCAGGGGACAGGACTAGGACTATCGCTGAGTTATGATATCATTACCAAGGGACATGGGGGAGAATTGAGAGTGGAAACCAAAGAGGGGGAAGGAAGTGCATTCATTATTCAGCTGCCCTCAAATTAAATTACCTATGAAGTCATCAAGCTACAATGTTGGCGAAATAAAAAGCGAGGCAATGTACCTAACAGGCGCGAGTTGGTTAAAAAAATGACAGTGGACAGAAGGTAAAGTTTGAGATTAAGATTAAGATTAAGGCTAATGATAATGGAATTCCACAAAGGTCGCCGACAGAATATTTCAACTGTCTTTCTCGACCAACCCAACAAGGAGCAAACGGGGTAGGGACGGGTTTAACTACATTGTCATATCGCCTGTTGAAAGTAGAACGAAAGAACGAGCAGGAGGCGAGTTCATAATACAATTGCCGTTTTAGGATTAATGAACGATGATGAGGCTTGTGTCGATAATAGCCGGTACTATTTTATACCTCAGCAGCTTTGGCCAGGATGTACACAAGGTCGATAGCTTGAAAAAGATATTGTCTACATCATCTGAGGATACCGTTAAAGGGCTCGCAATCTGGGATCTTTTTTCGGAATTCCTTTACACAAAGCCAGACTCCTGCCTTTACTATGGAGCCATGGGTTTCGACTTGATAAAAAACCCTATAGCCAAGAAAAAGTTTGAGTCGTCTGATAATTTTAATCTTCAGTTTTTTGAAATTGGTTTATACGCTCGGAGCGCAGTTGCACTGTCAGAAGAAAGGAGCGATTCACTCGCCATCAAAACGGGTTTGAAGGCGCTGCAGTTGACAGAAGATCTAAAAAGTGAAAGAGCGTTGACCAAGGTGTATAGTGCGTTAGGTGAAGTTTATCAAAATATAGGAGAACCGGCCATTTCTTTAGACTACAACAAACTGGCTTTGGGGCATGCTGAATCTGCACGAAGTAAACAAATATACATTGCAAGTATTGGCTCTTGTTTTTATGACCTTAAACAATACGACTCTGCTTTATTCTATTTACACAAAATTGATACGGCCTTTGCCATGACGGCCAACAAACCATGGCCTTATCCTGATACGTACCTGGGGAACACTTACAGGGAAAAAGGAGATTATGTAAAAGCTATTGCTTTTTATCAAAGAGCCATCAGGAAATGCGTCCAAAGTGAACTTACACAAGACCTGTCGCTGGCTTACATCGGGCTATCCACGGCTTACAAATTGTTAGGTAAAATCGATTCAGGAATCGTATATGCTCGAATGGCCTTGCATATCGCAGATAAATATTCCTTTCCCGGATTGAGCCTGGACGCAGGTAATTTGTTGTCGTCATTATATGAATCAAAGGGAATGATAGATTCCGCATTTAAATACCAAAAAATCTCAAAGATTTTAAGAGATTCTATTTTCAATAAACAAAAGATTCAACAGGTGCAGAATTTCACTTTTGTTGAAAAACTCCGGCAAATTGAGCTATTCCAGGAAAAAACGGCATACCAGAATAAAATTAAGTTTTATGCTCTGCTGGCAGGGTTAACTGTTATGATATTGTTTGTTGCTTTTTTAATACGGAACAATAGGCAAAAACAAAAAGCAAACCTTGTTTTAGAAAAAGCTCTTACTGCTCTCAAATCTACTCAATCGCAGCTTATTCAATCAGAAAAAATGGCCTCGCTTGGCGAACTCACCGCCGGGATCGCGCATGAAATTCAAAATCCATTAAACTTCGTCAACAATTTTTCCGAGGTAAACCATGAATTGATAGAAGAACTAAAGAGTGAAAGGGCAAAAGTGAAAAGTGAAAGAGATGAAAAATTGGAAGCTGACCTAATAACTAACATTGCCGAGAACGAGGAAAAAATAATTCATCACGGAAAAAGAGCCGACGCCATCGTAAAAGGCATGCTGCAACATTCGCGTGCGAGCACGGGAAAAAAGGAATTGACGGATATCAACGCTTTGGCCGATGAGTACTTGCGATTAGCCTATCATGGCTTTCGAGCAAAAGACAAATCGTTCAATGCAAAATTTGAAACTGATTTTGACAAAACCATTGGAAAAATCAATGTAGTGCCGCAGGATATAGGACGGGTATTATTGAATTTGATTAATAATGCATTTTACGCGGTAGATGAAAAAAAACGACAGCCAAGCGGAAACTATGAGCCTTGCGTTTTAATCAGAACGAGGAAGTTGAAGGATAATGTTGAGATTACGGTTAAGGATAATGGGAATGGGATTACTCAAAAAGTTATGGATAAGATTTTTCAACCTTTCTTTACCACCAAACCACCCGGACAAGGGACCGGACTAGGGTTAAGTTTGAGTTACGACATAATTGCCAAAGGACATGGGGGCGAATTGAAAGTGAATACGATTGAAAACGAAGGTTCGGAGTTTATCGTTACCCTACCTCGTTAAAAAGTATTGGACAAAATATGGACAAAATGTGGCAAATAAATAGATAAATCAAAATCGTCCCTACCTTAGCAAACCACCGTCCGCCAAAATATTTTATTAAACAGGCCACACATGAAAAAACAAATTTCCCTCGCGGCGATTGCCATCGCCATTTTAAATTTTGGATACGCCCAACAAAAGCCGGCTGACAGCCTAAAGGCGCTCCTAAAAGCTCATCCCCAAAATGACACGACCAAGGTTCAGATCATGTTTGATCTTGCTCGTGAAGTGCGACGGTCAGATACCACCCTCACGGATTCACTGACTGAGCAGATCTTTAAAACTTCCGAAAAATTGAATTATGCAACGGGAAAAGGATTGGGGCTGGCCATTAAAGCAGCGCGCTATTCAGATGTAAATAAACTTTCTCAGGCTACCGAAATGTTCGACCAGGCTAAGAGCATTCTAGTGTCCTCCAATTTCAAGCCCGGGCTGATTTATGTATACCGCATTTATGCAAGTCAGCAGATGGACGAAGGCCTTTACCCGGCTTCACTCGAGAATTTTTTGAAAGGTCTTAAGCTGGCTGAGGAAACAAATGACTTAAGGCAGGCCGCCGACATTAACCGGACCATTGGCTATTTCTACAATATCATTGGGGAATATGAAAAAGCGATACCCTATCAGAATGACGCTCTCAGACAAGCTGAGAGCATAGGCTATAAGAATGGTATATCCGGCGCCTATAACGCCATAGGTAAAACTTATAAGTCTAAAGGTGACTATCCTCAATCGCTCGACGCATATACGAAAGGGCTGCATATTCATGAAGAGCTAAAGGACGCCACCAATGTCCAGGTTGCGCATATGAACATTGGCGACGTTTATGAACGAATGGGTAGGTACCCGGAAGCTTTCGTTCATATGCGGCCAGCGTTGGCTTTTTTTAAGGACAAACCTGCGAATACATATTTACCCTGGATCTATTGGGTGATGGGCCGAGCATTCACACATATGGGCAGACCTGATAGCGGATACATTTACGCACGAAACAGCTACGAGGGATCACTCAAGGTCAATTACCGTACCTATCTACCAGAAATGACTTACCTGGTTGCAGAGTCGGCGGCCAAACTTAACAAATGGGATACGGCGTATAAATACCTGGCGATGTCAACCGCGTATAAGGACAGTATCAGAGGAGTGGAGATTGCCCGGAAAACAACAATGTTACAATCAGGGTTTGAATTGGATAAAAAGCAAGCACAAATAGCGCTACTTACAAAAGATAAGCAATTGCAAATGGCGGAGAACAAGCGCGAGCGGTCATTTCTTGTAGCACTGATTGGGGGAGTGCTTTCGCTCATTGTGTTTGCTGTGATCCTGTTTCGGAACAATGCGCAAAAGCAAAAGGCCAACGTTTTACTTCATCGACAAAAAAAGGAAATCGACAAAAAAGCCGCAGAGCTTGCCGAACAAAAAGACAACCTCGAGCAGTCCTATCGAAATGTTGAGTTGCTTGGTGAAATCGGTCGCAAGATCACTTCATCTCTTTCCGTGGAAACCATCATTGGAACCGTATACGATAACGTCAATGCGCTGATGCACGCATCGGTATTCGGCATTGGCATTTATCATGACGAGACAAAGAAAATAGAGTTCCCTGCCACCTACGAAAATGGCGTAGCATTGCCGGCATATTCTAATTCCATTCACGAAGAAAACCGGTTTGCGAGCCTCTGTTTCATCAGCGGCAAGGAAATTATAATTGGAGATATCCAAAACGAATACAAAAATTACTTGCAAAGCGTGCTGGTGCCCAAAGAGGGAGAACAGCCCGTATCCCTTATTTATCTTCCATTGAAAGCAAAAGACAAGACACTGGGTGTAATTACGGTACAAAGCTTTGAAAAGAATGCTTACTCGGAGTATCATTTATATATGCTGCGCAACATAGCTAACTATGCTGCCATTGGCCTGGAGAATGCAGAGTCGTACAAAAAATTAAATCATACTATAGACAGTTTGAGGAAAACACAATCCCAGTTGATACAATCGGAAAAAATGGCGTCCTTAGGAGAATTGACAGCAGGCATTGCTCACGAGATACAGAACCCGCTGAATTTCGTTACCAATTTTTCTGAAGTGAACAGTGAACTGATGGAAGAACTTGACGAACATTTGAAGGCAGGTAAGATTGATGAAGCAAGAAGCATCTTACCTTTTATAAAAGAGAATGAGCAAAAAGTGATTCATCACGGGAAAAGAGCCGATGCTATTGTCAAGGGAATGTTGCAGCATAGCCGCACCGGTAGTGGGCAAAAGGAATTGACAGATATCAATGCGTTGGCAGATGAGTACCTGCGGTTAGCCTATCATGGTTTGAGAGCACGAGATAAGAGTTTCAATGCAAAATTCAAAACCGAATTTGATCACAGTGTAGGCAAAATAAATATTGTACAAACAGACATGGGCCGCGTGATTCTGAATTTGATCAACAATGCTTTTTACGCTGTCAATGAAAAGCAGAAGCAAGCTGCGAACGCGTATGAACCAACGGTAACTATACGATCAAAAAGAGTGAACGGAACCGTTGAACTGGCTGTAGTTGATAATGGCAATGGCGTGCCTGAAAAAGTATTGGGAAAGATTTTTCAACCATTTTTTACTACCAAACCAACTGGACAAGGAACCGGA
>AR_comb_assmDRAFT_10142400_pt1 | contig 17718 bp, 20 predicted proteins | sample ArasoioldDNA_FD_10543 | JGI IMG/M metagenome (IMG submission 10543) | reverse complement strand
CGTCCGCCAATTGTCCATACGCCTGTGCTAGTCGAGTATGCAATTTCATCAGCGAACCCAGTATGTAAATACTCGACTGCGCCACCAACGCTAAACATTTGAACGCGAACTTCAGCATCCCTTTTGAAAAGCTCCATTAGCTCGCCGTCAGGATCGCCAAGCCCGAGCGACCATTGGTCTGAGTCACTGTCAAAAGAACTGTCAATCCAGTAACTTTCAACAGTGTCAAACATGCGCCGTCGATAACGGTGCCCCGTGTCCCACTCTGTCCCAATTCCTACCCGGCATTTACCGGGAGCTACATCATTTGACGCTGCCATTTACCTTCTCGTCTAGTAGGGCCGAGTCACAATAAATATCGAACGTTTTGAAAATGTCCTTGTGCATGGCTTGAGGATTCTCTTCCAGCCATTTTTCAAATTCACCCGCAACTCGCACATGCCGAGCTTTTGCCCTCGACTTCTTTTCCGGTTTTAATAGAATATTTTTGTTCCGAGTGGCCATCGGTATGTTGGTAGTTGGAAAAATGGAATTGCCATAGCGTGTGAGTATTGAACGAGCCTCGCATTTAGATCAGCCAAATGCTTCCACTTCTCTGAGCTTCCATAAACTCGTTTTGCAATTTGTCTGAATGTCTGGCTTCCGCTTTTAGAGAGTGTGTAACGTCCGGGGTGTCCTCTAGGTGTAACTTTTTTAGTTGGGTTTGGAGGAGCAGGCGTACCATGAGGATCAGCAATTCTGCGACCGGGGCCAGTACGAATAAAAGTAATTGTATAATCAAATGAGTGCGTCCTATCGTCGGCAGCATGGACGAAATCATAATTTTCGACAACTACATATTGAACCCGCTCAAAGATTCCAGGGAGGAAAAGAGTCTTGCCAGGATCGGGAGTCTGATCCCTGACCAACAATTTCAAAGCCGCCATGTTGTCTACGGCTGTAATTCCAGGGAACGTTCCGCTCATTTCGATTCGAGCTTCATCCTTATGGACTACCTGAACATCTACATCGCTGTCACCAATATATCTATGAATTGCAACAGCGGAATTTCCGAAATGTCTAATCCCCTCAACACCGACCGGCCAGACGTAAATAAGATCGCCCGATGTTAGATACGGTCGCGGGTGAAACAAATTTCCATCAGGAACCAAATACCGCGCTGGGTCTTGCCCAGTGTTCTGTCTGAATTCCTGAGCGTGGTCTACTACTGCCGGTCTAATGTCGTATTTAGGCATTATCTCCTCGATGCCCTATTTCGGCCACGATGCTGCGGTGTATTTCCACCCTGCCAAGTGTCCACCCGAACATGAACCTTCTTTCTTGCCTTAGTACCATCCGGTTGATTGTAATTAATGTCTAGGTCAACCACTCCACTCAGCCGAGCCTGAACTGCACCGCCAATTTCCTGCCCAATGGAATAATGTCCAGTACGAATTTTAGGAGTGCCACTGTCTCGCAAAATTCTATTAAGCTCGCCGGTACTGTGCTCACGGTGCAGTCTAGAAAGCATTTCCCTCTGAGACTGAGACACACCTTGCCTGAAAATAAAGCCGCCAACAGGATTAATTCTTTCAACACCCGCCGCAAATAGCGATGGGTAATGCTGCCTCAGCCAATTTTGGGAACGTCCATGAGTTCCAGCCGCCGCACCGGGGGTAGAAAGCAATGCGCCAATGCTAAATGCAGCGGGGCCAGCAAGCGGAGTAAATCTCAAAAGCCCTGGCCCTCTTCCTGCTCCTGGCCGGGGTTCAGGCCCGGCAGGGCCGGGGTATTGAATAGTTGGTCTAGCTCCACCCAATTGCCTCAGCACAATTACAAACAGCGGATCGGAAACAGTGCCCTTTGGAACCTGGCCGGTCAAAAGATTTTGTGCCACCTGAGCGCCTGTAGCGACTCCTGAGCCTCGACTGAGGAGACGACCAATACCCATGCCCCCTCGGAGCTTAGAAAGCCCGTAGAGCGCTGCCAGGCCCGTTGCTCCAAATGTCACGCCTCTTGCAATATCACGATGCTGCCCCGCTTGACTTGAAAGCCCTGTCAAGCCTCTGGCTCCGAGATTAAATACAGGCTCAAAAATCTGAGATACCTGAAGCCCGAGCCTGGACAATGCAATTCCAGCTTCCTTTAGCTGAGCCTGTCTTCTGAAATTCTCCCACGACTTCGCCATATCGTTTACATCAGAGACGTGGCCCGCTTCAGCATTGGTCATCGTCTGAATATCTTTTTGGTACTGGCCGGTATTGAATTGTCCTAGGAGCGCAATTGCAGTTCTCAGCGCGTGAACTCGATGGAATACTTGCCCGAGGTAAACCGCTCCTGGGCCTGTAATTCCCGCATCCTTCAGAGCCTTACCTGCACCGCCAGACATTTCCATATCATCGAGCGTTGTTTCATCCAGCCGCGCAAATTGTCCAAGGTCGCCACGCAAGCTCAATTGCCGGGCATGTGTGAAAATTCTATTCAGCCGCTGCATTAGTGGCATTCTCTGACCGGCCCTAATTCCAACAGTTCCCAAAGCCTGTTCACTTTCCTTGGTCTGCTGCCCTGGAAGTCCAACGGTCTGAATCAGGAATTGCAAACCACGCCCTACCTGAGACGGTGGAATTCCTGAGCGCAAAGCAGTAAGAAGAAGACCGAAAAGCTCTGGCCTATTTCCTTCTGCCAAACGTGTCACCTGAGAAAGCTGACCGATCTGCTGAATTACCTGAGCGCCTGCTGCACGTCCACCCGGAGCTTCCTTAGTGAGAATGAAAAATTCCTGTGCTGTTCTACGAACGTCCGGCCTAGTTACCTTGCGGCCAAAAGCCACACTCATAGTTGTAAATGCCTTGGTCGCATCTTCCACTGGAATCTGAGCTAGCTGTGCTGCCTGAGCAATATCGGTAACGATGGGTGTAATTTGATCCGGTGGAACATTCTGGACAGTCGAGAGGAAGTTGACAACTGCATTATTAAAATCATTGATCGGTGTAATTGCTCTAACTGCACCGTCGGAAGCATCCTGACCCAATGCCCTTAGCTGTGCTCCAACAATCGGCAGTCCACCAGGGGCTGTACCAATTGCAGACATAAGGCCCAACTGCTCTTGGAATTGAGACAGCATTCGGATAGCGCCAGGAATTGCAAATACCGCTGTACCTGCAATTGCATACCTGAGGGTTGTACCGAATGCACGAAGCTGCCTCTCAGCCATCCCAACTTGATTTCCGGTCTGAGTAGCAGAGCGGCCAATTCCATACATACCGCTCGAAACTTCGCCCATTACGGCAATTGCATTCCCCGCACTCGCCGAGAACGTAGTTACAATTCTATTGTGAATGCTGCTCAATTTACTGTGGTTTCCTCAGGTGTCCAATCAACGCTGTACGTTTCATCATCCTTCGGCCGATAAATCTTGTCCTGAATTTCAGGAGGCAATTCATCGGTGTCGATCATTGGCTTTCCACAGACTTCGCAGTGAGGTTCTGTGAGTCGTCTTCTGCAATCTCCGGTGTGGGTTCTTCGGAGTTTTTCATCCCAGTCAATTGCTGAGTTGAGGAAGACCCAGGTAATTTGGCCAGGAGTTGCTGAGGCCCAAGACTCGAAAGGAAGCGTTTCAGTGCGTACCATTGCTTGCCAGATAGCCCGCTCCAATCCATTTCCAGCAAGACTTTTTTTACATCACTTAGCTGCTCCTCTGTAAATCCCTCTAGAGCCGGAGAAGACTTTTCCACCATTTCGAAATACATATCAATCAGGTAATTAACGTCAGCCACTTCCAAAGCGTCATTCATTTCCTCAACCGAGGAAAACATGGGCTTTGAAATATCTTCTGGCTCACGCGCTGCACGAAGCAAAGTCTCCAATGTAAGTGCTCGATCCCTAAACTGCTGGCCGGTCAGAGTTTCAGGAACATTCATTTTTACGACATTTTCCATACACAGGTCGTACTCTGCCTCGGTCAGAGGCACTAGGGCCACTCTTACATCCGGCTCGCTTAGGAGATTTTCAATTTCACACGTCGCCTTGCCAAGCCGCATTTTATCAAGACGACGCTCAATTAGCTTCTGCGCTGTATTCATTTTCCGCCCTTTCAAAGAATTCCCTAAGCTCAGCCTTGTTAGAGAAATTAACCCAGCCCTGAGGAACCACAAAGAATTCGTGGTCGCATTGAGAACATTTAAGGTCGAGGAACATATCGGACATAGGCCCTGTCCCTCCTACCTCTTGACTGGTTACAACGGGATTGTGAATTCCGCAGTGAGGACAGAGAGGCGGTGACGAAGGAATTTCAAGCTCAGGCTCTGTAGCCAAGTTTTCCAACGCCACCACCGCCCTAACAAGTAGCTCTTCCGCCCTTTTCTCCATCACTAACCTCGATCATACCCTGGAATTGTAATATCAGCATCCAGCGTTACATTGTCCTGAGTAGATCGAATTGAAATCCGTGCCCAGTTTGCACCACGGTAAGTATGGAATGAATTTCCGCGTTTTGTCTGGACTACAAAATCGCGCATCGTTCTTAGCACGTCTTCATCATTCATCCCTGAGGCTGCCCCATCCTTCAGGAGAACGCAAGAGAATGTCACGGTGGCCTCATCTGCCGGTCGCACACGACGTAGCACAGGCCCGTCCGTGCCAAATGCTCCCTGGTAATTTACTTCCTGCCTGAATTCCTCAGTCATTTCCTGAACAGCCGCAAAATGTTCATTGTTGCGGAAGGAAATTCCAAGATCAACTGCTGTAAGTCCTTCGAGCCAAGCCAATTTCTAAACCTCCTCTCAGACCGGAATATCCAGGCTTGCCGCAACCTGAATGGTTGAAATTCCGCGAACTACGGTTCCTTCATAAGCAACCGTAAGCTGCCGGTTATCTGCGCTCGACGTGACCTGAACGTTGTAACCCTTTGTCCCGTCGTTTTGATCCTTCGGCCTAATCCAAGACCGGCGCTCCAACAGTAGAGCTTCTACGCCGGACTGAATTCGCCCACGAACATCGGGTGTATTTGGCTGGCGAAGGAATGCGTTGTTTGTCAAATAATCCCGAACGTCCACAAAAACCTGATCGACAATAATTCTCGTCATCAGAGAATCGAATGTGCCGTCAGTCGTGTACGTCGTTCGAAGATGTGTAATTAGGACACCAGTAGCTCCGTCAGACATAACCGGAGACACACCGCCCTGAAGCAAATCTTCAAAATCATTTGTAGCCACGCCGCCTACCGTCTTGACTCGAAGCAAGTTGTAATTGTTCGAATCCTTTTCAATTCCGGTAAGTAGCGGAAGCTGCCAACGATCAAGGTCATTTGAAGGATCGCCATTCTTGGCTACCTCTGCCGCAATTGCAGCCGCGAGAAAAGAACCATCACGGAGAACAGCAGGCGAACTCTCGTCATACACTCCTGGCCCTACAAGGACAACGCGCTTATTTAGAATTGCTCCGGCCGCTGTAAGTAGCGCTGCCTTGGCTGTGCCGGTAGGCATTCCGCAAAAGCCCATCTGCTTGTTGTAAATAGCATCGGCATTGTTGAGATTTGTCCCGAACGCAACCAAGTCAGACTGAACCAAAGAATCTGTCACCCTAACTCGAATTGCAGGATCGCTAGCCATCGCATCCCAAATTACCTGACGCTCAGACAAGCTTGGAAGTGCAGTCTTATTTGAAATTCCAGCCTGAACAGGTGAAGCACCCCTGGTGAGTGCAAATTTCACAATCTGCGCCAGTCGTGAAGTCGCGCCAAGAATCGTGTCAGCATCACTAGGAGTCCTGATTGTGTAAACCTGACCTGCTACGCCGGAACCCGCCGCTGCTCCCTGACCCTCAATTCCAACCGGAAAGAAAATCGGAGAAGTGAGCTTAGCCCCGAGGGTACTAGCATCAATTACCTGTGGGAAAAGCTGTGTCGTCGGCACTACTATTTACCTCCTCTCCACCATACGATTGAATTACCGAAAAGAAAAACTGCCATAAATCCTCCTACGGAATCGGTACTCCGTCAATGTCCAAATTCTCATCCTGAATTACCTCATCCACTGTCTCAACCGGAACCTCAAACTTCGGAGTGCGGCTATAGACACGAATGTTCAAATTACAATCCACCATCCGGTAAACGTCTACATCATTGATCCTGTCAGTAAGAAACCGCCCTCCTGTAAAGGTGAGAATTTCAATTCTCCCATCCCCGGCATTTACCGCCGCATCCAAATTATCTTGAGCTAGACCGCCCAAGAAAAGAAGACTTAGAATTTGTTTGGCTCGCGCTCTTGCAGTTGTACCTCCTGACCGATCCGTAGACCATATGCCTACATCGAAATTAATTACATGAACTCGTGCTTCCTGAGGATTGGCCGTGGGATGAGCCGGATCGGTCGTATCGTCATAATTCCAATCACCAATACTTCTACCGAACCCAAGCGGGCGCTCTTCGATTGTGTCAATTTCAAAATGAACCAATGTCTTTTCCAGTGGCATCATTTTCAGAACTACTTCAGTGCCAGGATACTCCATGATAATTTCATAAGCGCTATTGAAAAAAGTTTCTGCATATTCCTTAAGCGCTCTAGTAGTCGAGAGCAGCCATTGTTCGGGGTTGTAAACATTTCCCTGAGTCACGGAAGCCGTCTCCCTATGCTCGGCCCGGCGAAGCTCCCCATGCCAGGACTTTGCACTTGCTGAGCAAATCCGAAATGCCTATGACCGGCTGTGTAAATTTCAGCCCACACCCGATGGTAAACGCGAGACGTTTCCATTAGCTGCAAAGTTTTCCTGAGGCTGAGTTTTCTAATTGGCCTACGAATTCGCGCATTGGACTGATGAATTCCAAACTCAATGAAATACGCTTCGCGTGAATCGTTGTAAAGCTGCCACGTTGCCGTTCCCAGCCGACGTACTTTCCAGCCAAAGAAGTAGTGCTGTGTAATTCGTCGTACTGGAATCCTCCAAGCTGCCGAGGCATTTCGCATTTGAGGGTCAACAGGCCCAGCGGACATTTTCTGAGCGATCCCGAGATTTGTGTAAGCCATCATCATTACGAGCGCGTTCATTCCAAAGTTGAAATTTCTTTGGCTGCCGACTGTCTCAGCCCAGCGAATGTATTCCTCGATCTGCGTAAACGTTTCATTGCTGATTTGCAGAAAGCGTTGTCGCCGGGGATAAGCTCGTCGTGGAAATGGAGCAGGCATTTACAAGGGAGCGTCGGAGATTAGCCGCGCTCCTACCTCCCAATGATGATAGGGGTTGCCGTCGTCAGGATCGGGAATCAAATTTGCATTTACCACTGTAAATCTCCGCCCGTGATATACCACGAAGTCTTCTGCCGAACTACCCCACTCGTAGAAGTCAAGAGTTTTACCTGCCCACTCGACGGGGAAAATTCCAAGGTGGTCGTCAGCTTGAATGTCTCCGAACATCTGAATGAGTTGCTCAGTGCTGAGACGTGTTGCGCGGGTAGATTGAATTGGCTGCATAAATGCCTTGACTGTAATATCGACCGTCGCATTTGGGTCAGCCAGGAAACCAGCTTCATTACAAATTGGCTCAGTCGGATTTGCAATGTGCCATTCAGGGTCACGAAATCCCTCCGGTGTTCTGCACGGACACGGGATTAGAGAAGAATCTTTTCGATACCGCACATCGGACGCCTTTGCGCTCAAGAGAGCTTGAAATTGTGGAACGGTACTCACCGGATTTCAACCAACAGTCTCGATTGATCTATACCGGACGGAATTACAGTGCCTCCGGCAATACAATTGTCCCGCATCTGAAAAATTACTGAATAGCTAATCCCAAGAATCTTTGCGGCTGTTTCAAGGATTGTCTTAATTTCATCAATGCCTGAAGTTGTTTTTGAGCCAGACGATTGACTGACCAAGCCTGCGGTGTAGCTCTCGGTCGTGCCAAGAGACATAGTTGAAAACATTGACCAGCCCATCGTCAACAAAGTCATTCCCTCTAATTGCGCATAGCTCGCTTCAAGAGTTGGGTCGTAAGGATCAGCCACATTGAGAGTTGATGCAATTACCCATTCAGCAGTTTGCGTCACAATAATTTCATTCAGGGCAGGATTCCTCAACATCACCCGATCAACAATTGTCTGAACGAGAGTAGTTGTCCCGCCCTGGACTGGCTCAGAATATGGCCCTATTGCTCCCTGATTGTTGACCCAATAAATTCGGAACCAGTCATTAGGGTTCTGCGCTGGAACCGTGACATAGCTAAGGTAATTAGGATAAACCCCGACTGAGGTAGTCTGGTAAATTTCAACAAACGAGCCATCCTTAGTCGGCCCTTCCTCTGCATGAAGCTCGGCAATATCAGGCTGAGTTGGTGGAACGAAATCTAGTCTTACAGCAGTCGGCATTCAAAGCCTCCTGTCAAAATGACTTTAAGCTGGCTGAAGTAATTTTGGGTGTCTCTACTCTAGCTGAAATCAACTTTTTAACAAACGCGGAAATATCTTCAAATGAAAGTGCATGTTCAACACTGGTTCCTGAATCAGTGCCATTTTTAAGTGTCGCCGTAACAGAGGAAGCACTTTCGGAGCTTGTAGCATTTTCAAGCGCCTGCACAAGCGCATGCACCGTAGCTACATTTACTCCTGCACCTTGATCGGTTAGGAAAAGGATAGATGTAATAATTGCATTTTCAGAACCAAGACCAAGATCGTCTACTGACTTGCCGATCTTTGTAAATGTGTCAGAGCCAACACCGAAATCGAAGGAACCATTTGCAATTGTTGTAAGTAGATCGACACCCACGCCTGAATCGACGGAGGAGAGATTAACTACCAGCGAAGCTGTTTCAATTCCAGCGCCCGAATCAGAACTTAGCCGAGTAAGACCTGAAATTGTTTCTGAGCTAGAGCCTGAATCCGTATCCCCCTTAGCCATCTGAGAAGCAAAATCAGTACCTGCCCCTATTTCAGCACCGGCGGCAAATACCTGTCCGCCGAGAACGCCTCCGTTATCCGCCCCTGAGCCATCGTCAGCCCCTGTAACAAGAGCCGAGGCGCTAGACGAGTCAACCGCTGTCCCAAGCTCTGAAGACGCGTAGAAGCCCTGACGTGACGCTGCCTCTGATCCCGCTCCTGTATCAGAGGAACTCAAAGAGCTAATTACACTAGCATTTTCAGAGCCTGTTCCACTCTCAGACGAAGACAGAGTGGAAACAATTGTGGCGTTCTCAGAATCCGACCCTAGATCGCTCGAAGAAATTACAGCGCTAGCGACAACATTTTCTAGTGAAGTGCTTGAGTCCGATCCAACAAGCAAAGCGCTCTGTTGTGAAGTGGCAGAGCTTGTTCCTGAATCGCTAGAAGAAACAGATGTTCCAGCGTCAGAAGGAAATTCCGACAAAATAGCGGCCTCGGACTGACGCCGCCTAAATCCATCTACCCAATAAATTAGGTCATGCGATGTATTAAAGGCACCCTGGCTGCGGTAAATACGATAGGCATGAACATGAGCTACGTCATTTGACGAACCATCTAGGCCAGTCCCACCCGGAACGTCAAACGACTCATTCCAATACCAAGTCGGGTGCGGAGCACGATTAATAATTGCACTGCCGTCATTCAGGTTCGAATACAGTTTGGCGAATGAGCCATTTTCCTCACGGTGCCAAAGTTCAAAAATTCCATTCGTATGAGCCTGATAGACAATGTGCATGTAAAAGTCATGCCAAACGCCCAAAGTAAATGGTGGAACCCCTGCACCGCCGAGCAGAATTTCTTGCGCGCTATAGGTTCCGTCGTAATCAAGCCCTGGTAGCTGTGTATGGCCAGCCGGGTTTTGCGTTTTGCCATTGTGCAGCGTCATGTAAAGGTAATTAGGATCGGCGGCATCAAATCCTGAACCATTTCGGGGATGATGCTGAACATCGCCCGAAGCAAATTCAAAAAGATTACACCAGTTCGACCCTACTCCTGTACCTACCCATCCGACCGGCCAATACCACGACCATGCAACCCATTCCTCGTCACCCTCGACCAGCCTGTGACCGACCGGCCCACCCATGTTGTAAATAATTGCCATCCCCATCGAGGATGTATTTCCAAAAATGTTGGTCGCATCCTTGAAGCTCGTGCATTTAATTCCGTAAGTTCCATGACGCTTTCGAGACGCATCTTGCGCCCAAACCTGAGCCTTTGTGTAAATTCGTACCGAGCCACCCGGAGGCGTTAACGGTGCGCCGTACTGCGAGTCGTCAATTGAACTCGTTCCGTCCTGCGGAATAGTTTCATTCCAAATCGGCGTTGTATCACCTGAAATTGTGTAATCAGGCAACAGGTTTCCACTTGAAACCGGCGGAGCATTTTGCAGAATGGAACGAAGATCAAAGGACATTAATCAAGCTTCCCAAATTTCAAATTGAATTGCGCCAAAGGCATCATCTTGGGTGGCATTGTTCGGCCCACCATATTTAATTCCGCCACCCCCTGAAATTGTTTCAATTCCATATGCGGCGTCATAGGTGTAAACAGTCCCAGGAGTGAGCCCCCCAATTACACCTGTACCTTCATAGACAACATGCGTAGTAGCCAGACCTGTTCCTGTTCGATCAGCCCGAGGGACTACGCGATCCACAACAGTCGCGCCAGAAAGAACTCCAAGGTGCAATGCTGGAAATACCGTTCCTCCGTGATGGCAACAAACAATACGGTAAAGAATTTTTCCAGAGGCAGGCGCTGTAAATGCAATTCTCAAATTCGTGGTATCAAAAGCCGTCATTGCTAGCAGAGCCGTAGTTGCTTTAGTGACGGCAGTTGCCGGATCGTAAAGAACTGCATCTAGAAGATTGTCCGTCTCCCAAATTTCAAAGTTGAAAGCGCCAAAGGCGTCATTCGCGGTTGTGTTATTTGGGCCTCCATATTTCAAGCCAGTGGAAGCTACAGGAAATTCAACTCCATATGCAGCATCCCAAGTATAGGTATTTCCGGCTGTAAGACCCTCAACAATGAAATTTGCTTCCAGAGGAATCATCGTCGTTGCGAGTGAGGCTGTGTTATTTCCGCCAGGGGAGACACGGCCTCTCACTGTCGCGCCATCTAGAACTCCAAATAAAAGCTGTGGGAAAGTTGTCGCACCATGAACTACACTTTGCAACCGAACCATTACTTTCCCATTTGAGGGCGCAACAAATACATTTCGCAAATTAGTCGTGTCGATTGCTGTTAATGCCAACGCTGCATCTGTAGCTTCAATTACCGCAGCCGCCGGATCGTATCCTTTAGTAGCGAGGCTAGCCATTTACCAAACCTCCGACAAATCTTCGACTGACGTTAGCCTCGGCTTTTCAATTACAGTAGAAAGCAATTGATCCATGAATTGATCGACCTTCTCATAAGCTAGAGCGATATCTGATCCGTGCCCACTGTCATTGTCAATCGGAAAACCACTAGCCGTCTTAATTGCATTGTCAATTCCTAGGCCACTCTCAAATGCTGCAATCAGTACCTGAGTCGCGGAAATGTCTGAGCCGGTTCCCTGGTCACTATCGAGAACCCGAGCAATAATTACAGCCTGGTCGAATCCAATTCCAGCATCAATGACCGCCTTGGCCATTGCTGTAATTACTTCAATTCCAGCGCCAGAATCTGAGCCGGTCAGGAATACCTGGCCACCGACCACGCCTCCACTATCCACTCCTGAGCCGCTGTCTGCCCCTGTAAGGCTCGCGGAGAGGCTAGACGCCTCAGAACCCGTCCCAGCGTCTGAGACGGCGTACAAGCCCACACGCGAGCTTGTATCCGATCCTGCTCCCGCATCTGTGCCGGTGTTGAACGCCTGCCTGCTGGCGCTATCTGTACCGACTGCTGAATCCGTAGCTGGAATTGCAGCCGTGAGCGCTGAAATTTCCGACCCGCTACCAGCATCCGAATCACTCTTGAATGTGACGCCAATTAGTACGACACCATTTTCAGTCGTCGCACCATTCGCATCTACCCCAGTCAAGGCCAGTGATGAAATTACATCTACGCCGGTTCCGGTATCGACCGTTTGCCCTGACTGAATCTTTACAGCAAGGGCCGTGAATACATCAACACCAGTGCCTGTATCTGCACTAGCTACCGGAACGGTGACAGTTGCCGATTCTGTAATTACTCCACTTGCGTCAGTGGAAGCAGACGCCATCGCCACCGACTCAGTTGCGGTGCCCGTATCTGCTGTGGCCGCAATTACAGCGGTGAGAGAGGACGCTTCAGAATCTGTACCCGAATCTGTTCCTGGGATCGAGGCAGTAGCGACAATTGCAGTTTCAGTACCTGCACCCGAATCCGAACTCGCAACCGGAACACTAACGGTTGCACTTTCAGTTGTAGTCCCATTTACATCTGAGCCACTGAGCAAATAGAGATAAGTCGCGGACTCAGTTGTAGCCCCATTCGCATCGGTAGCTGAAATAAGAGCCGTGAGCGTAGAAGTTTCACTACCACTCCCGGCATCACTCGACGAAATTGCCGCCGTTCCTACAATTGCATTTTCAGTTGAGGTTCCAGTGTCCGCAGCGGCCCGAGCTTCCATTGCCACGGACTCAGCCCCAGTACCAGTATCAGTTCCTGAAATTTGAGCAGTTAGCGCAGAAGCCTCTGAGCCGACGCCATTATCTGCCCCAAGAATTTGTGCAACAAGAATTCCAGTTTCTGATCCGATCCCTGAATCGCTACTGGCGAGAGAATAAAGGTAGGTCGCATTTTCAGTTGTAGCTCCGTTTGAATCAGTAGCCGCGCTGAGAACATACAAATAGGTTGCAGACTCAGTTGTGGTTCCATTTACATCAGTTCCTGAAATTGCAGCAGTAACTGAAGCGCTCTCAGTTGTCGCGCCATTAACGTCAGTCGCCGGAATTTGAGCAACAAGCGCAGCATTTTCAGTCGTGACTCCGTTAGAATCGCTTGAGGTTACAAACGTAATTGCCGGAGGCTGACGACGTAGCTGCCCCGAAATAACAAGCGGCCTAGCCGGAATTACTCTGCCGGTTCTCGCCATTACCTAGATGCCGCCCTCGCTACAGCTTGACGAGCAACTTTGATCGGATTACGAGGCCCAGCAGCACCAGCAGCCGGTGTATTCAATTCAATTGCACAAGCGCATCCAGTTCCGCCATTGGCCGAGCCCCAAGTAATTGTCGTGCCGGTAAAGCCACTGAGCCGGTAAGCAATTCCACTCGCCTCAGCCGGAGTAACCCATGAGTTAGAAATTACAGTTGTCCAGCCAGCAGGAGCGGTCAGGTTTACACCGAGAGTTTTTCCGTACATATCAATTGTAATGTTGCCGGTGAGCGCAGCCGAGGCGAACGTCGTCGCCATTGCAACCGCACCCTGATTATCAACACCATTACGTTGTCTAACCGAGCTTGTGCCGTAGGTGCTCATTCCCTGGACAGAAATTACATTGATATTACTTCCCGTCCCGGCAGTGGAAACTGTAAATGTGAGCGTCCGCGAGGCATTCGTCGCAGCGGCGTCGCAAACGAAAATTTCCATGAAAGAGCTAGTCGATTCCCAAGTGAACCAATCAAGCCGCGTCCAAGTCTGCCCCGAGCTATCGGTTAGAGTCGAAGTCGGCGGATTGGGAGTCCCTGACGAACAAAATGTCGCAAGCAGCCAATCTCCTGTCACCGGCACACAAGCGCTCTGAGTCGCATACGTCGTCTGATTAAGCGTAGAAGTGTCCGCAAGGATAGAAGTGACGGACGCTTTTGAAATTGTTGCGTCACGCTCAGCCTGCTGTTCTTTTACTTTTTCGCGTAGCCATTCCGACGGTGAAATAATCCGCCGCTTTCGCGGCAGACCAATTGGAACCGGATACGCGACCGAACTCATTTATTCCTCGTACTCCACATACCCACGAACATTTACAGCCTGAGGAGCATTTACACGACAGCCGATTTGGTTTCCTGAAATTGCAGTACCGGAGGCAACGCTTGTCGCTTCGCGGCCCAATGGAAATTGAATAAGAAGCAAACCGCCATAGGGAGTGACAAGCCACTGCCTGTTAGGAGTGAGAACAGTTGGCTCAGAAGTGCAATTGTTCGCGCTTGCTTGAGCCGAGGTCTGAGCGGGCCAGCCCCGCACTTGCAAAGCAGTGAAAGTTGTGGAGCCTGTACCCGGAGTCGAGTTCGACGCTTTGGTTCCGTAGACAATTTCAACAAGCGCCGGAGTATTTGTCGCGGTTGTCCCGTCAAAGCCAACGGCAAGCTCGCTATACGAGAATTGGTTAGCTGCCGCCGCATTTGTGTAGAAAATTGTCTTGGCAGTTGCCGCTCCAAGGGCAATAGCTGATGCGCCAGACGAGACAACATACGCATTGCCAGGAGTAGCGTTAAGGAAATTGGTTTCATCCCCACGCTTTAGCAATTGCTCGATCTGCTTGTGGAATTTGTCACGGCGAACTTGCTCCATAAGATCGAGGCCATCACTGGCAAGCTCGTGTTTGTCGCACTCAAACACAGTGGCAACTGCGCCACCGAACAAAACCCTTGAAGTTTTCAATCTCATCCAGCACCGCCTACCCGCGAAACCAAAAGACCAGCATTTTCCAGGTCTTCTAATTTCACTCCACTAGGAAGCAAATCCTCAATTGCCTGTCGATCTGAGTCTGCAACGTGCGCTGATTCAACTACCAACTCCTCCCGCAGTGTGTGTGCAGCGGTGGAAATTTCTTCAGCGGTTTTTTCAGGAGTAACGTCAGCATCGGGATTATTAGCAAGCTCGTCGGATTGGGAGGACGTGAAAATTCCAAGAGCCTCAGCCTGTCCTCCCGCACCGTCCGAAACCGCCTGATTGAACGCCTCATCCACTGTTAAATACGGCCCTTGCCGACGCTGCCCCGGCCAAGGTGGCTCAGCAAAGCCGGGGTCAGCGTAATGAATGAAATACTCTTCGGTAGGCATTATGAAATTGTAACTGTTCCTGTCATCGTCCAAGTGCCAGTGGACTTCGTACCGAGAGACTGCACCTTTCGATTGAGGTTAATTGTGCCTGTAATAAATCCCGCACCGGAGGCAGTAGTAGCTCCTGCCGCAACCGTCCACTCCTGCCAAGCAAAGTTTGCCTCGGTCGAAGTGAAATCTGCGCGGAAATCAACAGACTGGTTTGTGCGAATCGGATACGTTGCCGACATTACTTTGTAAAAACGGTTAGCAGCCGCAGCCGTGGCCTGAAGCTCGGTCTGAGTAGCTGCCTCCGCTGTGGCTGTATCGCCAACGCCGATGTAGGCATTTGTATTTGACCACGGGTTTCCTGCCACCTGATTTGAAGTGACAGTGGCGATCATGGTCATATCCATGAGCCGCTGAATTCCTTCATTCAGCAACAAATTGCCCTGCGCTTCCTCGATATTCTCAGGATCGCCTACGATCTTCCGCAAGACTTCGTTTGTAATTCCATGCTTAATTGGAATCATCTGCGGAACGATAACTCCATTCTCGATCTTGGTGCCGTCCTGAATGTGCTCGATCCCATCGTGCTCCAACTTCTTACGGCAGAAATCAACAGCCTCTTCACTCCACTGTTCGCACATCCAGTCAAACTGCCAATTTCCTCTTTCGGCATCCGTCAGGACAGCCCCCACGTTACCACCCTCTTTTGTAATTGCGGAGTCCATTTAGGCTTCCTCCAATGCCTTACTCTTGACGAGCGACTTAATCGCATCATCATCTTGACCATGCTTTTTCAATTCCTCTTTCGTAATTGATTCTCCCGGTTCCTTGCGGACAGTTTCACCCGTCGCAACGTCACCTTCCATAACCGGAAGTGCAATTACTTCCAGCACTTTATACGCCACTGCAATCCTCCTAAAAGTAATTGAGGCCGGAAGCCGCCTCCGGCCACCAATTACGGAAGCGTGATTTTCTCAACCGACTGCGCCGGATCAGAATAAACGCCGCGTCGGGTTCTGCCGACCTGCTGACCTTCAATTAGCCGCGAAAGATCAGGCGAGCCAATATCAATTCTCAGGTCGTGATGCACCAGTTCCTTGAACCGCTGTGTCGGGAAAAGGAAATAACAAGTTCCCTGAGTGACACCAGCGTAGGTGTAGGACTTAGCTCCATTTACAACAGTCGCGCCGTTGTAATAAATGATCGTGTCAATCGGGACACGCGGAAGCGGATTACCCTGCGAGTCACGAACCGGAGTGAGAAGTGCATCCTCAATCTGGAAACGATCTGCCTCGTTCGCCAGAATTACAGATGGCGTCCGCTGCGGTGTTGCATTTACAGCATGCTTGTACGCATTCATAAACGTGTTCAGCGTCTTGATCTGCAACGTCGAACCCGTTGCATCAGCCGCCGTCGAGTTCGATCCCGCGTAGGAGAAAGAAATGATCGGGGAAAGATGCAGATGGTTGAGGATGTAATTGTATGACCGACCGAAAGCCCTGTTGTTCAGTGTAATATCCCAGGTCTTATCGAATTCGATCATATCCTCCGTCCACTCAAAGCCTGCCGCGTAAGTGGCAATCGGAACGGTGGCCGGTGCGCCCTTCTGCAACGTACCGAATACAACCTCGCCGCCTTCAAATTTCTGGAAGAAGACAACGTTGGCCTGAAGTGTATTTTCATTGATCTGGACGACGCCACCAGGGAAAGGCCCGTCGATGCGCTCGTAAATCGGCCCGTAGAGAAGTGGAACCTCTGCCAGACCGAAATCTACATCAACACGAACCTTCTCAAGCAAATCCATACTGCCCTGAGACGTTGTAATCATTTCCGACACAGGCTGCTTCAAATCAACGATGCCCATTTCGGAAATTACCTTGGAGTGAGCTTCCTTTTTCATTCGACCGAAATCTAGAATCTGAACATTTCCCTGAGCCTCGGTAACTCGCCTCTCTGCATACCGATCCCAAATCAAATGCTCTAGCTCGGTGTATTCATCCAAGACTGCTCCCATTGAAATTAACCTCCTCTCTTTAAACTACGAGGTTTGCACCGTTGAATGCGCGAATTGCAGCGATGCCACCGGCATCCCTAGCCTCTTCGACAATTCCAACAGGCCCACCCGTTGCAGTAGTTGTCAAATCAGTGCTGGCCTTTTTAAAGCCAGTACCGGCTGTCCAGTAAACGAGCGTACCGCGAGCACCGTTCACAGCAGCCGCGACGTTCGTGTACCAAATTGACTCGGCCGAAACTTCAATTGCCATATTTCGATCAGTGTCAGACGCGCCCATATTCTTCATGGCAAATCCAGTCCAGCCGTCAACTCGGATCAGATCGCCAAATGTAACTGCCGTCGCGCCTGGAATTACAACGTCAACAGCCCTACCATCGGTCTTTTTCTGTCCCACTTAGGTTCCCTCCCTTCTATGCCTGCGGCTCTTCATCGACGCTTGCCTGAGCTTCATCCCAGTCCTGATGGGCTGCAATTAGCTCAGCCTTGTTCATCTGTGAAAATCCTTCGATGCCACGATCCCGTGCGAGATTTTTCAATTCCTCGACGGTCATGCTTTCGTAATCGGGTGGCCCTTCCTCTTCCACGTCCGATCCAATTTCATCAGGATCGACTTCCTCCCCAGTCTCACGAGAGACGAGATTGGAATCCTCAATTACATCTGCACCGTAATCTTCCGAGAACGATGCACGAAGAGGATGATCTACCAGCGGAGCCAAATACGACGAAGAAGTTTCCGGGTCAGGGGAACCATAAGCCGGAGGCCCCATTACCGTAGGCAGAATTACAGCGTTCTGATCTTCCACATAAGGATTAAGCCGCTCAGACGGATTATCAGTTACAAGAGT
>AR_comb_assmDRAFT_10045669_pt1 | contig 17722 bp, 18 predicted proteins | sample ArasoioldDNA_FD_10543 | JGI IMG/M metagenome (IMG submission 10543) | reverse complement strand
TTTATCATCTCGGAAGAAATCCGGCTGTCTCGGGTTCGAATCCCGACGGGCCCGCACTATAACATGTGTTTATATGGTTCCATTAACAAAATAATAATAAGTTGATAGATGTAGAGGCAAGCGCATACTCCAGATTTGAATATGGTATAAAATCAGAAGCAACGAAACAAAAATATGTAAAAAGACTGGAATTATTTTTTGACTTTTGTAGTGTAGGCGGAGGTAATATAGAACAGAAGTCAGAAAATTTTCTAAAGGGTATCAAATATGGTAAAAATACACAGAAACTAACAGATCTAATTATGAAGTACATGTCATATCATTTGAGCAGAGTACAACAGAAGGAAATATCAACTTCGACCGTGCGTAACTATTATAAACCAATAAAACTCTTTTGCGAAATGAACAATATTGTTCTTAATTGGAAGATCATATCGAAAGGTCTTCCTTCTACCCCTGAGAATTCCAATGATCGTATTCCAACGTTAAAAGAAATAACAGAGCTTATGAAATATCCAGATAGAAGAATAAAACCAATAGTTCTCACCATGATAAGTTCTGGGATAAGGGTAGGTGCATGGGAATGGCTAAAATGGAAACATATAATTCCACTTTATGATGAAGAAAAAAAAGTTATCGCAGCAAAAATAATTGTTTATGACGGCGAACCTGAACAATACTTTTCATTTATTACACCAGAGGCGTATTTTTCATTGAAGGAGTGGATGGAATTTCGCGAAAAACAGGGAGAAACAATCACACGAGAGTCATGGCTTATGCGTGATATTTGGAACACTGCAAGAATAATATCCAATAGAAAGGAATTAAATCTTAAAGGAATGTCAGGCTTAATATCAGTACCGAAGAAGGCCGATTCCAACGCAATAAGACAAATATTTACAAGAGCATGGAAAATCCAAAATGTTCGTCAAGCAGGTAATCAAAGAAACTATGAATTCAAATCAACTCACTGTTTTAGAAAATACTTTGAGACGAACGCATTAAATTCTATGAAAATCCTCAATGTGAAGTTACTAATGGGACATGACACTGGTTTGGAAAAATCATATTACAAACCGGTGGAAAAAGACCTTTTGCAAGATTATTTTCGTGCTATAGACTTCCTGACTATTTATGGTAGCGGTATGAAACTATCAAGAGAAGTTGAAGCATTAAGAGAAAAAAGTAAAGAGAGCGAGTATATCATGAAGGGAAGGTTGGAGGAGATGCGCAAAGAACTGGAACCGCTATTGGAACTCAAGAATATATTGATAAAGGAAGGAGTCTTGAAGGAAAGAAAATTATAAGCATCAGTTGGCAAAGGTTCCAAAACACCTCATTTTAATGCCAAAAAATTATCAATAAGGTGCGAAGTACTACGGTGATATTCTCTTATCTCTTTTATCCAAGCATTAAACTTGTCTTTTACAAACGAATGCTCATTTAGTATTTTACGAAGTGCTTCTATTGGGATAAACTCAAGTGAACCCTCATTTGAAGTCGCAGGCAAAAAAGTATAGCTGTTGTTGTTACCAAGTATGAGATAAAATAAAAGAGAAACCTCTTCCTTCAGCGAAGTAATAATAAAATTACTATGATCATTGTATACCTGCCGCCAATCATATCCCGAGGAAAAATTTTCATTCTCCAATGAATCAAGGAATGAACTTATGTAACTATATTTGAGAAAGAGATCTATTTCCGATAGTTTTTGGTTTAAGGGTTCTACCCTTTTAATCTGCTCCTCGTTTTTCTCATTGGTAATTGTTGCTAGGAGTTTATAGCCTGTGTTGTAAAATTCCACCAATTTACTCCGTTTGGAGACAATGACTCCTCCAACTTCATTATAAAGTTCACGTATGCCTCCAAGAACTAACGGCGTTTCTACAGCCTCTTTCCGAGAGTTCTTGTCAATAACAGAGTGTAGAGAATGCATCAAGTTCATCCCCAGTATATTTTTGAGTGAAGCCCAAATCCCTAAAATTAATGGCAGCTTGTCACCATGAACAGATGCTATTTTTTCCTGGTAACTTTCTATTGAAAAAGAACAAGAGAGTTTTAAAGGTTTTTTAAATACTCTTCCGAAGCGTTTCCACAATTCACTCGTATCCATTTTAGAGGCCATAATTAAAGCCGATACCAACATTATCCCAATCAAGGACAATTGATATGAAACAAGTTTGTCATTTCTTTTTATGACAACTATAAGGCAATGCATCATAAAGTCTATATATTGTTCCGTTCTCTTATCTAGATCATAGAAATCCTCTTCGTCCAAGTAATACATAGAAGTGTAACTCATTTTAATGCTAAGTCTATCCATAACCTGACTCAGTGTATGTTTGGATAAATTGCACATTTGACTCAGTTCTTCAAATGTTAGTTCCTTATTAGTTGCTAGGCACTCAAGTACAATTTGGGATGGTGAAATGTCCGAACGGCTCGATCTTTTATTATTATTAAACCATTTAATCAATAATCTATCAAACTTATCTAATTGAGTCGAATATAGCAAATTCGCGTATGTAATACCAATAAATTTATCGATAAAAAATCTGTAAACGTTATCGATTGCGTCTACACCAGGGGACTTATTTGATGAGAGCCAAGATATCAAACTTTTCCAAAAATAATCTTCTTGTGGATTTTCCAAGATTAAGGCTGAAACTCCTTTGGTGGTTATGGAATACAAAATTTCTATTCTGCCACGCCGAAAACGCTTTTGAGACTCTTCTATCAACCCGTGTTTCTTTAAATTCTCAAAACCCGAAATAATATCTGCGTGAAAGTGAACCGATTCATATTGACGTTCAAATTCTATTTTTGAAAGTTCTCCACGGTTTAGGATTTCCTGCAAAATCTTAATTTGTAGCTTTGGTTTCCTTTTGCCGGAATACCACATTAGTTGACTAGGTATGGTTGTCATATAGATAGCATCACTAACCGTACTTATAAATATCTTATTTTTCTTATTAATCTAAATGAAACAATTGTTACAAGTGAATAAGGAAATCTGGGCCAACGTAAAACAATACGCAACAATAAATGAAACTACTGTGAATGTCGCAGTAGAACAGTTATTAAAACTAGCTTTGAAAAATCTAGCCAGCGTTACTAAGCACTGAATATGGAGATTGTATAAAATGCTAGAACTTCAAATGATATGCAAATCTTGTAGATCAAATAATCATCACCAATGCGCAGAAAAACAAGATACACATTTTGTGACGTTTTTATGTATTTGTCAAATATGTAAAGTAGATTCCAATGACTTGGTCAACGGACGTGCTGAAAATGGTTTTGTCTTCCAAACAGCACATCCGGTTGATTCAGCCTTAATGACCGGTGAACAAAATGAAGTATGTAGACTGGGATAATAAATCTTATCTCATAAGTACCATAAGAAACATAATAAATTATTTTGAATCTTCAAAAGAATTTCATTTAAAAAGACTTTTTAATAATAATAACTTTGTAGGTTCATTCGACCCGAAAAGCGATTACCTTGCTGATCAGCTCTTTAAAATATCGGAAGAGTATCATGAACAGGAACACAGTATAGGGAAATGAATTACTACTGGCATTTAAAAAATCCTGATCCTGGCATGTCCAAATTCGCAAAACTTAGGATTAATGTATATATCAAGAAATTTGAAGAGTTGATCGAAAAAGCAAGTAAAGGGGCGTACCAAAGCAAATTTGAACAGGACACCCTTGATTCTAGTGACCAAAGACTGGATTTCATGCTAAACGTATGGAAGCAAGCCAGAAATCTAGCAGAGTTTAAAATCCAGGAATTATTGAAAGAGGTTGATGTAAGGAGGAGTTTAGAAACTGGTTTACCCGACCGATAACGTTGCTCACAATGATGACAACTGGTCAGTAAACCAATGGGCGGACTACTGGCGCTATGAAATTGGTGCAAACGTAATACCTGCTAATACTAAGAAGAAACGTACTTTTATCAATTGGAAAAAATATCAAAACGATCCGATTTCTGAGGAACAGCATAATAAATGGAAATTAGATGGCGCATTTAATTACGGAATGGCTATAATTGCGGGCAGGATTTGGCACGCAAATGACCCTATGAAGAGCGGTCTGTATCTGATTCTTCTTGATTTGGATAATGAAAAAGCCATTGACGAAGTCTGCACAACTAACGGAATATTAGTACCTTTAAGCGAACTGGCGAAAAAACTGATAGTTGAGCAGCATGACGATGCACCTGATAAGGCACATATTTTATTTTATGCTAGTCACGCATTCCCAAAGAAAAGCAGTGATGCGGTAACTAAAACAATGTTAGAGAAGTTGGCTAGCAATGAGATTCCAGCAATTGAAGTAAAAGGTTCTGGTGAACATGGCATATTGTTTGTTACACCTTCGGTTAATAAGAACGGCTATAAATATCGCATAATCGGCACCAGGAAACTAGGTACATCAGCCTTATTTGATGCCTTTGAAAGCCGCTTAGATGAAATCTGCAATAAGTACAACATTCCTTACCTTACTACTCCTACCGGCGTTAAATGTAATGATTCAGCTGCAAAACCACCGATTAAGATTTTATTCAGCGAGGATACGAAAATCTACGAAGGGCATAACAGACACGAGGCAATTCTTAGAATCATGGAATCTTTGTTGCGTAGAAATCGGAATATACTTACACATGAACACATAAAGCGACTTGCCGCCGAGTGGAACCAGGAACATTCCATACCCCCACTAGACGACAGAGAGTTTGAAAAACAGTGGAGGTGTGCAATTAATTTTATTGCAAACGCGGGCATCAATACGAAAGCAAGGAGTTACCCCGAGCTTCAACGAAATGTGTATTATCAGTTGAACGAAAAACCAGAAAAGTACATTATAGCCTATAGGCAGAAAAACAAAGTCATAGAAGCTACAGTGAAGCAAATAACAAATAAATCTAATGGTGGTGAAGTGATAGAAAAATTTCTCTTTCATAATAAGACATATTTGGCGTGTATTCCTGTCACGATTATAAGACACAAGAGTCCGTTAAAATTTTTAGAATCTTCTGAGAAATACACAATTTCTTTTATTGATTCTATTAGTGAGAAACATACATTCAAACAAAAAACGTTGTCGGAAATCATACAGCTTCTTAGGAACCTAGGTTATGTCTTAAGCGATGGCGCAGATATGGCATTGGCAGGAATGATTCAAGCGTTTAAGGAAAATAAATTGATTGAGAACAATGAAGATATTGAATGGGTTGGATTCTTTCATGACAAAGTAAACAACAGGATAATTGCAAGCAACCTAGAGATTCGGCAACCTAACGCCGAAGAATTACTCAATGCCATTAGTCTCATTATTGAATTAAAGAGTTACTATGAAAACAGGCTAGATCTATTAGCGACTGCACTAGTCTGGGGAATGGTAGCACCTGTCATCTTTATGCTTAAGACAAATAACTACTTTTTAAAGGCGCTCCACTTCTATGGCTTTCCAAACGCCACAAAGTCTAACACGGGGAAAATAGTACTTTGCTATAGACGGACACCATGAAGATCAAAGATTTGCAATGCATTACTCTAGAGTGGATTCACCTGCAAGATTGGGAGACGCAATCAGTCGTTCTACATTTCCGATATTAATTGATGAAGTGAATCTTAATGATGAAAATAATAGATGGCTCATTAATGCACTAAAATCGATGATTGAAAGCGTAGTAGCGAGAACAAAATTCCCCAATAATAAGGCGCTAAGTCCAATAGACATTCCTTCATTGTCTTGTTTAATACTGACGTCAAATACAGCTCCTCCAACCTGCGACCCTGCGTACATGAGACGTGTAATTGCCAGAAGCTTTGCCCAGTCCGAGTCACGTAAAGAAAATGATCCCAGGGCATTGGAATTCAAGGAGTTCTTACGTATTAATTTGCCACGTTTGAAAACATTAGGCCAGTTCCGCAACTGGTATATTATGAATCATCAAAATGATATTCTAGATGAAAAGAGACCTGTCGCCCTAGATTTAGGAACCAAGATTCTACGGGCAGCCTTTGAATTTTCTGGAGCTAAAATTCCAGATTGGCTGCTACACGAAAGATTACAAGAAAATCAATTGGAAGAATCTTTGGAAGATAACGATGTCATTGTAAAAAGAGCCTTTGAAAAATACATAGATGAACAAGTTAACAAGGCATTACAACTGTGGAGGCAAGAATTGGACAAAGATGAGAAACTTCACGTACCTAAGGATATAAGTGACCGGCTTATAAAGCTGGCAGAATCAAACCTTTTGCCAGACATTAAGTACAATGCCATAAACCATGAAGTCATTATCAGGAAGGGGATAATCACAGAATTGTGGGGGCATGGGGTCACTAAGGATCAGGTGCCCAACCTTAAGGCACTTGCAGATTACATGAAGGCAGATTATAGAAAACACGTAGGTAACAAGATTGTAGCTGCCAGCGTAGCCCAACTTACTGCATATTTTGACGAGTAACAGATCTAAGGTAGGAATTTGTGGACTCTGGGGACTCTGGGGACTCTGGGGACTAGCTGTATGTATAGGGCAACAAATATTCTATTATTTGGCGATATCGCAGTAAATCTCACTGTTACTTCAAAGGCCTCATTTTTGATCTCTCCTTTTCCCTGTAAAAAAATATAGTATTTTTTGCTATCTTTTCTACTATTTCGATCTGCACCTGTTTACTCAATTGCAATATCTGAGTTGCGTGTGAATGCACCCGAGTTTGCTGAAGAGAATTAGAATCACTCCAACGCGCTGATAAGTCATAGAATAATTGTTGACTATGTGGGTATCTTCTTAGAGCTTCTAAAGCGGAGGAAACAGTAATAGCTATCAGCTGACGATTATTTTTTATAATTGATATAGTCTGCTCCGCAGATTCTTTTTTTATTCTTTGATATCCTTGTTGGTTATCAAATTCTTGGATGAAATTTTGCAAATCTTTTATTTGGTAATCCAGTAAGGCGCACTGATTCTTTTTCTGCTCAGATTCATTAGCGTAATATTCAAGTGAGTATTTACAGTCCTCTATCTGATCAACAATCAAATTCAGTTCTGAATGCAGCTTATTTCTATAAGAACTCAAAACATGAATCTCATTGCTTACCTTTGTATGGAGATTCTGGAGGTATGGTAACGCATTTCCACATTTTACAGCATCCAGAATTTGTCCTACATTCATCCCAAAAATTTTCATTGAATTGATAAGTTGCAAAAACGGCTCCAAATTGCCATTTATCTGATGGTAGGCTTGGTTAAAATCATCCAACCCAATTAACTGATAAAACTCTTTTTGTATTTGAAATACGGAATCAGGTTCCAGGTCTAATTCTATCGCAATATCGAGAGGTTTCCATCCCTCCTTGAATAGCTTTAAGGCCTGAGTATCTTTACTTATTTGGCTAGCACTCTTTGAAGCCTCGTCTTCTGTAGAACCATAATATTTCTTTTTAATACTCGAGATTGTATTGGGGGATACATGGCATTCCTTCGTAATTTGGTTCCAACCATATCCACGCTGCAACATGTCAAGAACATATTCCTCCTTTTCTGCTGGAGTTTGCTCAAATGGGTTTACCATTAAATGTAATGGAACGAACTTATTGATAGCTCTTTCTATTCTATATTTGTAGTAAGGATATTACTACAATCTGTGCTACATGCTACTACAAGTAGCTATTTCTTACTACAAACTAGTATTAACTGATTTGGAAAACCACTTAATTTGTAGGTCTAATGGATATATTTTGAAACCAAAAATTTCTGAAAATATTATTCACAATATCTACCATGGGTTTAATACGCTTATGAGCCAACGCAAAATACTTTACGGATTTGTTTATATTCATTGCATGTTCGGCAATCGTCGAAAGCTGTCAGAAGAAGAGAAAGAAATGAGAGGAGCTAAACCAATTTTTCATGAAAGTCCAACTGATGATTAATACATAAAGACAAGATTAGCAAAGATTACCAGATTTTTGAGAAACTAAGAGAACTTAATGGGAGAAATGAACAACTACTTCAGTACAGCATTATTGGCTATGTGTTTGACAACTAACAAACGAACCAACACCATTGAGAACCGTCGGTAGGCCCATTTTCTCGACCATTGGTGGGCCTATCAAACATGTTGTGTGTAATATTATACTATAGACGGCCAAGCAGTACTTTATCTGGTGGGTCTCTGTTAACGCAGCGACTTTTCCTTAGATCCCACCAGTATTCTATAATCTACTAAACTAACAACTGTTTCGGTAACATTCAATTTATTAGCCCTTGTTTAAGCCTAAATAATATTGTTACCTATTTAAACCTCAAAATATCACTATTGTTTTCCTTTGAGTAACACTTCATTATACCGATAATGCGATAGATATCTTCTTGATTAGTTACCAATCTTGCTACTTTTATAGCGTCCCTAATGTCTCTTGAATCAAGTACAGTCCATACTTTCTCAGCAATGGAAGCAGCAATATCTTCGGGAATGTTTTCTTTCGCTAACTTGGCCAAGGCTATTTCTCTGAATTCTTCAAAAGTATATTCTGGAACTTCCAATACTAAAAATCTTGACAGGAGCGGTTCAATTATTTTCTCACTTGAATTAGCGGTGGCAAAGACCCATGAAGTCAGTTCCATTTCTCTAGTCTTATTGATTTTAGTTTCACAAATTATCCCTGTTTCCATCAAATGGAGGAGTGATGTCTGGTCAGCATTATTCATTTTATCTAATTCATCTATTAGTAGAAATTTTGGTCGCCTTTCAAATAACTGATTTACTAGACCCGCTTTAGAGGTGTTGCTTCCAACTATGAAATAGGATTCCTTCATACGATGCAGTATTTCAGTCAGAAACATAGTTTTAGCAGAGCCAGGCGAGCCCACCAAAAGCACATGGATTGGTCTTTTTGATAACAGCGCTTTTGTGATAATTGTTTTGACGTCGTCGTGACCAACTATCTCTTCAAATTTGGAAGTTCCATTACGAAAGGATTTACTCCAGACTGAGTTGAAAATTTGTTTTAAGGACAATCTTTCTTACAACCTCATATATGCGATAGCTTAAACCTTTTCTGCAATCATACTCTAGTAGAAAATTATTACAGAAACAATAGTTTCCGCTTTTGCGTGTCGATTAACTATCCAATCGAGTAAAAGTTTAATCTCATAATGTCATTGTATTTGAAATGTTCAGTGACGCAGTCGAATTACTTGAGTTTATAAATACGAATAAGAACGCCGAGAATCGTGTTTGTGAATATAAAACTGGAATGAGTTGGAATAATGCTAACAAAGATTTCAAATGCAAAATTATAAGGGCCATTCTTGCTATGAGTAACTTACAAGACGGTGGTTACGTGATAATCGGTGTTGAGCAGGATAATGAAAATAATTATCAGCCAATTGGCATGACCGAGGAAGAAGCTCTTACCTATGAGTATGATGATGTATTAGAAATGGCTAATTCTTACGCTGACCCATTCGTTACTATAAATATAAAATCTATTGAGTACAATGGTAAGTGGATAATAATAATTGCTGTTGCTGAATTTGTTGAGTTGCCTGTAATTTGTAAGAAAGAGTATCCTGAGATATTAGAAGCTGGTCGAATTTACGTACGTCCGTATCGAAAGCCTGAAAGTTCAGCTAAGATAACCTCAACTGAACTCAGAGAAATCATAGAACTCGCTTCCAAAAAGTCTTTGAGAAAACATCTAGAAACTATGGCTTATGCCGGCATTAATGTCGAAGAAGTCATTCCTGAACAAAGCCGTTCCTCATATAGTAAAGAGAGGGGAAGTTTTTGATGGTAAAGGAAAAAGAACTGCTAGACCTAATAAAATCTAAGGGTTACTGGGAAATTGAGATATCTCCTCATACTTTTAAGGCTGACAGGCTTGAACTGGATGAAATAATACAATTAGTAAAAAAATCTCAAGTTCATAAATGGGGCAGATATTATCCGCTCATATCTCAAAGCGGTGACTGGGTAGGGGAATCCTTTAAAGGTAATAATTATTGTGAAAGTATCACAGATGACGGATATCAGCATAAGGAAATATGGCGTATGTATCAAAGTGGACAATTTATACACTATCTTGCGCTGCGTGAAGACTGGGGATATAAAGGTGATATCGGACTTAATGCAGAGGATTCAAGAAAAATACAATCTATTATTTTGACTCTGTATACTGTAACAGAGATATTTCTTTTTGTGTCCAGGTTAGCTTCAAATTATCAATTTGATGACCATATTTACTTAATGTTAAAGCTTCATGACGCATATGATAGACAATTGGTATTTTCTACTCCTGACCGAACGCTATATGACGATTACATTTGTAGAATCGATGACCCTGTTACCATAGAAAATACCTTTTCGGTAACAGATATCTTATCAAATAGTCCACACATGGCGATGGATACTGTCATAAGAATATTTCGACTATTCAATTGGAACTCTACTCAAATAGCTGACATTTTAAGGGACGACCAAGAAGAATTCGTAAAAGGATTGGGGCTTTAGTTAAAATTATTAGAGTAGGATGCATCTGAATCTTTATACATTTTTAATTGTTTCTCATAGAATGCCATTCTCTACAGTCTATGTATAAAGTACCGCTATCATATATCGTGGATAGGGTTGTCTAAATAGACTGTAATAATTTTATCAATACACCTTGAATTCGTTAATCAATAAAACCACAAGTGTAGCTAATGGTTTCGAATTCCAGCCCCACCGCTTTAGTTGAAATATTGATTGTTTATTATGATTGTTCAAACAGTCGGTGATTGGAGTTAATATTTGGTAGAGACATGTCTTAAGGACCAAATATTAAATATTCTGGGTTCTAGGAATAATCGAGATGGAACTCGAAGAAATAAGGCAATTGACAATAGAAGGAATTAAAATTTTTAATGGTTATAGCGATGATACTACTAATGGCCCTGAAATGAAGCAAATGATGCAATTAAAGAGAAAAGTTGAAGAATTAATATATCAACGTAATCCGCAGCATATAAATCCACATAACCAATATTCTAATCAGATTCCCTATGCTACCATGGATAAAAAAGAACAGAAGTATTTTTTGGAATGCATTCATTGTCTTTTAATACAGGGAGTAATTATGTGGGGAAAAGAGGCTGAACTAGGTGGCACCGATTTTTATCCGTGGTTCTCAATCACCTCATATGGAAAAAAGGTTCTAGCAAAAGGGAACATAATACCTCATGACTCACACAATTACCTTGCTAGATTAAGAGAAAAGATACCTAAGTTGGATGAGATAGTGCTTGTGTACGTTGAAGAAAGTTTGCAATGTTTCTTGAATAACAATTATTTCGCATCGGCAGTCATGTTAGGTGTGGCATCAGAAGCGGCTTTCAATCAGTTATTTACTGCATTTAAGAACAGCAGATTGCATCTGATTCAATAAAAAAAGGAATGATACTATTGGAGGGTTCGAATAGCATCAAGAGGAAATTCGATTTTATATATGATGAACTTCTTAAAGTAAAGAATAAGCTTAATCGCAAAACTCAAGATACGTTAGAATATAATTTAACTGGAATTTTTAATTTGATACGATTACAACGGAACGAGGCTGGTCATCCTACTGGAATAAAAAGAGACAGAGATGAAATGTTTGCTAATTTAACGCTTTTTACAATGTATTGTAAAACAATATACGATTTAATTGCGTGGCTAAAAATAGGAAAACTTAAAGCTTAGTTATGTGTTCCTATGTCAGAAACCTAGTTTTAGTACCGATATCGGCACGCATCCTTCAGGGCCCGTTTCGATATCAGTGCTTTTAGATACCAAATCTTGTCTCGCTAGTAATAGAACCCGTTTGTGTAGTGGGACCAAGCAGATATGACTCCTATTAACTTTGGGGATTTTGTCAAGGTTGATTCTACTTTGATAATAATCATAGTGAAGTGATTATAAAAAACTGGAACAGAAAGACTGCTGATAGTTTTAAGTTTATGCTAAGCTTCTAAGAATAGTAACGTATAAAAAAAGGCATAAGAACGTAGAAAAAGTATTAGAATTATTTTATGAAAAAATCCCCAAAATGAATTTCTAGTCACAGTTTCCATCTGGTCTGGTCCCACTGTGATATTAGTTCTCTAATTGGATTCACTATAAAAAGAAAAGTGAATTCCATTGCAAAAAGTTGAGGAATCCAATGCATATTCACTGTTTGTTTATGCGGTAAGCTCGCCACTTACACGTGACTATGTTCTAAGACGACTGAGTTAGCGAGTCGTGCTGGTTTTTTAGTTGAACCTTGCAGATGCTCAGAGATTGCGACTTTAGTATTTACAATTTCTAATGTTTTTGTCTCACACAAGAGTAGAGATCGATAGACATCCTTGAAAATTAGGCTCTTTAAGGAAGATATTCCCATTAGGTCACCTGATTAGATAAAGTATAATACTATGTTCAACCATTCTTACAGGAGCTCTTTTGAGTTGTATTGAGTTTGTCAGAAAAATCTCCATTATTTGAAATTGCTCCTACCTCAGTCCTTGAAGGTCATGATATTGTTATAATGGGCAAGTCCTGGCCACCGTCTCATCCGCTTACGATCACTTTGGATGGGAAGAATATTACGAGAAGGTTGTACTTTAATTTAGGACAGCCCGCTTCAGATGCTTTTCATCCGGATCCAGAAGGCAATTTCGTTCTAATACTATCTACTTATAATCTAGATTCAGGCGAGCATGCCATAGCGATTAGTACAACCTATGGAGATCCTAAAATATTTCAATCTCGCCAGCTTGAAATTACACAGCCGTCAAATCAAAGTTGCCGATACAAAGAGGATTTGAACTACTTTAAAAGTCGATATAAAGATAAAGTCATAATCAGGCCCCCTGATAGAGACATTAAGGATAAAAGAATCTTTAGTAGGTCTGGTCCCGGAATATGCAATTGGACACTAGTGGGTCCAGGACCGGCCGTAGATATCACAATACACAATCAGACGGAAAGCGCCTCGTTAGTGGCATATTCAGGGAGAATTTTATCTATAGCTATCGATGAATCAGGTCCATCTCATATAATATACGTTGGCACTGCCCTAGGAGGAGTTTGGAAAAGTACTGATGATGGATTGTCTTGGCTTCCCCAAACTGATTATAGTAACAAAAGTCTTGCAATTAGTTCTCTTGCTGTCGATCCTAATAACTCATCCACTGTTTTAGCAGGAACCGGGGAATTTAACAAACACTCTGGTATGGGCATTATTAAACAGTCTTCAGCAGGGATTTGGGATGACGTAGTCACCACGCCTGATTTTAATGGCATGACTATCTCCAAAATAATATTTGATCCCACAGAGAGTCACCCTGGGACGGATACTCAGAATATTTTTCTTGCCTCAAGTATAGGAGTATATAGGAGTTCTGATGGTGGTAGGAATTGGATTGTAATATCTCCACCAATGGGTCATATTCCAGCCCAGGACTTGGCAGTGGTAACGGAGACCAGTGGTAATGCGACAACAATAAAGCTTATCGCTGCATTCCGAGGTATAGGACTTTATACAAGTCGTTCAATGCGTAGCACACCTACCTCTGCGTGGGGTGGCTGGTCAGCTTGGGCTCCTATATCGATTTCAAGCCTACCGAGCAATATTGGTCGCATAGCTCTTGGCCAATCCAGAAGTGACCCGAACACAATATACGCTGTATTTGCAGGAGGTAATACAGACGATATCAAAGCCATTGCAAAGACGACGATGGGAGATTCACACTGGTCACTACTGCAAACAAGACTTCATGTTCCTCAGAACCCATGGCGTAGAACCACTGGAGCTACAAATAACCATACTCATAGTTTTTCTTTTTCTTCAGAACATCTAATACAGTCTCCCCTATCAGGGCATCAATATACTAGCGATAATGGCACCGGACCAATGCCCCATACTCATGTCTTGGATTTAACGCAAGCAGATATTGCACAGATAGCTGGCGGACAAAACATTACTAAAACTACTCTCGATGCTTCTGCAACGGGGACACATCACCATAGCGTCGGCATTCAGCTTATTGTGCAAAGTGATTACAATTTATTCATAGCGGTTCATCCTACTAGCCCTGAAATAGTATATCTTGGGGAGGGAACCCTTTGGAAATGTGATAACACCACCCTTCCCGATTGTCGGTTTAATCAACTTTCTTCTGATGCCATTCCAGACGGCGGTATCCCACATTGGGATCAACATGCAATAGCATTTGAATCAACTACAAGACCGAGTAATTATGTTCTTTGGGTCGGTAATGACGGTGGTATCTTTCGTTCCGAAGATTGGGGATTAAATTGGGGACACCGCAACTCTACTTTATCTACTTTGCAATTTCGTGGATTATCCTGTCACCCTGACTACGACGCAGTAATGATAGGAGGCACACAGGATAACGGTATACTTAGGTATTCAGGGACTCCAACTTGGGAGTTTGTGTACCCAGGTGATGGAGGATTTACCGCAATAGATAACACTATACCCACGCGTATGTATAAGGGGAGCGAGAAGGGGAATGACATACAACGTTCAGACGATGCGGGTGCTAAAGGTAGTTGGGTATCTAAGACAGGCGGGATAATGGGAAGTACGCTACCTTACCCTCCCTTTGAAATAGATCCTTCATCTACAAATGTATGCTACTTTGGTAATGCTCAGCTTTGGCGTACAGACGTTAGTGCGGATAGCTGGACAGCTATCACTGGCGTAGTGAGTGGGGGTGACGTGATCTCCGCCATCGCTGTTCACCCCACAGATCCTACAATAATTTACATAGGTACTAGTGGTGGAATTGTATATAGGGTACAGAAAATCGGAGCGACCTGGTCGTTGGCTGATGTGCAACTGACTTCAATATCCAGCAGTGCTCCATTTACGATTAATAGCCGTCATATCTCTTCCATTGCCGTGGGTACATCTGGAGCAGTGTGGATTGCCCTTTCGGGAACAGTTACGGGTGGCGATACGAATCACATTTATAAATTGGCACCTGTTCCAGGCGCCACGTGGCAAAGTCTTTCCAACGGATTGGTGGCATCTACCGCTACTGTCGGTAACCCCTTAAAGACGATTATTATCGAACCAGAAAGTAATGAGTTGAACCTTTTCTGTGCCGGTGACGTAGGATTAGGAAATGATCATATGTTGCACAATATATTTCGCACAACAAATGGAGGAGGCTTATGGTTTCCATGGGATCAAGGAATACCAAATGTAGATATAACAAAGCTGTCATTATTTGTGTCCCGAACACATCCACAAATACGTTTACTCAGAGCAGCTACATTCGGTAGGAGCGTATGGGAGAGACAGATTCCAGATGATCCACCATGCAGACCCACATTATATAGTCGAGATAATATTCTCGATACGGGCCGAGCGACGTCCGATGAGATAGTTCCACATCCCTTTGATTCCTCAAGGAGAGTGCACTGGTGGGAGAGTGAAGACATAAAAGTCGACTCTCCTGATCAACAGCAAAATATTTTCCAGACTACCGACCCTCTAAGCGCAATGGACTATGTGGAGTTTGAACGCTTGCGTCATCGAAAGCCTAGACGGGGGTTTCCAGACAATAGGCTTTACGTCCGAGTGCATAATCGAGGTGTAGAGCGATTAACTGGAGTACGGGTAAGAGCATTTTCTGCGCCGGCCGGTCTAACATTACCTCGTTTGCCTTCGGACTTTTGGTACCGTTGGAACGGAATGACTGGCAATCCGTTTGACGGAAACCCGTCAACAAATGATTGGACACCAATAGGCCAAACGAGTACAGCTATATCGGTGGATCCGGGAATACCTCGAGTTGTTTCATGGCCTTCTTGGAACGTTCCGGCCAATGCTCCTCGTCATTTCTGTTTACTCGTCTTGGCTACTTGTGAGCAGGACCGACTACTTATATCAGACCTTAATGAACAAGACCGCTATGACGTGAGAATCCTGGTTACTAGACTCCGGCAAGTTACACAAAAGAACCTGGAGGTCCTAAATTCCAAATGACAGGTGTGCGGTTACTTGAATGAGCTATCTAAGTACGACTGTGTTGTAGACCTGAATTCCATAGTAGATAATGAATCAATATTCGACCTAGTGTTTGAGTGGGGTAATACACCTGAAGGTACCGTTATCTCTGTAGCCTTTGAAGAACTAAAGGAAAAAAATGCAGTTATCGCCGATATAGAATCTCTCGCTGAAATGGGTATTGTGGTTATTTCAGATAACGAGGAGAAAATCTTCAATAAAACGATAGAATATGGATATGGTGAAGAGAAATATTTGGACCTTAGTCGCATTTATCAACTATCTAGGAGCCGAGAAGATGGTAAAGTTAAGACAAGCAAGATTCCCTCCATACAGATATCTTATGGTTCTTCAATAATAGCAGCGATACAAATAGCGATTTTGCAAAACATTCAATCCGATGAGCTTTATTTCACCGTTATGCAACAAATGCGAGCACAAATTGTTGGTGGAAGCACTTATCTGCTACACCATCGAAAGGGTGGTCAAGTCCAAACTGCTGATTCATTATGATTGAGTTAATTTACCTGCTGCAATTATGATACAAGGATGAATCAGATTTGTCCTAATCGATTATAGTATTCTTTGCAATTTATTCGGATTGAATTCGCGAAGCAGATCACAACTTAAACCAGCTGACGTGGTCCTTCAGCTGCGAACTTTTATAAGCTGAGTTATAATAGGAAACATTGTAAATGGCTCAGACCTTCAAGCCAATCAAGCTCACGTTGCTGACCATAATATTGCTAATAGGTGTTACAGCTTTAGCCACGGAATTAACAGAATATGAAGAATTAGCCAAAGTTGTGGTCATTCCGTCGCTAATTCTACTTATATCCCTTTCCGGCTACAGTCTTTTCAAGGCGTCGAAGCGAATATGAACTACAGTTTAAGTATGATATTTTCGCTTTTCAGTCACATAATTTGAGTTTTCTAAGTCACGGTTACGTTACCTAGAATATGGCATAATCTAAAGGATCGATATCTATTTTTTTACGTCCCTCAAGAGTATACACATCGCAAGGTCGAAGAGAAAGTTTTCTGTTCAGCATATAATAAGATCAAAACAACAGAGGGATTGATAGACTTCTGATTGGTATGTGATAGGAAGATAAGAATGAATGAGTTGTAGCACCAACTGATCCAACCATAGAGATAACTAAGGTTCCTATTGAAAGAGAACATCCAATACATGCCGAAGATACGACAATCATGACACCAAGTAGAATAGATGAATCAATTGCAAACCTTTTTTCTTTTTGTGTCATTCTATTCGCAAGATAGTACACTTTCATACTAATTGTGATTATTAGCGTGATTTGACACCAATGCCGTTATTTGCAGACTACGCGTTGACCTCAATCAATGTTAGTAATAATATTTATTAAATTGGAAAGATCTGAGGAAAGGCGGCGTATGAATTACAACTTGTTGAAAGATGACCTGTTTACCTATCGACACATGTTATTAAATGCGAGGTCGAATAGAATTTTCAATACAATTTTGCTGACCCCATTTACCAGCAAGGTTCAAATCCCACTGAACCCCGCGACAAAAATTGTTGAATCTTGTACCTATTTTAGAACTTCCAGGTAATAAGCTAAATATCAAAGTGTAGAACCTAGTACGTGAGGGGTTCGAATCCCAAAGAACC
>AR_comb_assmDRAFT_10037730_pt1 | contig 17735 bp, 17 predicted proteins | sample ArasoioldDNA_FD_10543 | JGI IMG/M metagenome (IMG submission 10543) | reverse complement strand
CATTCGGGTTGGCTACTGTCGCGTCGCCGCTCCGTGGGACGTTCCGGACCTGCCACTTGCGTCCAATTAATCCAATGCAACAATACTCATGATGTTGTGGCGCAGGCATGCTGCAATAGGTCAGGATGGAGACACCATGGCATTCCGCATACTTCGGAGATCGATGATCATTTTGGCGGGATCGATTCTCCTGCTGAGCGGATGTAATGCGATCAACCCGGCGTGCGGTAGTGCCCGCCCATCACCTGTCTTAACCTCGATTGATCCGACCTCGGTGTCATTTGCGGACGTGCAAAAAACTTTCACTTTGAATGTAGCGGGTAGTCGCTTCGTAGCATCGTCCGTGGCTGTTATCGATACGGTGCAGCTGGCAACGGTAGTCACGAGTAGCACGACCATGACAGCGACCGTCGGACCGACGGACATCAAGGCACCTGGCACGGTTCAGGTCTGGGTCTTCACCCCTGCCGGCAACTCTGGAGATCTAGGATGCAGCAGCGGCGGAAACAGCAGCAAGACATCACTCACTGTGAACTAGCGGCCAGGCCTTTGCAGTGTACGGTTCCTGCGAAGGTGCGAGGAACATCGAGGAGAGCGTCGGCGTCGATCAGACGCTTCGATCAGGGCAGCTGCAGGCGATCGTGTTCGTTCACCACCTTCGACTGACGTCGACCCATATATGTGTAGTCAACTTTCAGTGTCTTCTTGGTGTGTTCGTTGGGATCGCCACCCATAGTGTCGTTGTTGACCTCGATATCGAGTCGATTATCGCGAACCATCGCTCGAAGCCGCTGGGTCACGTCTTTTCCCTTGCCCTCTTTGCCGTAAGCAGCGTGATTGATGTGCAGTACCCGCTCTGCCGCCTGCAGTTGATTGAATGAAACACAGGTTGCAAGAACGAGAAGCGCGATTGCCGGGGAGATTAAACGAGTGATTCGCATATTGACTCTCCTTAGCGTACGGCTGCAGCCACGAACCGCTGTCCCTGACGAAGTACCTGTGTGGGGACGGTTTCGCTCGCGCTGGAGATTATCTCAGATCGTAAGCGCTTCGACTCTCCATTGCGTGCGTGTGGTCAGCAACTGAAACGTTCGAGGCTTGTAGCCGGCGAAAGATCGCGGGCGCGCTCAGTGTCGCGGATTTGGCGAACTCACGACGCAAGCTTGTTTAGTCGCCTACAACGACGACTATGGTTGAGTAGGCCACCTCTGTTGTAGAGTTTCCCACCATGAAAACCACAACAGAGATCGGCATTCGATTTGTCCGCTGGGGATTGGGACTGCTGGTTTTCGGTATCTTCATCGGATTCGGGATCATCGGCCACTACGTTGTCGGTGCGCAATACCAGACTGGTGAAGGATTCATGCATAACGTCACGCTATAGTTCGCCTGTCCGTGGACCCTCTCCGTCTATGTAGTTCAAGTGGGGTCGGTTGGGATGATTGTTGTCGGGATCCTCTACTTGGTTCTCGGGCGGCGCGAGGATTCAGTCCCGTCGACTTCTGGACAAGCGAGTCTGTGGTTGTGTGTTGCCGGCCTAATTACAGTGTTCCTGACGGGGGTACGTGGGCTACTTTGTAGTGGATCGAATTTGGCCAAGTTTTTATTACACGCCAGTCGCTGCGGGCAAAAACGCCTGGTTGGCCGGACAGTCCCTTTCAATCGCGCTCTACTGGGTCGGTATCATAGGCGTTTTGTTGAACGTCTGGAAAGTTACGCGCCATTCCGCATGATTTCGCGATTCGGTTGGCACAATATTGCGACGACGAACGAGGCCATCATGAGATTTGTATTGAAACGAAGTGCGGCATTCGTGCTGGCGCTTACGATGACAAGTTGTAGCGCGCCAGTGCAACAGCAAGCTCAAGGTGCGACCGATCAGGACGTCAGCGACGCCTACATCTACCTGCTGGGCCGCCTGCTGGTGACACGGCAGCAGCAACTGGATTTGCAGGAAGGGTTCAAGTGGAACGAAATCGTGCACCGCAAGCCCGGAGCGGTTGACTGGCCGAACCCCAATCTAGATGTTGCCTACTCGGAGGCTTGGGTCGCTGTGGACGAAAACAGCTGCACAGTCGTGACCGTTCCGAAGGTGACCGGCAGGTACTACACTGTGCAGTTTCTAAATGGCTGGGGAGAAACACTTGCGAATATCAACGAGCGCGTGTTTCCTGATCATCCCTCCGGGCAATTTGCTATGTGTCTGAAAGGAGCGAATGTCACCATTCCCGAGAAAGCCACGCGCATAGATTTGCCCGTGAAGTATTTACGCGTCCTCGCGCGCGTGGAGCTGGGTTCCAACTGGAATGAAGCTGTGGCGTTGCAGCATCAATTCGGGTTAAAGGCCACGGGTACTCCCAAGCTCCCCGAGATTCCAAAGACGCCGATGTTCGATATGGAAAAGTTACCTGGCGTTGAAGCATTCGAGGCCGGACCTTTAGCACTCGATAGCGAAGCTGACATTAATCCAGGCATGGAACCTCTGCAGGCCAAGGTACGAGCGATCGCCGCCGCGATCAAAGATCCGGCGGAGCGTGCGCGTGTGGACCGTGTCATCCGGGAACGTGCGCTTGTGGATTTTGCGAAGGCTGGTCCAAACATTGGTCATGGAACTGTCCGGAATGGCTGGGTCCGCCCGTCTGCTTCCGGGACTTACGGAAGCGACTATCTAGTACGGACACTCGTCAACTATGGCGGGATCTGGGCCAATGTGCAGAGCGAAGTGATTTATTACAAGTGCGCGCTGGACAGCACCGGAGCCGCTGTCCACAGCGATAACGTTTACAGCTTGACCTTCCCGAAAGATGACCTGCCATTCAAGTACGCCAAGTACTTCTGGTCCGTCATTGCCGTGGACAACTCACACATGCGGGTGCTTCCGAATCCGCTGAACCGGTTCCTCCTGAATAATCAATCGAAGCTTCGTTACGGCAAGGACGGCTCTCTGACTTTGTACTTTGCCGCGGAAAAACCTTCGGAAGCGCCGGAAGGAAACTGGCTGCCCACACCGAAGGGCCAGCTCTATCGCATGACATTCCGTTTCTACGGTCCCCGCAGTGGGGTGGCGGACGGCAATTACTATCCCCCACCCCTCATTAAGAAGTGACACAAATAGTGGTTGAGAGCGAGCCTGCAATGATCAGGCCTTGGAAGCTCCTCCTCACGTTGACGTGAGGTCGCCGTCCCATCCCCTGACTCGCTCTTGGTGCCGTCACCGGGATCAGGCATTCTCCCGAACTGGCCGCTTGTGACTGCCGATTGCGCAATCTCGAGGTGAGGCGTATAGTCCCGGTCGGTCCGTATTTGACTGCGAGGCAGGCTCAAGGAGGACATCTTGGGAATCATCGCTTGGATTGTGGTAGGTCTCATCGCTGGTTGGCTCGCGGGACAGCTCATGAAGGGTGGCGGCTACGGCACCATCGCAGACATCGTTCTTGGACTTCTGGGCGGCGTTCTAGGCGGTTGGATTTTCCAACAACTCGGCATCTCCGCTGGCGGGGGCATGATCGGATCGATCATTGTCGCTTTCATCGGCGCAGTCATCTTGGTGGGAATTACCCGATTGCTAAAACGAGCCTGATTCTTCGGCACGAATTCTAAAGTCTCTGAATGCTGCGACGTCGCCGCGCATTCACTTAACAGCTCTAGGGCGTACCTTGTCTCCTCGTCGCGCTCGAAAGATGGTGGTGCGTTCAATCTCCTTTTACAGCCAGTCGGAAATTTGAAGCCACTACCGGGCAATGCGTCAGCAGCGTTGACGTATCGCATTCCCCCCCACTCCGAAATCTCCGACTTCACAATTTGAGACCCTTGATGGTGCCCTTAACGGTGCCTTTCAGGGATGAGATTGCGTCGTCGACCGTTCCACGGGCGGTGTCGTGCCCGGTGCGCGGGGCTTCTTTTCGCCAGACCTCTCCCTTTTCGAAGACGATAACGCTATCGTAAAAATTAATTGAGAACGTTCCGCGCGTTACAAAGTCGGGCGGCACTGCTCCGCGTGTGTGGTCCGCATTCAAGCTGTCGATGAAATTTTTTGCCCGATTCACAAACGAGGTCGGTTCATCCAATCCACCGCCGTATTCGTCCCAGTACGCAGTGTGCAAATCCTCAACAAGATAGACTCCGTTCTTTGGCATCTTTGGATATAGGAATTGAAAAGTGCTGTACACATCGTTCATACGATGACTGCCGTCGTCCACAACGATATCGGGCACGCCGAATTCGTCGATCACGCTTTGCAGAAATCCTTCATCTGACTGGTCGCCGATTCTTACAAATATGCCCGGGGCCTGATGACTCTTGCATGTCTCGTCGATGTCAATGCCCACGATTCGTGCGAAAGGGCCGAAGTATCGCTGCCACATCTGCATCGAACCACCCTTGAAGACGCCGATCTCTAGAAACGTTAGCGATTTATTTCGATACCATGCAAAGTGTTTTTCGTAGATGGGAAAGTAGTGAACCCATTTATGGATGACCTTGCCGTCGTTCGTGAGAAAGTCCTGCCACAGGCTCATTCCGGCCTCCGGGATCGCGTCGCCTTGCCAGGACAACGGCCCAACCCGCTTCATTGTTTGTATTCGAAGAGTGAGATGGCTGAAAATGAGCGCTCGGAACGAAAAAAATGTCAGCCCGGAGCGGTTGCAAAGACGCTCACTTGACCTGTGCGAACCGCCTCTGCAGTTATGAGCCGAACTTCTGCCGGTAAGCGCTGGGGGAGACGCCGGTGTGACGCTGAAAGAGTTGGCGGAAGAAGGCTGCGTCCTGGTAGCCCACCGCATCGCTGATCTCCTGCAAGGATCGATGGTTGCTTTCTAGTAGCCGTTTCGCGGCAGCCACGCGCAATTTTTGTAAATACTCCAATGGACTGTCCCCGGTCGCGAGTTTGAAACGCCGGACGAAATTGCGCAGGCTCATTCCAACGTGCTGGGCCGCCGCATCGATCTGAACGTTCTCTCGAAAATTCTGGTGCAGCCAGTCTTGCGCCCGGACGATCGCATCGTCGGAGTGCTCGGTTTTCAATGGGATGATGGCGAACCCCGCTTGCCATGTTCGGGGAGTTTCAATGAGCATCGCCTTGGCGCTCTGCATGGCGACGTCGTGGCCGCAAAATTTCTCCACCAAGTAGAGAGTGAGATCCAGCGCCGCGTGCACACCTCCGCCGCAATAAAAGCCCCGATCTTCGGTCACCATCAACTCGGGCATCCAGTGGACCTTAGGATATTTTTCGCGAAACCGCTCGGCCAGCGCCCAATGAGTGGTTGCGCGCTTGCCGTCCAGCAGTCCCGTGGCCGCCACCAGTCCCACGCCAGTGCAGACGCTGGCAATGGCCGCCCCGCGTTGATGCCAGCGGCGCAGCCACGGCACTAGCGGAGCATTTCGCTCGACGATGTCTTCGATACTGAGTCCAGTAGTTGGTATGAAAATGATGTCCGTCTTACGAATGGCGGAAATTGAGGTAGTTGGTTTTATTTGAATCGGGCCATCGCAACGCACAGCGCGTCCGTCGGCCGATGCGGTCGTCACACGGAATCGCGGAACCGGCCGATTACCCGTCAGAACGTTCCATAATGATCCCGCGTGACGGAAAACCTCCATCGGACCAATAGCTGTGGAAGAAAATGTTTCATCGAGAAACAGAACGGTGACTTCGAGCATTTGAGCCGGCTTTCCCGCGCGATGGCGCAACTACCTATGTATAATGGCAAATCTGCCATCTTGCTGGCAAGCCCTGAGACGGCTACTTTTGTGTCAGCGAAAAAGCAGAATAGCGGGGAACCGCAGGGAGGCTTTATGAGGAAATTTGTGATTGAACGATCGATCCCGAAAGTGGGAACGCTTGAGCGAGATCAGTTGCGGGCAGCGGCGGCAAAGTCGAATGAGGCGCTACGGCAGCTTGGCCCGGATATCCAATGGCTGGAATCATTCGTCGCCGACGATAAGACCTTTTGCATCTACCTGGCGAAAGATGAGGCGATTATCCACCGCCACGCCGAACTGAGCGGATTTCCCGCCACCAAAATCACCGAGATCAGCAAGACGATTGATCCCTCGACCGCAAACCCGCGGTAGCAAGAAAGAGTTTGAGGGGTCGTTCGACTTGGGTGGCGACCCCGCTTCCGCCGAATCGGAATTTACAAGGTGCAGGCAAATATTCGTGCTGGCAGAATGTTCAGCAGCTGAAAGTCCTGACGAACTGAACCGAAGCTGGACTGCAAATAGGGCAGCACGGCATCCGTGAATTGGTAGACAAGCAAAGTGCCGTTTGGGCTCAGCATCTCTCGCGCCTGGTCCATGATTTCCTGCCGAGTCGGATCCGGAATAAGGCTGTAAGGGATACCGGAGATAATGTAGTCTGCGCGATCGAGATTAAGGCTGGCCAAGGCCTGCAGAGCGCTTGCAGCCGATCCTTGGACTACGTGCAAACGTGGGTCGCGAATCTTTTCGTGCAGGAACGATACGAACTGGGGGTTCAACTCGATGGCGATGAGCATCCCATCTGGGCGGAGTCGCTTGAGGATCTGCTGGGTAATGGTGCCCACCCCCGGACCGTATTCCACTACGACTTGTGCTCGATCCCAGTCGACTTGCGAAAGCACATCATTGACCAGGAATGGCGAACTGGGAATGATGGATCCGAGCATGGCTGGATGCTTAAAGAAATTACGAGCAAATAAGATTAGTTGGGATGTGAGGCCGGCCGATCTCGTCTCGTTAGGCATCCTAAGGCTTTTCCTCAGCAGAATTTGTTACATCCAGCACGCCTGATCACTAGAATTAACACCCTCTGGCTCCAGGGAGAACAGTACTTTAGTCAGCATCGTTAGCGCGATCTTGCTGGCAGTCGTATTTGACTTGGAACGCTCCCCGCACAGAGGTAACTTGCAAGATCTCTCCTCGCGGCAGAAATTACCAGCAAGACCGTTCCGGCTTTGGGGGGAGAGTTGCGTCTGGCATTCATGATCGGATTGAGGATCATCTGGGCAGGCTTCTTCATCCTCACTTCTCTGTATTGCCTTCTGGCGTACATGCCTTACACCTACTGTGCTTTGGTGAAGGCGCCTCCTTATTTGTGGCTCACGTGGTTCGTCCGCCACCACGCTTTGTTGTACTGGGTCGCCCTCATGGCAGGAGCGATCAGCTTCCGGCCAAACCGGAAGACGCCGTTCGTTCTGTTGCCTTGGGCGTTGCAAGGGTTGCTCGGCCTCTTTATTGCCCTCCGGCCGTTCATGGCGGCCCTGCAGAGTGACACCACTGCCTATGTTTGGAGCCTGATTACCCTCGTTCCGGTAGTGCTGACCGCATCAGTCAACCACATGCAGGAGAGGAGTTCGGGAAGTGCGGATGCGCCGTCCAAACGGATGTTGGGATACTGGGTAGCATGTTTGGGTGGAGTGGTTGTCGCGCTCGTTTATACGCTGGGTTGGCAACTTCGCCATCGGGTTGACCTCCACACTTGGAGTCTTCAGTTAAGAGATCTGGTGATGATCTTCTGGAGCGTCGTCTCGCATGTTGCAATTGCGATTGGCATCGTGACAGTCGTAAACGTGATTCGCAAAGTCTCCTGGCGCGCGTCCGACTCGAAACGACGTGAAACCTTCTTGCTCAGCAGTTTGACATGGGTAGTGCTCACGGGAGCGCTACTGCGCTTTTTGAATAATGCTTTAGGTTTCCAGGGATGGCAGGCGCGCGCCTATGCGATGTTGCTGGCGCTCGCGTTTGTTACATTTGGTTTGTCGCTGGTGATTCCGTTGCAGACATACAGCGCTGTCGTAAAGGAAAACACTCGCAAAATTCTTTGGGTGACGGGGACACTTGTCCTCACGCTTGTTGCGATCGTTCTGCCAGCGCAGATTGGCGATGGCGACTGGAACGGAATCTTGCAATCAACCTTTGCTTGCGTCTTCTGGACGGCATGGGGTCTTTGTCTTTATCGCCTGCGCCCGGCGCGGGCGCAATATTCAAACGTGACGATTGCGGCAGTCGTCCTCTTCACGGCGTTCACGTACAAAAGCTTGCAGGCCACCTCCATCTTCTGGGCGAAGTCGGTGGGTCCGACAGATGACGATATCGCTGTTCAGATGGAGAACTACGGAGCACAAGATCCCTCCTTCCAGCTTGCCAATCACACGCTGGGCAATGGTCGCGAGGAGGAGTGCCGCGATCTGTGTCGTATTTTGCGTGCCTACACAAATATTCGGAACGCGGAAGCGAAGTCGGATTTGAAGTTGGTAGAAAACCTCACACCAACCCAGGAAAAACGCCCGAGCATCTTTATCTTTGTCATCGATTCGATGCGGCCCGACTACCTGGGCGCCTACAACCCGAAAGTCGACTTCACTCCGAACATCGATGCGTTTGCTCGGGAAAGCATTGTCTTCCACAACGCCTACACACAATATGCGGGCACAACACTCTCCGAACCGGCGATCTGGTCGGGTGCGCTACTGTTGCATGCCCATTACTTGAAACCATTCTCGAAGGTAAACAGTCTCGAGAAAATGGCGATCACCGATGGCTACCAGATTGTCGTCAGCTACGACACGGTGCTACCCGATTTACTCTCGCCTTCCGATAGCTTGGTGAAGCTCGACACCGATAAATTGTGGAATGAATACGAGGTTTGCTCGACTATTGAACAGGCGGAACACTACCTAGGCACTCGCGTAGATCGCTCATCCCCAGTGCTTTTCTACGCGCAGCCGATGAATGTTCACCAGTTCGCCAAAAACAAAGTTCCGCTCATCAACAGCTCCAACTGGCAGAATCGGCCGGGCATTAACAACCGTATCGCCTATGAAGTGCACCACGTCGATGGATGTCTCGGCGGTTTCGTGAATTATCTGAAGAAGACCGGCCGCTATGACGACAGCATTATCGTTCTAGCGTCCGATCATGGCGACGCAACCGGTGAACTCGGACGTTTCAGCCATTCCCTTTGGATTTATCCCGAGATTATGCGTGTGCCGTTGATCGTGCACCTGCCAACGTATATGCGGGATCGCTTGGTGCATGATCCCGAACGGATATCTACCCTGACCGACGTTACACCATCCTTGTACTACTTGTTGGGACATCGACCGATTGTGTCAAATTCGTTGTTCGGCCGGCCGCTCTTCGCAAAGTCCAGTGCAGAACTGGAAAGCTACCGTCGCGACGAGATCTTTATGGCTTCAGATGCGCGCGCTGCCTACGGAATCCTTTCGCCCGACGGAAGATATTTGTATACGACCTATGACGCGCCCGCGAAAAGCTACCTCTTTGATTTGAAGCAAGATCCGAACGCACAGCACAGCATCCTTAGCGGTCCCGTCAAAGAGCAATACGATGAGCGCATTATCGGCCGCCTGCAGGATATTGCAGGATTCTATGGGTACCAGGCAGGTCTCGGAACGTTACTTGCCAAAGGGCCGCAGAACGAGCGCCCTCGCGGGTATGTTCGGGTGCGGTCCTCAGACGGCTTTTTACGTGACATTCCAATCGGCGAATTGGAAGCGATGCGCCGGCAGGATACCGGCCTCACCGTAGTCTCGCACTGAATTTTGCTGCTACCGATTCCGTATTCCTCGCCTCACGAATTCTCACTCACAAAACGCGAATCTCGAACCGGGACGCTGGAATCTGTTGGGGCATGAACACCAAGGTGAATCGACGCACGGTCGACTTATCCTCGTTTCCTAACCTCGTAGTGATTTACCTGGGAATGCGGGTGAATCGTCTGACGGGATGGAAGACCCTCTTTGGCTTCGGCCCAAGGATCTCCGAGTCAGCGGCGGCGCAACCAGAGGGGCTGCTGCTGCATGAATGGATGATCCATTCGCTTTTCCCAGCTCATGTCGGAATGCGGCAGTACTGGCGGGATATGGAATCGTTGCTCGCCTGGTCCCGATCGGAACCGCATCGCGAATGGTGGAAGACGTTCTTACGAAATTCCGGCGGCACCGGATTTTGGCATGAGACTTACCTGATGAAGGGTGGCATGGAGGCCATCTACGACGACATCGTGAAGCCGATCGGATTTCTGAAGTTTGCGCCGGCTGTTCCTGCTAGGGGAGGGATGTTCGGAGCCGCGCATCGAATGAAGCAGCAGGACGCGCTCGCTCCAGTTCTGGCGGAAAGCGATTTGTACAGCGACACCAACAAATAGGTTCGCGAGCCGGCCTCAGTACCAGCCAATTTTCACGAATACCACCAGCATCGCAATGGCAAGCAGACCCATGATTCCGGTGGCAATGTACGAACCATACGGATTGTGCAGCATGGGCAAGTTCTCAAAATTCATTCCGTAATAGCCGGTAATAAGCAGGATGGGGAGCGTGACCGTCGCAATCGCCGTCATCACTTTGACGATGTCGTTCGTGCGGTTCGCGGCCGCGGTCAAGTGCACTTCAAGAATCCCGGTCAGGATGTCGCGATACGACTCGGTGAATTCAATCGACCGGAGAATGTGATCTGAAATGTCACGAAAGTAGAGATTTTCCGCCTGCAGCCACGGCTCATTCCGGCGCAAAAGCTGCGACAGCAGATCCCGCATGGAAATCGACACTCTACGAAATTCGATCAAGGAGCGCTTCAGCGAAAAAGTCTCCGACAGGAATTCTGATGAAGTGCGATCGACTGCACGCTCTTCCAGCCTCTCAATACGTTCCTCAATCGTGTCCAGAACAGGGAGATATCGATCCACGATGCCGTCGAGAATCCGGTGGAACAATCGTCCAGGATGGGCGAGACGCTCGTCGGATCCGAAGGAAGCACGAACCTGATCCAGTACTGGATCAGGACCTTCGCGAACAGTAATTACGAGTTTCTCTCTCAGGAAGAAGTCAATCTCCGTGAAGTTGCACTCGCATTGATCAGGATCGAAGTGGAGTACATTGGCGACCACAAAAAGCGTATCGCCGTAGTCGTCGAGCTTAGCTCGCGTACCGGGAACGCGACAGTCCTCAATGGCGAGCTCGTGCAGCCCGTAGGTGCGGGCAAGTTCGTCCAGCACAGAGCTGTTCGGATCCTCCACGTGAAACCAGAGGAATCCATTTCGCTCCCCGGCCAATGCGGATTGAAGGGTTGGCGAGGCGATCATTCGCGGTTCCGCGGTACGAGTGCCTGGCCCAGAAGTATAAGCGATGGGACCAGCACGAGGGGAAGACGTCCGACGATGTCCGCGACGCGGCGAAGAATTCGATCTACTGGGTTTCGATCGCCAGCGCCATTCCCATGCCGCCGCTCACGCACAAGGTCGCAACGCCGCGTTTCGACTTTCGCTTCAACATCTCATGCAGCAGCGTGACCGTGATTCTGGTCCCGGTGCAGCCGATGGGATGTCCGATGGCAATCGCGCCGCCGTTGACGTTCAATTTTGCGTGATCAAAGTGCAATTCGCGATCGCATGCAAGAACCTGCGCCGCGAATGCTTCGTTGACTTCCACGAGGTCGAAGTCCGAGAGCTTAAGCCCAAAGCGGGCCTCCATCTTTTGCATCGCCGGCACTGGACCGATTCCCATGATGCGCGGGTCAACACCCGCAGATGTGACAGCGAGAACACGCGCCATTGGCTTGAGACTATTCTTCTTTACGAATGCTTCACCGGCAAGAACCATAGCTGCCGCACCGTCCGTGATGCCCGAGGAGTTCCCGGCAGTGATTGTCCCAGTCTTTGAAAACACAGGCGCAAGTTTCGCCAACTTCTCGAGATTGGCATCGGGGAACAGATGTTCGTCCTTACTGAAAACCTGCGAGCCTTTCTTCGATTCAATGGTGACGGGTACGATTTCGGCGTCGAAGCGCCCGGCCGCTACTGCGGATGCGGCCCGCTGCTGGGAGGTGAGCGCGAATTGATCCTGCTCGTCGCGAGTGATCTTGTACTGTTCGCCGAGAACTTCGGCCGTTTCCCCCATCACCATTTTTGCAAGGGGGCAGAAAAATCCGTCGCGGTACATACCGTCCACCAGTTCCTGATTGCCGAGACGGTAACCCCACCGCGCGCCATCGAGATAGTAAGGCAATCGCGACATGGATTCGGTACCACCGGCGAGTACGGCCTCCAGATTTCCTGTTGCAATCTCCTGGTAGGCAAGAGCGATGGATTTCATTCCGGAGGCGCAAGCCTTGTTGACCGTGTAGGCGGGAACTTCCTGCGAAACGCCGCTGCGGACCGAGATTTGGCGGGCCACGTTCGGGCCTCCGCCCGCTTGTCGCGCATTTCCGAAGATGGTTTCCTCGATCTGCTGCGGAGAGACGCCGGCGCGTTCCATCGCCGCCTTAGCGGCGACCACGCCCATGTCTGCCGCCGTCATCGAGCTCAACGATCCGCCAAATTTGCCGATCGGTGTCCGAACCGCCGAGAGGATATATACGTCGCCCAAGGGCTGCCTCCAAACCTTTTAGTGTAACAAGATCGGACGCCAGGAACGGCGACTCGCAGCGCCTGCGGTTGCACGATACACTCGAACGAGATGAGCTACATTTACGGAATCAACCCTGTCAGCGAAGCGCTGAAAGCTCGCGGCCGCGCGCTTGAATGGGTCGGGGTTGCGCGGGAACGTCACGACTTGCGCCTGCAGCGCATCATCGAAGACTGCCGGAAGATCGGTGTGCCAGTGCGGTTTGTGCAGCGCACGGAACTCGACCGCATGGCTGGGAATGCAGGGCATCAGGGCGTGGTCGCTGTGACCTTCGGCAAACAATATGCCGATTTGGATGACGTTTTCGCTGCGAAGCGTGCTGAGCATGCATTGATCGTGGTGTTGGATGGAGTAGAAGATCCTCACAACCTGGGAGCGATCCTGCGTACCGCTGACGCGGCGGGAGCGGATGGTGTCGTGATCCCGGAAAGGCGCGCCGCGGGTGTCACGGGGTCGGTGGCCAAAGCATCTGCCGGTGCGAGTGAACATCTACCGGTTGCGCGCGTTACCAATATCAGCCGAACGGTTGAAGAACTCAAAGACCGCAACATTTGGGTGGTAGGACTTGATGAGCGCGGTCCACAAACCTACGACACGGTCGATTACAAGATGGACTGCGCGATCGTGCTCGGAGCAGAAGGAAAGGGCGTGCATGATCTCGTACGGCGAAAGTGCGACTTTCTGGTTTCAATCCCGATGCTCGGCCAGGTGCCATCTTTGAATGTTTCGGTGGCGGCCGGAGTCGTGCTGTATGAAGTCGTGCGCCAGCGCCGAAAAGCAAGCGGCACGGACTCCCGATGATATGGAGGATCTGGGCGCTCGCGCTCACGGTTGGGCTGACGTGCGTCCGAGCATATTCCATCGATCGCGAGGCCTTCAGCGTCAGTCGTTACAACCTCGACGTTCAAGTCGAGCCGGGGCAGCAGCGCCTGGCCGTGCGCGGCACCGTTGTCCTTCGAAATGACACACGCGCCCCTCAAAAACTTGCGGTCCTGCAGATCTCGTCAAGCCTGACCTGGCGATCCATTCGCCTGGATGACCAACTGTTGCAGTTTGTGTCGCAGCCCTATGTTTCGGACATTGATCATACGGGCCATCTTTCCGAGGCGATAATCACCTTGCCGAAGGATGTGGCACCGGACGGAACGGTTGAGCTCAACATCGGATATGAGGGTGTTATTGTCCTCGATTCGACGCGCTTGACTCGCATTGGTATTCCGAAAGAGACGGCGATTCATTCGGATTGGGACCAGATCGGCGCATCGTTCAGTGCGGTGCGTGGTGTGGGGTACGTGGTGTGGTACCCCGTCGCCACTGAAGTCGGCAATCTATCGGAGGGCAGCTCGCTGTTCGAAGTGCTTGGAAGGTGGAGGCAACGGGAGAAAGATTCCTCGATGAACGCAAATCTCTTTCTCTCTCAAGAAGATGGCGATGACCCGTTGATTGTTCTATGTAGCGGCGACGGGGAAAATACAGAAAGCAGTCGCCTCAAGTATTCGAGCGCGAATTGTTCCTACTCGCCGTTCGGCTGGAATTCACCGGCGTTTGTGATTGGGAAGTACCTTGCTTTGGGTCAGCAGCCCTTGAACGTGTTTTATCGTTCAGAGCACAAGGGCAGCGCGGATAGCTTTGAACAGGCTGCCGAAAAGGTAAAGCCATTCGTTGCTCAGTGGTTTGGCGCTCCGAACAGAAAAATAGTTATCGCAGACTTAATGGATCCGGGAGCGGCGCCGTTTGAAGCGGGACGCGGATTGCTCCTTACGCCCTTCAGTGACACCGACCCCAAGCTCTTACAGATCGCGATGGTTCATGAGTTAACGCACTCGGCCTTCGAGTCGCCGCGGGCATGGATTGGAGAAGGTCTCGCACATTTCGCACAAGCGGTCTACCGCGAAAGCCAAGATGGGCGTGAAGCGGCGCTCGATTTTATGGGTCTGCATCGTTCGGCGATTGCCGAAGTAGAACAGGGAAACAAACCGGAGGACGCGCAGAGCACGGCTCCTGATCGCGCGCTGGCTGCAACCAGCATTGAGGAGTTCTATCGCAGCAAAGCAGCGTACGTCTGGTGGATGTTGCGCGACATGGCAGGGGACGACACCCTGCGACGTGCTCTGGAAACGTATCGTCCCGCCGAGGACAAGGACGTAACGTATATGCAGAAACTTTTGCAGAAGATCTCCGGGCGCGACCTGCAATGGTTTTTCGAGAGCTGGGTGTATCAGGATCGTGGATTGCCAGATTTTCGCGTCGCCTCGGCTTTCGCGCGCCGAATGTCTGGTGCCAACTTTGTTTCAACGGTAACGGTCGAAAATCTTGGCGACGCAGCGGCGGAGGTTCCGGTCACCGTAAGATTCGAAGACGACGACGTCACGCAAAGAGTGTTAGTGTCCGGCAAAGATAAAGCGGTGGTTCGGATTGAGACACCGGGTGTGCCGATCGAAGTGGTTGTCAACGATGGCAGTGTTCCAGAATCCGATTTAACGAACAATTCCTTCAAGATCACTAGCACTGCGCGCTGAGGTTGCAGACTTTTGCTCGCCCCCGCCTTCCTGGGGGCCGGACGCCGAGTAAATTTGTGGAGGAACGATTGGCTTACATTCAATTTCTCGGGGCTGCTGGCACGGTCACCGGCTCCAAGCACCTGATCAACACATCTCCCCAGGGCGATGGGCGGCAAGGCATCCAAGTCCTGATCGATTGCGGCCTATTCCAGGGGCAAAAGGAATGGCGCGAGCGAAACTGGCAGCCACTTCCTATCCCGGCGAACCAGATCGACGCTGTCATCCTAACCCACGCGCATCTTGATCACTGTGGCTGGATTCCGCGGTTGGTGAAAGAAGGCTTTCGCGGGCCGATCTATGCCACTGCTCCTACCATCGATCTTTGCGGAATCATTTTGCCCGACTCTGGACATCTCCAGGAAGAAGATGCGGAGTTCTACAACAAGATCAAGAAGTCGAAGCACAGCCCCGCGCTGCCGTTGTACACATTTGAGGAGGCGCAGGACTCACTCCAATACTTTCAACTCGTGCGAGTGGAAGAGACGAAGCAGTTGAGCCCGGAACTCGCATTTCGGTTCGTGCGAGCGGGTCACATTCTGGGGTCGTGTATGGTCGAGATTGTGCTGACGGTATCTGGCCAGAGTCACAGACTTCTGTTCACTGGAGACATCGGCCGTGTCCGGGATCGCGAAATCGCGCCGGGTAAAGTGGTTCACTTCGGCCCGGCGGAGCACGAAGAGGCGGAGATTGTCGTGATGGAGTCGACCTACGGCAACCGCGAGCATCCTCATACCGACCCGTTGCCCGCCCTGGCAACCGTCATTCGTCAAACCGCGCAGCGTGGCGGGTCGATCGTGGTACCCGCATTTGCCGTGGAACGAACGCAGAAATTTGTGTTCATCCTGAAGCAGTTGATGGAAGCTGGCCAGATTCCTCGAATCCCGGTGTATTGCGATAGTCCGATGGCAATCAAGGCGGTTGAGATTTACCTGCGTCACGAGAGCGAATACACCGATGAGGCGCGCGCACTCATCCAAAAGCATGGCTCTCCCCTGGAGTGGCCCGGATTCGTATTCGCGTCGACACCCGAGGAGTCCAAGAAAATCAACCAGGTGCACTACCCATCGATCATTATTTCGTCGAGCGGTATGGCGACAGGCGGCAGGATTTTGCATCACTTGGCGCTGCGCTTGCCGGATCCCAAAAACACCATCCTCTTCATCGGATTTCAAGCGCCCGGCACGCGTGGAGCAGCGATCAAAGGCGGGGCGCACGAAGTGAAGATCTTCGGCGATGTGGTCCCGATTCGTGCTCAGATCGTGACCTTTGAACAGTTCAGCGATCATGCGGATCCTCCAGAACTTTTGGAATGGATGCGCACATTCGAAAAAAAGCCTCGCATCACATACCTCGTGCATGGCGAGCCGGCCGCATCGTCCCAGTTGCGCGACACGATCGCAGCCGAGCTGAAATGGAACGTGCAAGTCGCCGAATGGATGGAAAAGGTGTCTGTGCAGTAGAGGCTGCAGCCAGAAGATGGTCCGTGCGGGCGCTGTCCTCGACCCTAGATTACGGCATTGGTGAAGCGAACCAGTTGCTCCAGCCTCGCGGCGGCTGCACCCGAATCGACTGCTTGCGCAGCGAGGGGCACAGCATCGCGTAAATGCTGAGCTTTCTCGGCAGCGACCAGTGCCGCGGCAGCATTGAGCAGCACCACGTCGCGGCGCGGGGACCGCTCCCCCGTCAGCACACTACGAATGTAAGTTGCATTTTCCGCAGCGTTTCCCCCGGAGATCGCATCAATCGGCGCGCGCTGAAAGCCGAATTCCTCAGGAGTTACTTCGTAGGTGTGAACTTGTCCATCGCGGACTTCTGCCACGCGGGTTGGACCTGTAATCGTGATCTCGTCGAGGCCATCTACACCATGGACAACGAAGGCACGCCTTAGGCCCAGCAGGCTCAACGCTTCGGCCAGTTTTTCGACGAGGTTCTCTGAATAAACGCCCACAACCTGGGCAGAAGCATGCGCGGGGTTGGTGAGTGGGCCGAGCAGGTTGAAGACGGTCCTGAGCCGGAGTTCGCGCCGCGCTGCCTGTACGTGCTTCGTTGCAGCATGCATTGCTGGCGCGAACAGGAAAGCGATTCCCACCTGATCGAGACAGGACGCCAACTGATTCGGCGTGAGATTAATGTTCACGCCGAGTGCTTCCATCACGTCCGCAGATCCACACCGCGACGTAACACTACGATTTCCATGTTTGGCGACGCGAATGCCCGCCCCCGCTACCACCAGAGCTGTGGCCGTTGAAATATTGAAAGTGCCACTGGCGTCGCCTCCCGTTCCACACGTATCCACCAGGGCGTCGCGTTCCGTGCCACTCACATCGACGGTCGAGTTGCGTGAGACCTCGAGCCGCGTGGCCGCCGCGCGAATCGCCTCGGCGAAGCCGACAATTTCTTCGACGGTCTCGCCCTTCATGTGAAGTGCTACGAGCAATCCTGCAATCTGCGCATCCGTGCAGTCACCATTCAGCACTTCGCTCATGACCGCGCGGGCTTCGTTCCGCGTAAGCGACTGGCAGTGATTCGCGATGCGGTGCAAGGCGTCGACAATCATTGTCCAAAGCTTACCATCGCCATGCGTCGCGTCTCACAACCGTGTGTGACCCAGCACGTTTGCCGGAAGGAGAGCCCTTCTATAAAATCAAGGGTTTGCTGCCCGCAGTCAGAAGCCGCAAGCTAGGCCCTGCCCAAAAACGACGAAGGACCTGTCATCAGCAGGATCAGGAATCATTATGAAAATTCATGAGTATCAGGCGAAAGCAATCCTGAA
>AR_comb_assmDRAFT_10011101_pt1 | contig 17741 bp, 17 predicted proteins | sample ArasoioldDNA_FD_10543 | JGI IMG/M metagenome (IMG submission 10543) | reverse complement strand
CGAGGCGATGTCGCTTGCCAAGCCGATCATCGCCTGCGCCGTCGGCGGTGTGCCCGAGGTCGTCGAGCACGAGCACACCGGTTTGATTGTGCACACGCGGAGTCCGAAGGACTTTGGACACGCAGTGACGCGTCTGATCAGCGACCGTGAGCTCACGACGCGGTTTGGCCGACATGCGCGGTCAAGCTACGAAGAGCGATACACCGCGCAGGCCATGGCGTCCGCCTATCAACAGCTCTACGAGCAGTTCCTCGATGGGAAGAAGGTGCAGGCAGCATGAGCGAGTCGGCCAAGACACGACACATCAAGGACTTCTTCGACGAGGACTCCAGGCAGTATCTCGACGAGCGCTACCCGTCGATTCCGACGACGTGTGATCAGTTTTCCTATCTGGTGCGAAAGCAGTATGTCCTCGAGATGCTGGATGCCATCGGCCATGGCGGCCGCGTGCTCGACATCGGATGCGGACCTGCGGTGTACACCCGCGACCTCGTCGAGCGCGGGTGGAATGTCTACGGCATGGATATCTCGACCGGCATGCTCGAAACCGCTGTGCGGCTGGCGCGTGCGCTGCCACGTCGCGTGAAGTTCGCCGCGGCTCATGCGACGCACCTGCCGTATCAAGAGGGGGCCTTCGACGCTGTCATGTGTATCGGCGTCGTGTCGTATGTGACTGACGTGCCAGCCTTGTTGCGCGAAGTGCGACGGATGCTCCGGCCTGGCGGCCAGGCGGTCTTTCAGATCTCCAACGCGCTGTCTGTCTCCGAGATCGATCTCCGCGTGCGCAGAGGGATCGGCCGGATGATGCCGCGCCGCCGCGATCTCGACGCGCACGATCGGTTTCGTGAAAACGTCATGTTGAACCCCTATACTCCGGCGACGTTCGATCGCTGGTGCGAGGACGCGCTGCTCGAAAGGCGCGACTTCCGATTCTTCGATTTTCGTCCACCACTGGTGATCGATCGGCTCGCACCGAAACTCTCGCTCGGCGTCGGCCGGGCGCTCGAGGCGTTAAGTCGGTCGCGGGTATCGACGGGAATGGCGGCCGGATATCTGGTACGCGTTTCGCGGGGAACGCTGCAATGAGTTCAGTGATTGGAACAAAGCCGTCGCCGGTCGCGGAGACCCGCGCCCGGGAGGTCGTGGGCTCGCCGGCGCGCATCCTCTATGTCGAGCAGAACATCGACGGGACTGTAGGCGGGTCGTACCGCTCGCTGCTGTTCCTGCTGCGAGGTCTCGATCGGCGTGCGTATCAACCGATTGTCACGTTCTATCGCCAGCACGAGCTGCTCAGCGCGTACAGGGATGCCGGCTGCGAGACGATCCTGCTCGCGTATCCCCGCTTCTTCGACTTGGTGACTCCGCTCGCCGAAAAGGGCGTGCTGGGCAGCGTGTTGAAGCCGTTTGCGAAGGTGGTGCAGAAGACCCTGAACCTCACCATGTACACGGTCATGGTGCTGCGCCACGCCTCGCTGCTGATCGTTAAACGCATCGATATCCTGCATTTGAACAACGGCGTGACGGTCGGTCACGAATTTCTGATACCAGCCAAGTTGCTCGGCCGGGCCGTGATCATCCACCAGCGAGGCATCACGCCGGTTAAACGATGGTACGTTTGGCTGGCGCGGCGGGCCGATCATGTGATTTGCGTGTCAGAGGCCGCTCGCGAAAACCTTCTCGAACACGGGTTGTGGCCGGACAAGACGACCGCCATACACAACGGGATGGATCCGGACGCGCTTCGGCGTCAGATCAAGCGGGATGTGGCCACTGTGCGCGAGTCGATCGGCATTCGGCCCGACGAGCTGATCGTCGGCCTGGCTGGCATGATCCGGGTGTGGAAGGGGCAGATGGTGCTGGTCAAGGCGATGGCACTACTGAAGAAAACTCATCCGCAGTTGCGTGCGGTGATCATGGGCGGCATCGCGGATCAGCACAAAGACGATGTCGCCTACCTCAACGAGATCAAGGACTACATCCGTGAGCATGGCCTTGACCAGTCTGTGCTCCTGTTGGACTATCAGTCCAATGCGCCAGAGTATCTGCAGATCTTCGACATCATGGTGCACACGGCGATCGATCCGGAGCCGTTCAGCCGCGTGGTGATCGAAGGGATGGCGCTCGGCAGGCCCATCGTCGCATCGGCAACCGGAGGCACACCGGAAGCCATTGATCATGGCGTGTCCGGTCTTCTTGTGCCGGCCAACGATCCAGAAGCGCTTGCCTCGCAGATCGCATTGCTCGCGGACAACCCTGACATGCGCGACTCTTTGGGACGCGGCGCCGTGGAGAAGCTGGAACGGCGTTTTCATATCCGTAGCCACGTGGCAAGAACCGAAGCGATCTACGCCGGCCTTTTGGGAGGCAAAGAGCACTCGTGAGCAGCTTCGATCGCTCGTTGCCTCGTCAGTGGCCGCGACCAGGATCGGCCGGTGAGACTGGCAGAAGTCCGCTCGCTCGTCCCGCCGTGGCGGGCAGCCAGGCGCGTTCCGCAGGTGCGGCAGGACTCGCCGCAGAACCGGACCTGACGTGGCCGTTCGTGATCGTCCTGGTGTATTTCTTCGTCGACTTCGCTCGTCCACAGAGCTGGCTCCCGCCTCTCGGACTTCTGAAGCCCGGGGTCATCGCACTTGGCGGCGGTCTGTTGACACTCCTCGCCCGACGCGAGCTGTTGTATTTCCCCACACGCGCCAAGCTCATGGGAGCATTCCTAGTACTGATGGCGATTGGAACGCCGTTCGCGACCAATCGCTATTGGGCCTTCCTGGCCACCAAGGACTTCGGGTTGTTCCTCTTCGGAGCCGTGGTTCCGTTGATGAGCTTTGTGAATACCTACAGCCGTCTCCAAAGACTGATCAGTGCCGTGATCCTGATTCACGTTCCACTGGCGCTGTACGGGATCACGCATAGCGGCTTTGGTATCGGTTCCTTTCTCGGCGACGAGAACGATTTCTGTCTCGCGGTCAACATCATCGTCCCCTACGTGTTCTTCTCGTTCTATTTCACTCAGGGTGGGCTGCGTCGTTTCTCGTTGCTGATGATTCTCGGCCTGCTGCTACTCGCAATCACCTCGACGCTCTCGCGCGGAGGTTTTCTCGGACTGATCGCGGTCGGCGTGTACTGCTGGATGGCGTCGTCCCGGAAGCTGGCCTCGCTGCTGCTGATTGCGGTCGTCTCGCTTCCTGTGCTGGCCCTCGTTCCACAGTCGTACTGGAACGAAATGAAGACCATCCAGACCGCAACCGAGAACGACGACACGGGTGCGCAGCGGCTGTACTACTGGAACATCGCGTGGGAGATGTTCAAGGACCACCCGATTGTCGGTGTCGGGCCGACGAACTATCAGTACAACTCGTTCGAGTACGAATCGGCGGATCAGCAGGCTAAGGGGTTGAACGTCTGGGGCCGCGCCGCACACTCCTTGTACTTCACGTTGTTGGCGGAGCTGGGCATCGTCGGTGTAGTCCTCGTGGTATCGCTCGTGATTTTCAACTTCCGCGAGAATCGGGCGGTCCGCCGACTCTACAAGGCGCTACAGGCCAGTGGGACAACGCCTCCGGCTCGATTGCAACAGTTCTACATCCTCAACGTACTTACCCGAGCCAACGACGCCGCTATGGTCGCGTATCTGGTGACCGGCGCGTTCCTCTCCGTGCTCTATTACCCACACTTCTGGCTTCAGATTGGTATAGGTATCGCCATCAAGCGTGCGGCCGACAATCTGATGGCGGAAGAGTGCGTCCCCGCGCAGCCGCCCGCTCCTCGGGTCCGCGCGTGGTCACCGCGACCCGCGCGAGCGTGAGTGTGGTCGGGGGCGCAGGTCCCTTCTGATGAATCGTCTGCCGGCACGTGAGCACCTGCGCTCTGCGTACGCACAGGTGTTGCAGGGCATTGGCGTCGTGGACCGCTCGCGCCGCGCTCTGCGCAACCGCTCACTCGTGCTGATGTATCACCGTGTGCTGGCTGATCACGAAGTGTCTCCAGAGATCAAGCCAGGGATGTACGTGACGTCTCATGCGTTCGAACGTCACCTCGCGTATCTGGCTGACAACCATGACGTGGTGGGGCTCGACGATTTGCACGAATGGTTGCACGGACGCCGGCAGTACTCCCGCATCCCGTGCGTCATCACCTTCGACGATGGCTGGGCCGACAACTACACGAATGCGTTCCCGCTGCTGAAGAAGTACGGGTTGTCGGCAACGATCTTTCTCATCACCGATGAGATCGGCACACCCGGCATGCTCACGTGGGCCCAGGTGCGCGAAATGGAAGCAGCCGGTATCGATTTCGGCTCGCACACCGCCACGCATCCAGTCCTGACGACAACGGATGAACCACGGACACGCGACGAGCTCACGCGATCGCGAGAGCGTTTGCAGCGGGAGCTTCGGCGCCCGAGCCGGTGGTTCTGCTATCCCAAGGGCGCATACAACGACCAGGCGCTGAAGATCGCGCGCGAGCTCTATGTCGGTGCCCTCAGCACGCGCGAGGGCCCGGTCGCACCTGGGGACGATCTGCATCATCTCCGCCGAATAGGCATCCACAACGACGTGACGCGCACGACGGCGCTGTTTGCCTGCCGGCTTGTGTCACTCGTGTGATGCGCATACTCCTCACCGACGGCGATCAGCGCTCCACGTTGGCTGCGGTGCGTGCGTTGGGGCGAGCAGGCTACGAGGTCTACGTCGCGGAGTCTTCGGCCGGCAGCCTCGCGTCACGATCGCGGCAGTGTCGTGGCACGGTGGTTTATCCGTCACCCTATGACAATGAGTCCGGTTTCGTCGAGGCTCTCGTCGGTGCGGCGACGCGGCTTGATCTCCACCTCGTTCTGCCGATGACCGACATCACCAGCGCGGTGCTCGCAGAACGTCGCGACGCGTTCGCGCCGCAGGTGCGTGTTGCGGTGCCGGACGCCGACACATTCTGGCGGGCGTCTGACAAGAACGCATTGCATCGCCTGGCCGACCAACTCGGAGTACCTACGCCGACAACGCAATACGTCGATCGTGGCGAGTTGCCCGACATGTCCGGTATCCCGGTACCGTGTGTGATCAAGCCCGCTCGTTCGCGTGTGCGCACCGAGAGCGGTTGGGTCAAGACAGCGGTTCTGCGAGCGGATTCCGCGGACGAGGCCGCAGCGCTTTTGAATGGCCGCCCGGAATTGCGCTACGGATGCATGATCCAGCGCGTCGTCGAGGGCGATGGTGTCGGCCTCTTCGCGCTCTGCGACCGGGGCGAGCCGCGTCTGCTCTTTGCGCATCGCCGTCTACGTGAGAAGCCGCCGTGGGGCGGTGTCAGCGTCCTGCGTGAGGCGGTGGCGATCGATCCCGTAGCCGCCGACTATGCGACGCGCCTGCTTCGTGCGTTGTGTTGGCACGGCGTGGCGATGGTGGAGTTCAAGCGCGATCGCGTGACTCGTGTGCCAATCCTGATGGAGGTCAACGCCAGGTTCTGGGGCTCATTACAGTTGGCGATCGATGCGGGCGTGAATTTTCCAGTCGAGGCCGTGAAGCTGTGGCTCGGGGAACCGATCGCGACGCAGACCGCGTACCATGTGGGGGTACGATCGCGTTGGCTGTTGGGCGATCTCGATCACCTGCTGTTGCGAGTGTTCGGGAACGGACCGGCGCCTCCCGACGCTCCGGCGCTCCCGGCATTGCTCTTCGATTTCTGCCGGTTTCTGCGTCGCGACACCCGCTTCGAAGTCGAGTCGTGGAGCGATCCAGGTCCATCGCTCTATGAGATCCGCACGTATGCCAGCAACCTATTCCGAACGCTCGGTCGAGCCAATCACTGAGCGTCCGGCGCACGCAGCTGCCGATCAGCAGCCGGCGCGGCTGCTGTACCTGCGAGACACGCTCACCGTGTGCGGTCCTGGCAAAACCATTCTGAATACCTGGAAGACCATCGATCGCAATCGGTATCAGCTGACTATCGTTGCCACCCGTCCCGAACCTGGTGGCCGCAATGCGTTGATCGATGCCGCCCTTGCGCAGCACGCGACAGCGATCCCGATGCCGATCGGACGCGGTATTGACTTGATCGCCGTGGCGCGGGTCGTTCGGCTGCTCCGCGAGCATCGCATCGACGTCCTCCAGACACACGATGCGCAGACGCGACGGATTGGTGTGATTGCTGCGGCGCTGACCGGCGTGCGGCACATCACGTCCGTGCACGGCTGGATTTTCAACGATCGCAAGGAGCGTGCGGCGAAGTGGCTTGATGCGAGACTCATTCGGCAGGCGGACGCGGTCATCGCAGTGTCCGATCGCCTGAAGCAGGAACTCGAAGCTGCGGGCGTGCCGCCGCAGCGGATCACCGTGCTGCGCAACGCCATTCTGCTTCGTGACTACGCGGTCGCCGGCACTGCCGAATCGGTGCGCCGGGAGTTCGGCATCCGCGACGACCAGCCAGTGATCTCGATCGTCGGGCGACTCAGCCTGGAGAAGGGCCACGAGACATTTCTTCAGGCCGCGTCATCGATCGCGAAATCACATCCCGATCTCCGCTGTCTCATCGTCGGCGACGGCCCGCTGGAGCACACGCTGCGACAGCGTGTGCAGGCGCTCGGCCTCACAACACAGGTGGTGTTCACCGGTCATCGCAGTCAATTGGCCGATATCTATGCGGCGACCGATGTGCTCGTGATCAGCTCGTTGACCGAGGGCATTCCCAACGTGCTGCTCGAGGCGTTTGCGCACGGCAAGCCTGCGGTGGCGACGTCGGTGGGAGGAGTCCCGGAAGTGCTCGAGGAGGGTCGCACTGGATGGCTCGTCGACGTCGGCGATCACCAGGCGATTGCCAGACATGTGGTGCGTTTGCTGGATGCGCCAGAGCTCAGGGCCAAGATGGGTGCCACGGCCCGGGCGACCATCGAGCAGCAATTCAGTTTCGAGAGCCGGACGAAGGCGTTGGAGACGCTGTACGACCGGATCACCCATGCACGTTGAGCCGTCGATCTCCGTCATCATTCCCGCGCACAACGACGGGAAACATCTCGCGCGGCTCCTGCCGGCGTTGGTGCGCGGCTTTACCACGCACCGCATCGTGGCGCAGGTCATTGTCGTCGCCAATGGTGGCGTTCAGGACGGCACGCCGCGCATTTGCGCCGAACATGGCGCCACCTGTCTTGCGCACGACCACTCGCTCACGCCCGCTGCCGCACGCAACATCGGCGCTGCATCGGCAGTGGGCAGCTGGCTCGCGTTCCTTGATGCCGACGTCGAGCCGATCGACATCTGGTTCGCGACTGTGCGACGACTCATGGATTCAGGTGATGCCCAACTCGCCGCCGGATGGGAAGTGCTTGTCCCAACCGATGCCGGATGGCTGTCCATCGCGTGGCAGCACGTGCGAATGGCGGCTGCGCGCACCCAGCGCTATATCAACACCGGCAACCTGCTGATCGCCCGGCCACTCTTCGAGAAGGCCGGTGGTTTCGATGCCGAGCGAGTGGCTGGAGAGGATGCCGAGTTCGGGGAACGTATTCTCGCAGTTGACGGAAAGCAGATCTTCGATCCGGGGCTCGCCGCACTGCATCATGGTGAGCCGCGCGGCGTTGCCGACTTCTTCCGTCGTCAACTGTTTCATGCCGAACCGCTGCGCGAAGTACTGAGAGCGATCGGTTCGCCGCTGAATGTGGCCATCGCGGCGATTCTCGCGACGACGATCCTCGGCTGCGTGAGCGTGTTGGTGCTGTGGCCGTCTGCGCGTGGCTACGCGGTGCTGATGGCCATGCTCGGCCCCGCTGTGCTGCTGCTCGCCGCGGTGGCCAAGGCCGCCGCTGGATGGCGATCATCGATACCGTTACCCGAGTTCGGCCGTATGGTCGCGGCATCCGCCGTGATGCTCGCGGCGCGGACCGTGGGAACCGTCTGGCAACTGCGCACCTGGCGCTCGTAGGACGACAATATGAAATGCGTGTGCGGCACCGACATGCGGCTACTTCAACACAACATCCATCTCTGCTCGTCCTGCGGCCGTGCCAGATGGGGTGACACGAACATCTCTTTCGGCGCCATCATCTTGATTGCGGTGGTGACAATTGTCCTGCTGATTGTCCTTGGGATCGTCGGGAACGAGGGCGCGCAGTTCCGCAATTAGGGGCGTCTAACGTCCGCAATCGAACACTGTGCTGATTCGCAATATCTTCTCGAACTGGGCGAGCGTCGCCATCAATCTGGCGGTCGCCTTTCTGCTGTCGCCGTTCCTGGTGCATTCGCTCGGCGACAGTGCATACGGCCTTTGGGTGCTGGTGCTGTCAGTTACCGGCTATATGGGACTTCTCGATACCGGTTTGCGGGTATCGATCGTCAAGCACACGGCCGAATGCAACGCCCGTGGCGACACCGAAGAACTGAATCGGGTTCTTCATACCGGCCTGACGCTGTACGGGAGTCTCAGTCTCATCGTCGTGCTGCTGTCGTTCGTTGCATCGCTGTATTTCGACAGCATCTTTACCGTGCCCGCGACGGACGTCTCGACCGGTCGCCTGCTCGTGATCATCGCGGGCATCAACGTCGCACTCAGCCTCCCTCTGGGCGTACTCGGCGGCCTACTCGCGGGGCTTCAGCGATACGACCTGCTCAACGTGGCCTCGGTGATCGTGCTTCTCGCGCGCACGGCGCTAGTGGTTGCCGCAGTGAGTACCGGTTTTGGTGTGGTTGCGCTTGGGTGGATTCACGTCGCGTCGCAGGTGCTGACGGCGGTTGTGTTCCTGCGAATGGCCAAGCTGCAGTTTCCCGCCCTCGATCTCGGATTCCACCGCTTCCATGAGTTCAATCGCGCGACGATGAGAGGTTTGTACGCGTACAGCGGCTACATCGTCCTGAACAACGTGGCGATGTTTCTGATGTTCTACAGCGGGGAAGTGTTGATCGGCATGTTCATCGGAACGGCTGCGGTGACCTCGTACGCGATTGCACGGAGTCTCGTTCAGTACTTATCCACGATCGTGGGCTCGATGACGCAGGTATTCCATCCGTATGCCAGCGATCAACACGAGCGGGGTAATGCGGCCGCCCTTCGCGACGTGCTGGTGGTTGGCACCAAGACCTCTCTCCTGATTACGTTACCGGTAGGCGTCGCGCTGCTGATCGTCGGACCAGCGTTCATCGGCTTGTGGATGGGGCCGCAGTATGGGCGCTCGGCTGGAATGATGCTCGCGGTGTTGACGCTGGCGCAAGTGGTCTGGCTCTCGCAATCGACGGCCGGCAACGTCCTGTTGGGTATCGGCAAGCATCGGGTCATTGCGATTGGTACGCTCGCTGCCGGTGTCGGAGCAATTGTCGCGTCCCTCGCCCTCGTCCCCGTATTTGGCAGTGAGGGTGTCGCCGCCGGACCACTTCTGCCGATTCTCGTCTGGGCCGCGGTGTTGCCGGTGACGACGGCCCGCGCCGTCAACATGACACTAGGTGATTACTTCAAGCATGCCTACGCCGGGCCGCTGGCTGCAGTGGTGCCCTTTGCCGCCATGTTGTTCTGGGTGTCGCGCACGTGGCCGGCGTCGAACCTTTTGACGTTTGCCCTGCAGGTCATGCTCTGCCTCACGATCTTCGTGCCCGCGGCATACTTTCTTGCGTTCGGCCAGGCCGAGCGTCAGCGCTGGATCGCGCGGGTGCGTGCCATGCGACAGGTTCCCGAACCGGCCAGCGTCGGTCCGCGCGATGTGATTCGATGAGCACGGAGCCGAGTCAGCCGCTGCCACCATATCAAGTCATACGTCAGCGGCTTCGCCAGACGGCGGCATTTGTGTGGCATCGCACGCAGGCCGCGGTCGAGGGATCGTTGCATCCCTGGCGCCGGCGCCGCGCGCTGGACCAGATTGCCCGAGTGCAACCACGCAGTGTCCTGATGGTGTGTCTGGGCAACATTTGCCGCAGCCCGTACGCTGCGACCGCGTTGGCGAGCAGTCTGAACGGGCAAAAACTGCAGGTGACCTCAGGCGGCTTTATCGGCCCCGATCGCGCGTCCCCTACGCATGCGCAAAAGGCGGCCGCGGCGCTGGGTGTAGACCTCTCGGCACATCGCTCCCGAGTCGTGGACGCGGCAATCCTGAACGCTCACGAGCTTGTGGTGGTGATGGAACCGGCACAAGGGCGAACGCTCTCTCGTCAGCATGGCGTGTCTGCCGATCGCATTCTCGTACTCGGCGATCTCGATCCGGAGCCGATCCCATCACGGACTATCCCTGACCCGTACGGGAAATCAGAAGCCACGTTCCTTGAGTGCTATCGGCGTATCAATCGCTGTATCGACACGCTTCGGGGCGCGTTGCCCGCTCGAAACTAGATCCAGCCCTTCCACCAGTAGTAGACCAGCCCGCCATATTCGTGCATCAACGTGCCGACGCGCTCGACGCGCAGCGGTGCTGTCGCGCCGCCAACCTTCCAGAGCAGTGTTTGCGCAGGCGCGACGGTCAAGCCCTGTTTGCGAAACGCAAGTGATGCGCGCTTCACGTGGCTCGCATCGGTGATCAGGACGAGTCGTGTCCAGCCACGAGCCCGCGCCAACGCGGCGACGTGCACCGCGCTCTCGTGAGTGTTGTTCGATTGATCGTCGACGGTGATCGCCTCGTGTGGTACGCCGCCTCTCGTCAGCAGATGTGTCATCGGCTGTAGCGCGGAGCCAGTGCGCGCGGGGTTCGGCGCGGCACCCGTGAGGACGACAATCGGGGCGATGCGCTGCTGAAACAGTTCCACTGCGAGCAGCGACCGGTTCACGCCGGATTCGTTCAGCGTGCCGTCATCGAAGGCCCACGCCTCGAGTACGACAATGGCATCAGCGGGACGTGGCAACGGCTCCGCCGGCACATAGAGCGGTTGCGCGCACCACTCGGTGAGAGGCGTGAAAAGAATCAGCGCGAGTGCGACACCGTGGATGGCGGCGAGCAGCACGAGCACCCGAACCCAGCGCGGGCCGCGCGATGCGTGTTGCGTGAAGCCTGTAAGCGACACCTGCGTCACATCATATTTCGTGTTGCGCAGTAACTCGCGAGGCCCGTACAAACGCGAAGGGCTGCGCGAGCGCAGCCCTTCAGTCGTTGTTCACGAGACTCGCCGGTCTGGCGAGGGATTGTGGCTACGAGCCGACGATGCGCACGTTGCTCGGCGCGGTCGGCGCGGTGCTGCCGCTGCTGCCACCCGAACCCGACGTGCCGCCAATCCAGCCTTGTGTGCTCACGGCGACCGAGTCGAACCACGTTTGCATCGTGAGGCCGAGGCTCGACGGATAGCTGTACTGGTTGTAGGTCGTGTCCAGCTTGATGTAGGACACATTCGCACCGGTATTCAGGTTGGAGATGCTGCCCCCACGCCCGGCTTCGGCCGTGAGGTTGAGCAATCGTCCATCGAGCTTCGCCTGGACAGATCCGTTCGAACCCGACACGATGCGGATCTCGCACAGGTGCCACACACCCGGGCTCATGTCCGTCGACGTATCCGAAAACACGGTGTCGGACGGAATCACGTGGATCGCCACTCGACCCGTGCCACCGTTGCCGTTGCCGCGGACGTTGAAGTAGACGTCCTGCGACGACGACTGGTCGCCGAAGATCGCGATCTTGTGGTCGCTGCTCGCCCAACGCCAGTTGTTCGAGTATTTAACGTACCAGCGAGCGTAGGTGGTGGTTCGGGCGCCACCAAGACTCTGAATGATTCGGAAGTCGGGACCGTTCTGCGTCCCGTCGGGACGGAAGTTGACCTGCAGCGACCGGTTGCCGTCGTGCCTCTCCGCCGACGTTACTTCTGCGACCACCGGCGAGGTGCACGTGGAACTCGGACCGTAGTCATCCCACGCAGACCCGTCGAGCAGAATTTGCAGCCCGCATCCGAGCGACGTCTGACTCTCCCACCCGTTCTCGAAGATGAGCGCCACGGACTGGGCGTTCAGATTGATGCTGGATGCGCCGAGAAACCCAACACCCAGTACAATCGCAGCACGCCGTAGATTCTTCAAAATCATTTTGCTTGAACTCCGGGAAACCTTGGAACAGCGAGCCACACTTTGCGCTCGCCTAGTGCCCATTAAGAGTAGCAACCGGCATACCACCCAGATGTGTAATCGCGCGGTCACGACCGACATCGCTCTAACTCGTTGCCCAGCTTATACCTCTGGCTATGAGAAAGTCGCGAGCAGGGTTTCGGTCCGTCGGATTGGCGCTATCAGAGCGCCAAATGGGCGTCGGACTTCGTGTGTCAATTACACGTGTGTCGGGTTCGCAAGCGATTCGGCCGGTCATCGGTGTGGCCGTATGAAGTTTCGCGCACGTGCGCCTCGCCCCTATATCCTTGACAGCCGTGTACGCCGCACCATACCCTGCATTTTCTCCCTCGCTCCACTGGCCGAGGCCGACCCCCGGTGACAATGGATTGGAAGAAGGCCTTCAGGCGGACGCTAGAAGACCCGCGGCTCGCCTTTGATACCGCCCGCGGGTTGTTGCGCGGACATTACTACCGGCTGAAATTTCGGCTGCTCGGACGGCAGGTCGTCATCGGCCGCTTCTTTCGGGTGATCGGCCCTCTCGATATCCGCGGTCCTGGCAGAGTTGAGTTCGGTGACTATTGCACTGTGTACTCATCTCGTCTGAGGCCGACCACCCCATATACCCATTCGCCGTCCGCAGTCATACGGTTTGGCAATAGGGTAATGCTGACGCGTACACGGCTGGGCTGTGAGAACCGGATCGAGGTCGCCGATGATGCCGGCCTCGCAGAGGCCTGGATAATGGACTCGGATTTCCACGCCGTCGAGCCGTCGGCCGAGGGACCGCGCTATAACACGAAGGGCGTGTCAAAGCCTGTCTTCATTGGTCCAAACGCGTGGATTGGCGCGGGGTCGATGGTACTGAAGGGTGTGCGCGTCGGCGCCAACTCGATCGTCGGAGCTGGTGCTGTGGTTGCGTCCAACGTTCCTCCGGATACGGTTGTGTTTGGCAATCCGGCCCGCGTGGTGTGGCGGTTGCGCCGCGCCCCCTCGCAGGCCACAAGCGAGCAAGCCGCGTCATCCACCTCTGCAACGCCCTAGACGACGAACGGATTCGCATGGATTTCGGCTGGACCGACGAGCAGAAGCAACTGCGTGAAGCTGTTATCGCTTTCGCGCGCCAGACCCTCAACCACGATTTCGACGCTCGAGAGAAGGCCGGCGAGTTTTCGCGCCAGTTGTGGCAGGAGTGCGCCCGCTTCGGCATTCAAGGCATGCCGATGCCCGAGGAGTTCGGAGGATCCGGCCACGATGTCATGACCACGATGATGGTCATGGAAGCGCTGGGATATGCGTGTGTCGATCAGGGCCTCCTCTTTTGCCTGCACGCGCACATGTGGGCGATCGAAACACCGCTGGTGCGCTTCGGCACCGACGAGCAGAAGAAGCGCTTCCTCCCCGGGCTGTGTGACGGCTCGATCATTGGCGCCCACGCGATGTCCGAGCCGGACTCAGGAACGGATGCATTCGCGCTGCGAACCACGGCACTCGCGAAAGGCGATCGTTATGTGTTGAATGGATCGAAGACCTTCGTCACCAACGCCCCGGTGGCGGATTTGTTCCTGGTGTTCGCCACTGTCGACCGAAACAAAGGGATGTGGGGCATCACCGGATTTCTCGTCGAGAAGGGCACCAAGGGTCTGACCGTCGGCCGCAAACTCGAGAAGCTTGGTCTCACCACATCGCCGACCTCGGAAGTGTTCCTCGAGGACTGCGAGATTCCGGCGGAGAATCGTCTCGGTCGAATAGGACAAGGCTCGGCGATCTTCAATCACTCGATGGCGTGGGAGCGAAGCTGCATCCTTGGCAGCACCGTCGGGACGATGGAACGTGAGCTGGAGATGTGCGTGGAGTATGCGCGCACGCGAAAACAGTTTGGCAAGCCGATCGGGAACTTCCAGCTGGTTGCGGCCAAGCTCGCCGACATGAAGGTGCGCCTCGAGACCTCGCGCATGATGCTCTATCGCGCGGCGTGGGCCCATGGCCGCGGCGAGCCGAACGCACTCGAAGGCGCGATGGCCAAGTTGACGATCAGCGATGCGGCAGTGGCATCGGCGCTAGACGCCATCCAGATCCACGGCGGCTACGGCTACATGCGCGAGTATCAGGTGGAGCGCCACCTTCGCGACAACGTGGCATCGCGACTCTACTCGGGTACGTCAGAAATTCAGCGCCTGATCGTCGCGCGTCACCTTGGGTTGACACCATGAGTTTTCTCCTCTGGCACGGCCTCCGAGACAGCGTCCGCAGATATCCCGATCGACCGGCGGTGCAATGGCGCAGCGAGAGACTCACGTATCGTGAGCTCGACGAGATCAGCAACGCGATCGCCGCGACGCTGACGGCGCACGGAATCGGACGCGGCCACCGCGTTGGCCTGTACACGCCGAAGAGTCACAAGAGCATCGCCGCCATGCTCGGCATTTCGAAGGCCGGCGCGGCATACGTGCCGGTCGATCCGCACGCTCCGGCGCTCCGGGCCTCGTACATCCTCGGCGACTGCGCAGTGTCAGCGGTCGTCGCGAGCGGCGAACGGCTGACGGCGCTGCACGAGCATCAGTCCGCGCTGACGACACTGAAGCTCGCGTTTGTGACCGATGATGCCGCGGTCGCGACACCGCCATGGAAAATACGACCGTGGAGCACGCTGACGCCCACTGCGGATGGGGAATGGCCTGCGGGGGTTGAAACCGATCCAGCATATTTGCTCTACACATCCGGATCGACCGGCAAACCGAAGGGCGTGATCATCACGCATCGAAACGCGTTGACATTCATCGATTGGGGAGTCGAGACGTTCGCGATCGGCGCCGAGGATCGCCTCTCCAACCACGCGCCGTTTCACTTCGATCTGTCGGTGTTCGACGTCTATGTCGCGCTCGTCTCCGGCGCGTGCGTCGTCATGGTCCCTGACCAGGTGGCGATGTTTCCCGGAGCGCTGGCGAAGTGGATCAACGACGAGCGGATCAGCGTGTGGTATTCGGTGCCGTCGGCACTGGTCCGCATGCTGCTGCATGGTCAGCTGGATCGCTGGGAGTATCAGCAGCTGCGCACGGTGCTGTTTGCCGGCGAGGTGTTCCCTCAGAAATATTTGCGCGACGTCATGCGCGTCCTCGCGAAGGCCGAGTTCTACAATCTGTACGGCCCCACCGAGACGAATGTCTGCACCTACTATCAGGTGCCACGCGATCTCGATGCTGACGCCACGAGCATTCCGATCGGAAAGGCGTGCGCCAACCAGGAGGTCTTCGCCGTCGATACCGACGGCCGCCTCACCGGCGTCGGCGACGAAGGCGAGCTCCTTGTGCGCGGCGGAACAGTGATGGCCGGATATTGGGGGCTGCCCGAAAAGACTTCGCAGGTCCTCGTCCGCAATCATCTCCAGGCGGCGTTCGACGATCGCGTCTATCGCACCGGCGACATCGTACGGCTCGCCGACGACGGCAATTACTACTTCGTCGGCCGCAGAGATCACATGGTGAAGTCTCGCGGCTATCGCATCGAGCTTGGCGAAATCGAACAGGCACTCCATCAACACGAGAAGGTCAAGGAGGCTGCTGTCGTTCCGATACCCGACGAAGAGATCGGCGCGAGACTGCAGGCGTTTGTCGCGCCGGCCGACGGTCATGTCCTGTCACCGGATGAGTTGAACGCCTTCTGTTTGACGCGGCTGCCGGTGTACATGGTGCCGGAGGCCTTCCACGTGCGAAGCGAACTACCCAAGACGTCAACCGGCAAGACCGATCGTCAGGCGCTGCTGGCGTCACTCACTCAAGGAGCCCGAGTCTAGCAATGTTGAAACGAGAGCTGGCCCAGTTCATCGAGAAGAACCTGCTCGGCGATGATCGCAAGACCAACGTGAGCGACACCACGCCGCTCATCGAACAAGGCCTGATCGATTCGATGGGCCTGATGCAGATCGTGAGCTTTTTGGAAGAGCGAGCCGGCGTTCGCGTACCCGACGACGACGTGACGCCCGATAACTTCGAAACGATCGATGCGATCGAGAAGATGGTCGAACGGCTCCAGGCGCGCAGAGCCGGACGCTGACTTCGTCGCAAGACGTACTGTGGGTATCCGAGCGCCAGTGTTTCGCAACTGCGAGACACTGCGGACGGAGTGACATCCCTCAATCCAGCCCTCACAACTGGGCTTTTGCCTGGATTTCCGAAGGAAAGCCACGAAGCCCTTCCGCCCTCCGCTCGTGCGTCAAATGGAACGTGCCTTGCCTCGCGTCCGCGGGTGCATGCTTTATGGCGAGTTGCCTCTGAGCCTCCCTTTCGTCTCTTCACTCGGCAGTTGCTGAAGCTCTGCTCTCGGGCGCTTCCGACGCGCATGCGTTGGGATCTGTCTGATCGCCCAGCCTATCTACTCGGCGTTGGCACCGCTGCTCTGCACGCGAGAGAGCAGGGCATTGACGCGATCTCAGTGATTGAGTTCGGCGTCGCGGCGGGACATGGTTTGCTGATTCTCGAGCGCGAAGCCGCACAGATTGAAGCCGAGACAGGCGTACGGATTCACGTCTACGGCTTCGACGCGGGCGGCGGTCTCCCTGACACGTCAGGCGATCACCGCGACCATCCCGACTACTGGGTGCCTGGCGATTTTCCGATGGACGTCGCCGCACTGCGCGCGAAGCTCACACGCGCAGAGCTCGTGATTGGTGATGTGCGGGCCACATTGAATCGCTTTCGTCCCGCAGCGCCGGTTGGATTCGCAGCGGTGGACGTCGATCTGTGGTCATCGACGGTGCCGTGTCTGGAGTGGCTCGCGCGGGTTCCACGCCTCACTCGACTGCCGTTGTACTTCGACGACATCATGCCCTACATCGCGCACAGCCAGGCTGGAGAACTCCTCGCCATACACGAATTCAATCGACAGCATTCGCGGACGCTGTTGATTGAGCCGTGGCGCGGCGTCACGCACGACCGGCCGTTTCCAGAGCACCCTTACCTTCAGCAGATGTACGTCCTGCACGATCTCCGGGCGATCTCGGCCTCAGCGGTCGATCGTGACGCGCGAAGAACGGTCTACGCTTAGCTGACGATTCGCAGATTGGTTGGTGCCGCCGGAGCGGTACCTGTACCGCCGGTGCCGATGTACGTCGTACTCAGCTTGACGTCGTCGTAGTAGATGCTCTGGTTCTGCGAGACGCCCTGCAGCGCATAGTCGCTGATCATCACCCAGTTGGTGCCGTAGGTGAAGTTGGCACCGAACGAGCCGTTGCGCGGCACGCGGAAGAGCACGTTGCGGTAGTCCATGATCAGCGTGCCGTCGACCCACATCTGGAGAATGCCATTCGAGACGTTCGCGTCATTCAGACGGCGGCGAACCTCGATGGTGTACCAGCGTCCGCTCGTGAGCGTGAAGCGGTTGCTGCTCGAGTATCCGGCCTGGTTCTGTGCATACCCGATCCACTGCGGCGTGGACGTACCTTTGTTATTGCCTTCAACCAGTTGCGCGCCGCCCGACGAGACATAGATGGTCGTGTAGTTCGCCACCCACGGATTGCAGCAAACAGCCGTCTGATCGAAGTTGTCCTGCGTGCCGATCTCGAATTGCTTGTAGTTCGTATCGAACCTGAAGCCGGGTGAGTAGTAGACCTTGTACTGGACGTACAGGTCGTAGAAGTGCTGACCGCTACCCGATGCCCATACCGGAGTGGCCGGCGCGTCGCCAAAGTGCTGGGTCGCATAGTTGACGGAATCGCCGTTCATGCCTGCAGTGAGACGGTGCTGCAGAGCCCACTGGCCGCC
>AR_comb_assmDRAFT_10459114_pt1 | contig 17753 bp, 17 predicted proteins | sample ArasoioldDNA_FD_10543 | JGI IMG/M metagenome (IMG submission 10543) | reverse complement strand
GTACCTTGTGCCTTGTGCCTTGTACCTTGTACCTTGTGCCTTGTACCTTGTACCTTGTACCTTGTGCCTTGTACCTTATGCCCTAATCCGAAAGTTCTCTTCCCTGCTGATTCTGCCTTCCCAATGTCCAACTGGCGCTCATATTAATCTCAAGCCACACATTGCCTGATTTGCGCAGTGCCTGCATCACCAAGCCGAAATTTTTCTTCAATTCGTTTTCCAGCTCATCTACAGTCATGGTATCGTTGATCAATACATCGCCCCCTCTACTGAGTCCTGCCGCTGAAAGTGGCAGTGAACCAGAAAGGTATTTCTTATATGCGCCTCGTGGGGAGGTTCTATCTTCTTTATAAAATTCAATCCGCAAATATGGATACAATTGGCTGAAAGCAAATTGCAAATCGCGGATGTTGTCTTTTTCTGATAATCTAATAATATTTTCAGTTTGCTGCATCTTCAAATCCCTTTTCATTCGTTCAAAGTTATATTCCTGCATACCCGAAAAAAATGATCGGTAAAGAACTGGATAATGAGAATAATCAGTTTACAATAGAGTTTGATGCCTTAAGTGACGGGGATCATAAGAAGAATTGATGAATCTCATTTCAATCCCTGCATATCAACCACACGATTAAATTTTCATTAACGAACTGTTCTCACTAATTCACTTCCGAGTTTTCTTCCTCTATTCCTTCCATTCGTTTTCTTGTCATTACTCATTTGTTCCATGACTCAATCCACATCTTCCTCCTCATTATCATTTCACCTTGCAATCCTATCCCTCCTAACATTCTCGTCATCCTAGTTATCCTAGCCATCCTAGTCATCCTAGTCATCCTAATCATCCCAGTCATCCCAGTCATCCTAGTCATCCTAGTCATCCTAGTTTTATTGTAGTTTCACATTAACCGCAAATCAATGAGTGAAACAAACTGGCATGCACTGGATCGCGAAAAAGTATTTCAACTAACGGGTGCTAACCCTCATGGTCTCAGTCAATCAGAAGTAAAAAAAAGACTCAATGAAGTTGGATATAATCAATTGGAAGAAGGTAGGCGAAAAACTCCACTGAATATTCTCCTTTCACAATTCAAAGACATCATGATCCTGATCCTGCTAGGGGCAGCAATCATTTCCGGGATCATTGGTGATTTGAAAGATACAATTGTGATATTGGTAATTGTGGTCTTGAATGCGTTCGTTGGTTTTTTACAGGAATACAGGGCTGAGAAAGCCATGCTGGCGTTGAAGAAAATGACCGACATCCAGTCGGAAGTGATAAGAGAAGGTAATATAGAATTCATTGCTGCGTCTGAACTTGTTCCCGGCGACATTGTGATATTAGAAACAGGAAGCGCCGTACCCGCCGATTTGCGGGTAATCAAGTCGGTTAGTTTAAGAATTGAAGAAGCCGCGCTTACGGGAGAATCACACCCGGTTGATAAAATCACCGACCCGATCGAGGGAGAAAATGTTCCTATTGGAGATAGAAAGAATATGACATACAAAGGAACCTTTGTTGCACATGGCAGGGGACGTGGAGTGGTTGTTGCCACCGGCATGCGCACAGAACTGGGTCGCATCGCAAAAATGTTGCAAGGATCAGAAGCGATGACGCCGCTGCAAAAGAGAATGGCCTCCTTCGGAAGAATTTTGTCGATTGTAATTCTCGCTCTCTGTGTGGTATTCTTTTTTGCGGGCTGGTTGCGCGGTGAAGATGTTTTCAAAATGATCATGACCAGTATTTCCTTGGCAGTTGCAGCCATTCCTGAAGCGCTGCCCGCGGTGATCACCATCTCGCTCGCATTGGCTGCGCGAAGAATGGTCCGGCAAAACACCCTGGTCAGGAAATTACCAGCGGTCGAAACTCTTGGTTCAGTGACTTACATCTGTACCGACAAAACAGGAACACTTACGAAAAACAAAATGCATGTTGAACAAGTTTTTGTTGACGGCAGGAATTATACGAATGACGAATTAAAGAACACTAAAGACGAGGGCATTTCATTACTACTGAAAGCGTTTGTTTTAAACAATGATGCAGTGATTGCTGAGGAAGAGATTAAGGGCGACAGTACGGAGATCGCTCTCATGGAACTGGCAACGCAATTGGGTATTGAAAAAGGGGCGCATAAACGCCTTGCAGAAATTGCATTTGATTCAGAAAGGAAATTGATGACCACCTTTCATCAATGGGAACAGCAGATCATCGCAATCATTAAAGGTGCGCCCGATGTGTTATTTGACAAGTGTGTTAACCTGGATGCTAACGCAATGTCTGAACACGTGGACGGGATGGCCGGAGAGGGACTGCGGGTACTTGGATTTGCAGTCAGATACTGGGACGAGATTCCAGATGAAATGGAACCAGCAATCGTAGAAACTGAATTACAGTTTCTCGGTCTGGCTGGGCTCATTGATCCCCCGCGGGAGGAGGTGATTGAGGCGGTAGCTCAATGCAAAACCGCGGGTATCGTGCCCGTAATGATCACAGGCGATCACCCAATCACCGCCAGGATAATAGCCGAACGGGTTGGTATTCGCCAGAGTGAAAACGATCTGGTGGTAACGGGTCAACAACTTGCCGAAATGAGTGAAGAAAAGCTTAATGAGGAGGTCAAGAAAATAAGAGTATATGCCCGAGTTTCACCCGAGCAAAAACTTCAAATCGTACAAGCGCTGCAACGGAATGGTGAATATGTTGCCATGACAGGTGATGGCGTGAACGACGCACCATCACTAAAGAAAGCAAACATTGGAATAGCCATGGGCATTACGGGTACAGATGTTTCAAAAGAAGCAGCACACATGATTTTACTCGATGATAATTTTTCCACCATTGTTAAAGCAGTGCGTGAAGGAAGAAGAATCTATGACAACATTCTGAAGTTTATCAAATACCTGATGACAACCAATTCCGGAGAGATATGGACTTTGCTGCTGGGACCTGTATTCGGGCTGCCTATAGCTTTGTTGCCCATTCATATTCTTTGGATCAACCTGGTTTCTGACGGACTACCTGCTATCAGTTTATCCTTTGAAAGAGCCGAAAAAAATATTATGAGAAGACCACCCCGGCCGCCCCAGGAAAGTGTATTTGCAAAAGGGAGGGGGTTTCATATCATTTGGGTGGGGCTGTTGATGGGGGCCATTGCACTGGGCGCCCAAATCTATTCTATCAGTAACAATCTGCACTGGCAAACGATTGTATTCAATATTGTTTGCCTGACCCAGATGGCTCACGTGATGGCGATAAGATCTGAGCGAGAATCCTTATTCAGTATTGGGATATTTTCCAACAGGCTGCTCATCGGATCCGTTATACTGGTAATACTCTTGCAGGTGGCGCTCACTTACATTCCGTTTTTGCAATCGGTATTTCATACCGAGGAGTTGACCTTATATGAATTTTTAGGAGTGATAGGAGCTTCATCAATTATTTTTTTCGGGGTAGAAATAGAAAAACTAATTCGTAGAACAGGAGAAACCAAGAAATTAAAACTGAGTGGGGTTAGGTGAATTAATAGATGAAGTATGATAGCAGACCGGTAATAATCAACACGGCTCCCGATATCAGTCCGGCATTATGTTCCCAGGTATGCCAGTTCAATTTCAATAGTCCCTTGTAGGCAAACCTGATCCACAACATCATTCCGGATATACTGACCACACAATATATAAGAGAGATGGTTGTCACCATCCACCATCCCTTTGATCCTGCCAGTAAAAAATAGGCTTCAATCTCCAGGCATGGAGAAAGAAACATGGCCAATATGAGCGCTGCAATGATTTTTCTTTTGGGCCTTCCAACCATTTTTTCATTCTGCACGTGGAAATGATGATGCACATAGTGTTGCCTGATAAAAAAAAAGCCGATTAGTATAATGATTGAGGGCGCGATAATGCGGGTAAAACTGCCAAGGGTGTTGCTGAGTTCAACACCGATGATGCCAAGGAACACTCCAATTATCACCGTGCTCAGCACATGAGCGAGTCCTGCTATGAAAGTTACCTTTTCTGTTTCTGCCAAATCCCAATTCTCCTTTCTCCCAATTGCCAACACCGGCAACCAGTGACTGGGAATGATAGCGTGCAACAAGCTTATTAAGAAACTTCCTACCAGAATAGAAACCATAATTGCCTAAAGATATGACTGCTTCCCTATCATGCATCCCTCATCCAAACTTTCACCTAACGCGTTGCATTGTGCGAATTTATCCATTCCCTATAAAAAATTGTTAACTGACAAGTCATTAAACTGCTCAACAAGCAAAAAAAGTAAATTTGAGGAAATTACTTTCCAATGCGCTTCCTATTGATGACTATTATAAGTACCCTGCTTTTTACTTCAAATATTTGGGAGACCGACCTCAACAAGGCTAAACAATCGGCCGAAAACGAACACAAGTATATTCTTTTGAATTTTTCAGGTTCAGATTGGTGCGGCCCCTGCATTAAGATGCATAAAGAAATCTTTGAAACAGATGTATTTGATCAATATGCAAAGGATAACCTGGTACTGCTGAAAGCTGATTTCCCCCGCCTAAAGAAAAATCAGCTTAGCAAAGAACAACAAAGTAGGAATGATCAGTTAGCTGAAATGTATAATAAAGAAGGAAAATTCCCTTTTACCGTACTTTTAAGTTCCGATGGAAAAGTTTTGAAATCCTGGGACGGATATCCACACCTTTCTCCAGATGCATTCGTAAATGAAGTAAAGGCTGGCATTAATGCAAACCACTGAAGCGATTAACATCGCCCCTACTCTCTTTAAAAAAGTTTTGAAGTTGATGGGCAACCGTTTTGAGATAAGCGTTGTTGCCCAAGAACAAGAAATCGCCAACCAGTGGATAGATGAAGCTGTTCTGGAAATTCAACGAATCGAAAAACTATTAACCACTTTCGACGAAAACAGTCAAACAAATCAAATAAACAAATACGCGGGCATCAAACCGGTAATGGTTGACAAAGAGGTGTTCGAACTCATCTCACGCTCCAAGAAAATTTCAGATCTCACCCAAGGAGCGTTCGACATCAGCTATGGATCGATTGACAAAAAGCTTTGGAATTTCGATCAGAGCATGAAAAAGCTGCCCGATCCAATCACAGCGAAGAATTCAGTCAAGCTGATTAATTATAAAAACGTGATCCTTAACAAAGATGACTGCTCTGTTTTTCTCAAAGAAAAAGGAATGCGGATTGGATTTGGAGGAATTGGTAAAGGATATGCGGCCGACAGGGCAAAAGCGGTTATGGTTGCCAGCGGTGTGTTGAATGGAATCGTAAATGCATCAGGTGACCTTACTGCCTGGGGTTGCCAGCCAAACGGCGAACCCTGGACCATAGGAATTTCCGATCCTAATGCTGCGCTTCGCCCGTTCTCATACCTGCAATTGAATAATGCCTCTATTGCCACCTCTGGTGATTATGAAAAATTTGTGGTTATCGACGGAAAAAAATATTCGCATACCATCGATCCAAAAACCGGTCTCCCTGCAACTGGCATCAAGAGTGTTAGTATAATCTCTCCTACTGCTGAATTAGCAGATGCTATGACTACCCCAGTGATCATCATGGGAACTAAGGTGGGACTCAACCTTATTGACCAGGTAAAGGGAATGGCATGCATCATCATTGATGATAACGATCAGATCCACACATCTAAAAACATACAGTTGAAATGAAACGCAAAGGAATTCTGCAAGCGATAAATCGGATTGGAGTTGCACTCACTGTAATCGCAACATTCCTCGTTGCCTGCAAACCGGTTAAAGAATATCAGAAAAATAAGCTGAATGATTCGGAAATGACTTTATCCAACAGGAAACTTCAAAAGACTGAAACGAATTTTCAATCTTATAGGGAAGGCGCGTCTGGTGCCAACGGTGGAAAAACGGGTGGTGGTTGTGGATGTAACTAATAAAAAGGAAGACCAGAATGAAAAAATTATTTCTCTCGGTAATCGCTTTATATATTGGAGTACTTTCTTCTTTTTCCCAGGCAACGGTTAAGCAAGATTCTGCATACAAACCCAGAAGACTAAGTTTTGAAGAAGCAAATATCGTTTCCAGTTATTACTCCCAGGATGGAACACATGCTGCCGTAACTGGTGGATTAGGATCAGAGAAGCTTTCTGATATTGCAACAACTTTCGATGTTAAGTTCAGTAAGTTTGACCGCTTCGGCAGAAAACACAGTTTGACTGGCGAACTAGGTATTGACCATTACACGTCCGCCTCTTCCGACAAAATTGATCCTGCTACAATTTCTTCCGCATCTCATGCTGACACCAGGGTATACCCTTCACTCAATTGGAGTATGGAGAATAATACTAAGGGGAAGATCGTTGGCGTAGGAGCCTCTTTTTCCAATGAGTTTGACTATAATTCCCTCGGCTTTAATATTAATCTTTCTAAAAAAACGAGAGATAGAAATGGTGAATTGTCTGTGAAGGCACAGGTTTATTTAGACAAGCTGCAATTAATTTATCCTATTGAATTGAGAACGGATCACGATCCTTCCTCCGCAAATCGAAATACTTTTAGCGCTTCTCTGGGCTGGTCGCAGATCATCAATACAAGATTGCAACTTATGTTGGAAGGAGAAATTGTTTCCCAGGATGGCTATCTCGGACTTCCATTTCACCGGGTATATTTTAACGATGGCAGTGTGCATGTAGAAAATCTGCCATCTAAGCGAATGAAAGTACCACTCGGTTTGAGAGCCAATTATTTCATGGGCGATAACCTGATCTTTCGAACCTGGTACAGGCGGTATTTTGATGATTGGGGAATTTCGTCCAATGCGGCAATGTTGGAAGTGGTATACAAGATCACGCCGTTCTTTTCAGTTACTCCCTACTATCGTTTTTATCAGCAATCAGCCTCCGATCACTTTGCGCCTTATGGTGAGCACACTAGTTCCGATCAATTTTATACAAGTAATTTTAGCTATGCAAAATTCTTAAGTCATTTTTATGGCGCTGGATTCAGGGTTGCGCCACCGGAAGGAGTTTTTCATATCCAACATTTCAATTCACTGGAACTGCGTTATGGGCACTATCAAAAAACTACTGATCTCAATGCAAATATTATTACGCTGAGCGCAGGCTTCAAATAAAAAACTGGGAAATTGGCGGGGCACAGCTTTTGCGTGGTCAATCATTATGAAACCAGTCCAGCTATCCTCTTCAAAAACAAAGAAGAGGAAACCCAAACCCACATTCCTAAAGAAAAACGGCCTGACTCTCGTATTCACTCTATTATTTCTCATATCACTGGTTGGCCAGTTCTTTTCCGGCTTCCAAGAGCATAACAATGAACTGGCTGATAATGGTCAGCCTCATATCACTATGTCGAAATACCTGACTAGTGGACATTTCATCCAGGCCACTTTCGAAAATTGGGAAAGTGAATTTTTACAGATGACACTTTTTGTAGTTCTTACCATTTTCCTCTATCAAAAAGGCTCTTCTGAATCAAAATCAATGGAAGAATCCGAAGAAGTTGATAGGGAACCGTCCCCAAAAAGAAAAGGTGCGCCCTGGCCGGTAAGAAAGGGAGGTTCGGTATTGTCGGTGTATAAGCACTCCTTGTCTATAGTTCTCGGACTTCTTTTCCTGCTGTCGTTCATTGCGCATTTCTATGGAAGCCTGAAAAACTTCAATGAGGAATGTCTCATTCATGGTCAACCAGCAGTAAATGCGTCTTCCTATCTTACCAACTCCAAATTCTGGTTTGAATCATTTCAAAACTGGCAAAGCGAATTTCTTTCTGTAGTTGCTATTGTGGCTTGCTCTATCTTTTTTCGACAAAAAGGCTCTCCACAATCCAAACCGGTAGATGCGCCAAATTCAGAAACCGGGGAGTGAGAGCTCCATCTATTCCCCAACTAAATGTTAATACAAAGAGTTGCCATTTCCACATGCAACGACGGAGTTTACGTGCGTGTCAGCAAGCACAAATAGCCCGGAATGAAATTCAGAAATCAATTCTTTATAGTTAGCAGGATTGTATTGGTTGCACTCATTGGCCTTGTTCTTTTTGGATCGTGCAAAAAAAATAACAATGCTCCTCTCCGCTATTTTGAAGTGGGCATAGTGGATACACCTGCCGATTGGAGAGACAGTTCTTTCATCATAGCTACATCAAATCAACAGGTGATTGAGCAGGCCCTGGCCCAATTGAATTTTCCGATCAACCAACGAAAAATAGTAAACGGTGGAATAGCCCGCGGAAATGGCGGATATAATAAAAATAGCACTCACAGTTTTCGATGGCATTTTAAAGAAAACGATTGGCACCTCACTGATTTTAGTATTGAGATATATGACGGTCGTGCCTATAGTGATCTGGATCTTGGTCTCAACTACTGGATCGATACAGTCAAGCGATATTCCCCCTGGAATTCTTATATCAAGAGAGAGATTAAATAAGGACGACGGACCACAGACCATTGACCACAGGCCATTGACCACAGACCACAGATCACAGACCATTGACCACAGACCAAGGACCACGGACCACAAACAACAAACAACAAACCATAAACCACGGTCCTTCCGGCCCGCTACCACTCATACCTTCTTTTGGAAAATTGCCTCGTTTTGAAGTAATTTAAAGTAAAGTGTATGTGACCTTGAAGAAGATTGCATTCATATTACTGCTTCTTTCACTTGCGTTCCTATCAAAAGCGCAACCTACCAACTGCGTACTTAAGTCGCCTCAGATCACCATTCACTTCGGAACCGGCTATGTGCGAGATCCAAACATCGAAGATTTGTACAACTATCAACGTGTATCACACTCCTGTCCTACTGACGGGCATTATTCATTTTCCTCTTATACGAGTGCCTGCTTTAGCGACGACTGGCATACGTTATTGGAAGACCATACTGCAGGTGATGTGGGGGGTAATATGTTATTGGTGAACGCGGCACCCTATAGAGGAACGTTTTTAAGGACTTCCATTGGCGGCTTGAAAAGCAACACGATGTATGAACTTGGGTTATGGTTAATGAATCTTTGCAAGCCCAGTGATAAGTGTCCTTTCCCTTTGTTGCCTAATCTTTATATCCGACTGGAAACTCCCGAAGGAAAAGTTGTTGCCAATATTGTAACTGGCGACATCCCGAGAGTACAGTCACCTGTTTGGGCACAACACAAGGCCTACTTTACAACTCCGGCCAATGAAACAACTCTCATATTGGCGATGGCAGATAATTCACCCGGTGGATGTGGAAATGATTTCGCATTAGACGATATCACCTTCAGGGAATGCGTTAAGCAAATCCCTCCGGTAACTGTTGCGCCAAAAACAAATCCAACCACAAAACCTACAACAACAGCAAAGCCCTCTACTACAAACAAAACTTCCGCTACGCCAAAAGTTACCGCAATAAAACCAGCGCCGAAGAAGACAACACCTCCTCCACCTGAAAAAGAAATTCAAACAAGTACTATCAATAAACCAAGGACTGACACGGTAGCAAAAACCATTGCAGTAGTAAAACAAAATCAAAAAGTTTTTGCTCCAACTCCCCTGGTATTAAAGAACCGGGAAAATGCACTCATCAGGAAAATTGAAACCGATGCAAGTGAAATTAAAATAGAGTTGTACGATAATGGTGAAATAGATGGTGATACGGTAAGCATCTATCACAATAACGTTTTGATTAAATCGCACGCACGTCTCTCCGAAAAGCCCATCACTTTCAGTATTGCGGTAGACGACTCGAAACCGCATCATGAGATCATTATGGTTGCCGAAAATTTAGGGACCATTCCACCAAATACTTCAGTGATGATCATTACAACCGCCAATAACCGGTATGAAGTTTTTATTTCCTCCAGTGAACAAAAGAATGCAAAGGTGGTGTTTGATTTAAAGAAGTAGCACCAAAAGTTAGCCTTCCGCGAACTTCAATGCAAAGGTATTTATAGCACCTGGAAACCGCTTTAACCGTAAAATCCGGGAACTTTGAAAGATTGCTAGTCCCCCGCAACATGATTAAATTAAATTTAGATACCGAAGGGATATTGAAATCGCCTTCATTCTTATTTGGCCAGGCCCAATCTTCAAGAAGAGCTTTGATTTCAAATCAAGGGTACCCTGCCACTCTTAACACTTAAATACTTTTCACGTATGATACACGCAACTGGAACTGGCAAATACGAACAACTGCTTAACCGGTGCAAGGAGCTTGCTCCAGTTGCCACAGCAGTTGTGCATCCCTGTGAATTCACCGCTTTATCGGGCGCTCTTGAAGCCGCGGAACTTGGATTGATTAGTCCATACTTAGTAGGGCCTGCCGATAAAATTGAGAAGGTAGCAAGAGAAGGCAACCTTGAACTCGGACAAATTCCGATTATTGATACTGAGCATAGTCACGAATCCGCAGCAAAAGCGGTTGAATTAGTGCGCGAGGGCAAAGCAGAGATCTTAATGAAAGGAAGCTTGCATACTGATGAATTAATGGGAGCCATTGTTTCTAAAGAACGCGGGTTGCGCACGGGTAGAAGGATCAGTCATGTTTTTGTGATGGATGTGCCTACTTATCACAAAGTGCTGGTGATTACCGATGGCGCTATTAATATTGCACCTTGTTTGGAAGATAAAGTGGATATATGTCAGAATGCAATCGACCTGGCAATTTCACTCGGCATCAAGAGACCGAAAGTTGCCATCCTTGCCGCGGTGGAAACAGTCACTTCCAAAATGCCGTCCACCATTGATGCAGCGGCATTATGCAAAATGTCAGAACGTGGTCAGATCAGAGGCGCGCTACTGGATGGACCGTTAGCGTTTGACAATGCAATCAGCAAGGAAGCTGCCATTACCAAGGGCATTGACTCCGAAGTTGCAGGTGATCCCGATATTTTATTGGCACCCGACCTTGAAGCAGGAAATATACTTGCAAAGGAATTGAGTTTCCTGGCCAATGCAGATAGTGCCGGACTTGTTCTTGGCGCAAGAGTTCCCGTAATTCTTACTAGCCGGGCTGATAATGTGCGTTCGCGCATTGCCAGTTGTGCGATCGCGGTTTTGGTTGCTTATTCACGACGTTCGGTTCAGATGGCAGTAGTTTGACTCTGAAAGAAAGAGCTGGTTTGAAATAAAAGAATGATCAATTAGTTTTTATGGCCGACTATGTACTTGTACTCAATGCAGGTTCTTCCAGTCTTAAGTTCTGTGTTTACCAGCCACATGATAAGAAAGAACTGAAATTGGTTTCGCGCGGGCAGATTGATGGAATTGGAACAATGCCTCGACTCAAGGCGGAAGATGGAACTGGAAATCAAATTGCGAATGATAAAATAGAATCATCCATCAATGATGGATACCAGGCGATAGCTCATCTTGCTACCTGGCTTCGTTCTCAATTTCCAGACGCGAATGTTTTGGGTGTTGGTCATCGCGTGGTTCATGGAGGCACAAACTATTTCAAGCCCATACTGGTAACGAATACTGTGATTGCGGATTTAAAAAAATTGATTCCATTAGCTCCGCTACATCAACCTTACAATCTTGCAGCCATTGAAGCGGTGGCAAACAGGATGCCCGATGTGCCACAGGTTGCCTGTTTCGATACCGCATTTCACAGAACCCACAACGAAGTTGCAGATCTTGTTCCGCTTCCAATAGAAATTCGTCAACAGGGAGTTCAGCGATATGGCTTTCATGGATTGTCATATGAATATATCAGCTCTATATTACCAACTGTTGCCCCGGCAATCGCGGATGGGAAAATCATTGTAGCACATTTGGGAAGCGGTGCAAGTTTGTGCGCAATGAAAAATAGAAAGAGTATTGACAGCACGCTTGGTTTTACGGCATTGGATGGATTGTGCATGGGCACAAGACCAGGAACCCTGGACCCGGGTGTAGTATTATACCTTTTCCAAACTCTTGGACTTACAGCGAAGGAAGTAGAGACAATCCTGTACAAAAAATCAGGATTACTAGGAATATCGGGCATCAGCAACGATATGCGCATACTATTGGATAGTAATGAACCAGCAGCAAGGTTATCGATCGACTACTTCATTTATCGGATCACTAAAGAAATTGGTGCACTAACAGCAGTACTTGGCGGTTTAGATGCACTCGTGTTTACGGCGGGTGTTGGCGAAAACTCGGCTCTCATCAGACAAAAGATCTGCACCGCTTGTGGATGGCTAGGTGTTCAGCTTGATGAAACCGCAAATGAAAAGAAGGAGTCATGTATCACTACCAGGCAAAGCAAAATATCGGCCTGGGTGATTCCCACCAATGAAGAACTGATGATCGCTAACCATATGCGGTCCCTGATTTCGATAATGCCAATATCATTCTGAATAATATCCCGCATTTTCAGGTTTCGCCCAACCTTTTTGATATTCTGCAAGTAAATATTCCGAAAAGACCGTATGAAAAGTATAGCCATAATTATCTCACTCTTGTTCATGTCATCGCAATTTGCAGTCGCGCAAAAAAACCAACTATACGCCGAAGGCAGTGTGTTTTTTCCTTTATCAATACCCGTGGGAGAAAATAATAGTATAGGATATGGCATTGGAGTCAGTCGTCAACATTTCTTCGCAAAAAATTGGAGCTTTGATGTGAATGCAGGCTACATTTATTTTTCGGGAGAAGTGACCGATTGGGATGGATACAAACAAGATCATTTTGCTTTATTTCCAATTTCTATCGGTATCAGATATTATCTCAACAATTTTTTCGCAGGAGTTGACGCAGGATTAGCTATCAAAGGCAGCAGCAACACAGGAACGAACCTGATGTTTTCGCCATTCATTGGATGCAGGACACATAGATTTCAGTTTGAAGCGAAACTATTAGGCATTCCACAAACATTTGCCACTTACCCAGAGAAAACATATTTGCAAAAAGGAGGATATAGCTATATCGGATTTGGTATCGACTATCGATTGAAATAATCAGAGGATCAGATTCGAAATTGACAAAAGTCATAATCGACGATTTGCACAGATAATATCTTTACATCGGTTAGCGTAATAATAATACCCAAACAACGAGATGGAAGTTTAATGAGTGTTTCCGCAAACACCAACTTCATCCCAAAGGACTGGAACAGCCAGTCCTTTTTTATTCGACGAGTCTCTCTGCGAGCTCAGCTCGCAGAGGACTCGTCGACACCTTCGATAGCAATGAGAAGGATTCTCTTCAATATCATTTTGATAAAAAGAAAGCAATGAGAATTCAATTCAACTTACATTTAGGATACAAAGCTTTCATATGAATTCCCGTAGACAATTCTTGCAGCAATCCACTGCATTCGCACTGACGAGCCTGGTATTTCCTAATCTCAATGACCTCAGGTTTTTTTCGCCAGAAAAAGAGAAACGGCCAATTGGTCTTCAATTATACACGTTGGGGAATTTGATGGTGACTGATCCAAAAGGAACTTTACAAAAATTGGCAGCCATTGGTTACAAAGAATTGGAAAGTGCCACTTCAGAGAAAGGAAATTTCTATGGATTTGCACCGAAAGAATTGTCGGGCATCATAAAGGATCTCGGCATGCATTGGCGGTCTGCTCATATAGGAGGTGTGCCATTTTCTGCAGAGCAGATGATGAGAATGGCGAAGAATGCAGAAGACTCTGCAAGAATTCAAAGATTTGCGGAACGTATGAAGAATATGCCCAAGTCGCTTAACCTAAAAGAAAATTACCAGGAAGTAGCCGATAAGGCAGCCGAAGGAGGTATTGGCTACGTGGTTTGCTCAAGCATTCCTGTAGGAACCATGGATGAAATCAGAACTGCGGTTGATGTGTTCAATAATGCAGGTGAAGCGTGCAAGAAAAATGGGATCCAATTTGCGTATCACAATCACACCACGGAGTTCGATAGTGTAGAAGGGCACCGGCCATTCGACTATATTCTGTCTAACACCAACAAAAATCTTGTGAAAATGGAACTGGATCTTGCATGGGCTACCAAAGCGGGACAAGATCCTGTTGAATTATTCAAGCAGCATCCCGGTCGCTTTCCGCTCTGGCATGTGAAGGATCTTGATCGTAACACAAAAAATCCGACACAAGTAGGTAATGGCTACATCGACTTCAAACGTATTTTCGACAATGCAGGCAAATCTGGATTGAAATATTTCTTTATAGAACAAGATGGAGCCAAACAACCCATCGAGGATGTGACTACGAGTTACAACAATCTGAAAAAAATTGTAGCTTAAATGAGTTTAGGCAGGAAAAAGTAATGCCCCTGCAACCTGTAACCTGCAACCTTAGTCCATCATATCCACCACCAACCCCGACCAGGTGAAATCCTTAGCACCATATCCTGTTCCGTTAAATGGATTATAGAATTCCCTGAAGCCACTTTTCTCAATGAGATTTTTCATGGCTTCATAGAGTCCTTTAGCTTCTTTATCAAAACCATTTGCCTTGAAGGAACGGTATAAGAACCAGTTGATCACAGGCCAGGTGGGTCCTCGCCACAGGTAGCGGGAATCGTGAGGATCAAATGAAGGCTCGTTTTTCGCTACCGAAGGAATGGGATAGTCAAGGTTGAACTCTTCCTTATTTAAGAAATGTCGATGGAGAATTTCGTGAGCTACTTTCCTGGAAACTTCTTTCATTAATATTGGCAATGCAATAGTGAAGGTTAATACTTTCAATTTTTTGTTCTCTGGCCCGTATACATCGTAAAAAGCGGCACTCTCTTCGTCATACATTAATTCTATGATTCGCGTTGCTGCCTTCTGCGCTTTCTCCTCGTACTTGTTAGCATCCTCATCACCAACCAACTTACACATTTTTGAAAGAGCGCGCAGATCCTGCACATACATTGTATTAAGTAAGGTTTCTTTCACAAGGAAAACATTTGCTTTCTGAATTTTTTTTAAGTCGTACCCTCTCAAAAAGTTTTTGAACTGCACCTTCATGACCTTCCAGAATAAACTCTTGTCCCCCTTTCTTGACGGATATCCTACAACCTCATCGAACGAAGGTTTGTAATCGATACCAGATTCAAAATTGCTAATGATGGAAATCAGTCCATCACCATCAAAATCCCTATGAACAGCTAGCCAATGAAAATACTTTTTGATTTTAGGCAACATCCTTTTCAGGAACTCCTCATCCTTTGAATCATCATAAATACGCAGCAGTGCCTGGGCTACTAAAGGAGGTTGGATCAGGAAACTGGTGTGTGGGCGTAGTTGATTCCAAACAGGAGGCCCTTCCAGTATATTCCATTTGTCCTGAGGCAAAAGACTTTCCCAAAAGATCATATGCCCAATGAATCCATTCCTTTTTTGCATTGCGAACAGGCTTTGAAAATTTTGCCTCGCCAGTTCCATTTCGCCGAGCGCGCAAAGGATGAAGGTGTGAAAGCAGGAGTCCCACCACCATTGAAAAGGATACTTCTGCGGAGAAGGCATCACGTAGCAATAATGTTCCTTGAGGTAGGGCGATACTCTTGCCCTGACATTATTGAACATGAGCGTTCTTACACGACCTCTTATTTCATCATCGCTAATCATACAAAATCCACAATTATTAGAATGAGTAATACGAAAAAAGGTAACAGAAACATATTAATGCCTGCAGCTTTTCCCTCAAATGACATACCATGGCGCCCTCAACTGGGATAGCCAGGACTGTTATAGAGGAGACTGCTAAGAACACCACGATGAAAAATGCATTCATCGAATGATGAGTGTGCTTCTTCCCTTGGTATTGAAGTTATTAATAGCGTTGGCAATTGCCAGTCATGTTTTCTCTTTGTCACCACTTTCCGCACCAAATTCAACAATGGATAGTGTAGAACATTTTCTGAAATCCGGGACTTTAATCGCAGGCATATCGAACGGCACCTTTATCTTACTCTCCCTGAACATAACCGGTCTGCCCTTTTGCGCAGTAGTGTTTAGGGATAGGTTAATGAAAAGAATAGTCAATATAGAAATGGCAACAATCTTCATTCGGGCAAAATAGTCATAAAAACCGCTCTTACTCTCCTGTTCAATCCTGCTAATCTGGATGCCTGATGCCTGATGCTGATGCCGGATGCTGTATACCAGATACCAGATACCAGATACCAGATGCCAGATGCCGAGAAGACTATTAATTTGGAGTTGCATAGATTTGATGATTGGAGTTTTAAAAAAATCCTCCATATCAGGTATGTGCGATGTCATAATGAAACATCGACATTCATAGGCCCGGCATCAGGCATCCGGTATCACAATTTCAAATTCATGCAAAAAAAATTATCCGACATACCCGTTTCTGCTCTCGACCTTGCAACCATTGTTGAAGGTGAAACGCCACGAGACGCATTTGACAGAAGCCTGGCTTCCGCTCAATTGGCGGAAAGTTTGGGATTTACTCGTTATTGGTTTGCCGAGCATCATAATATGGAAAGCGTTGCCTCGGCGGCCACAGCTGTACTGATTGGTTATATTGCCCAGGGAACTCACTCAATCAGAATTGGTGCCGGAGGCGTCATGCTGCCTAATCACGCGCCATTGATTATTGCGGAACAATTCGGTACACTTGCATGGCTCTATCCCAATCGGATTGATCTCGGATTGGGTCGTGCCCCTGGTACTGATCCGGTTACTTCATATGCGTTACGTAGAAATCTTAAAAGTGATATTGATGAATTTCCCAGGGATGTTTTTGAGTTGATCAATTATTTCGCTCCCGCCGATGAATCAGCTCGCGTGCGCGCCATTCCCGGGGAAGGCACCAAAGTTCCCGTTTGGTTGCTGGGATCAAGTACCTATAGCGCGCAAGTTGCGGCACTCATGGGATTGCCATTCGGTTTTGCATCGCATTTTGCTCCCACGCATTTAATGGATGCTTTGCAGATTTATCGCGAACAGTTCAGTCCATCAAAATTTTTACAGGAACCGTATGCATTAGCATGCGTAAATGTTGTAGCCGCTGATACCGATGAACAGGCTCGACACCTTGCCACTTCGTTTTACCAGATGGCGCTGGGGATGATAAGGAATAAAAGAAGACCACTACCGCCACCAATTACCTCAATGGACAATATGTGGTCAGAACAGGAACAGGCAGCCATCCACCAGATGACAAAATATGCATTTGTTGGAAGCGCCTATCATGTAAAAGATGAACTAGAGTCATTTTTAAAAACTACTGAGGTGAATGAAATCATGATCACGTCTCACATGTATGATCTCAAAGCCAAAATGCACTGCATGAATTTGGTAGCGCCATTTTTCAAGAAGCGACAAACTTTTGAACATCCGGGACCAGCTATCAATGCCTAACCCGTATGATTTATACGTGAGCCTCTATATCTCAGTTCTAACTTGAATACTCGATGACTTCGAATCAATTTGAATCAAGTCGGTTTTTTTCATTCTAAAGGCGGAGGATTCTTGCCTTATTGTACACTCCGGAATTTTAACAGCGGGCCAATTAAGGGATTTGTGGAAACTGATACAACGCGATTGTGAATGAAATTTACAATCTAACTGCTAAACATGAAATCCATATTTACTTTACTGGTCGTGACTTCATCCCTCAACCTCCACGCACAAAACGCGTGTGCTGATCCAAAGGTCCATGAATTTGATTTTTGGATTGGGAGTTGGATTGTTTATAAAAACGGAACCGATACCATTGTTGGATATAATGAAATTACACAGGTTGCTGATGGATGTTCCTTACTTGAATCCTATAAGAGCGCAAAAAGCAACTACAAAGGCAACAGCTTGAACAAGTATAATGCTACGAC
>AR_comb_assmDRAFT_10093219_pt1 | contig 17758 bp, 16 predicted proteins | sample ArasoioldDNA_FD_10543 | JGI IMG/M metagenome (IMG submission 10543) | reverse complement strand
CTAGTACTGCGTACGGCTAACTGCCCCCGCCAGTTTGGCGGGGGTGCATTGAGGTTATGGTCTTGATCATAATCCTGACCAAGTTTTTCCTGGGGGTGAGGGCACGTTCTGATGCATGCTGATCTCTTTGCGCAATCCCCCTACCGCTGCCGCCTCGACTGGGGTCGTCACGGCGCTCGTGCAGCCGCAGAGCGCCAGGACATCCTGGTCATCGTTGATACACTTAGTTTCTCTACGGCAGTCGTCACGGCAGTACAGGGCGGCGGGCTCGTCTACCCCTGCGCCGAGGACGAGCAGCCTGGCGCGTTAGCACAACGTATCGGCGGCGAAGTGGCGGTGCGCCGGAAAGACGTTCCCGCCAAAGGGCGCTTTTCGCTCTCGCCTCTCACGTACCTGCACCTCGCACCTGGGACGCGTATCGTGCTTGCCTCGCCCAATGGCGCCACCTGCAGCCGTTACGCGCGGGCCGTGCCTTTCCTCTTTGTGGGGGCGCTCGTCAACGCTGAGGCAATGGCTACGGTTGTGTCACACCTTCTCGATACCACGAACCGCTGTGTCACCATCATTGCCTGCGGGGAACGCTGGCAGCCTCCCTCAGCGGATGGTGCTCTGCGTGTAGCCCTGGAGGACTACCTGGGGGCAGGGGCGATTCTCGCGTCTCTGCGTTACGAGCAGTCGCCCGAGGCACGCGTCTGCGCCGGTGCTTTCACGCACAGCCGTCGCGACCTCGCCGCGCTGCTCTGGGAGTGTGGGAGCGGGCGACAGCTACGAAGTATGGGTTTTCCTGAAGACGTGCGCCACGCCGCGCAGCTCAATAGCTATGATGCTGTCCCCGTGATGCGTGGCAAGCATGTAGAGCGCTACTGACCCCCGAGCACTATGCGTCCACGCGATACGACAAGCATAGGTGCATTGAGGGCGCGGATGTCTTGCAGGGGATTGCCCTGGACGGCGAGTAAGTCAGCAGCTTTCCCCGGTGCAATGACGCCCAGGTCACTGCGTCCCAGGGCTTCGGCGGCCATGGATGTAGCCGATTTGAGCACATAGACAGGCGACAGGTCAACGCCTTCCACCGTCAGGATGAGGTCCCCTGGGTAATCGGTAAATTCGTTGAAATTCACCCCGGCATCGCTTCCAGAGACGAGCTGTATCCCCTGGTCTACCAGGCACCGGATCACGGCGAAGCGCTCAGTTTGTCCCTGCCTAAACTCTGCAGCCCATGGCAAGTCCGGGTTCTGCACCAACAATTTGCCACGCCCCTGAAAGACCGTAGGGCACACGTAAATGCCAGCATCGGCAATGCGCCGCCCGTGTTCTGGCTCATACTGTGTCCCACTTGGCCGGAAGAATGAGCAGTGCTCGATGGTGGTGACGCGCGCAGCGATAGACGTGAGCACTCCTGGTGTGCCGTGCGCATGCGACGCAACGCGTTTGTCGAGGCGGCGTGCCTCCTCGGTGAGGGCACACATTTCCGCCTCCGAATACTGCGCGGCGAAGGCATTGGTGCCAGGCGTAGAGCCGCCACCGGTGGCAAACACCTTGATAAAATCGGCGCCAGCTTTCACCTGGGCGCGCACAGCGCGTCGGACTTCCACATCGCTGTCCGCCTCGACTCCACAAAACCACAAATGCCCTCCCGTGGTGGTGATCCCCTCCCCAGAGGCAATGATACGCGGGCCCAGCATGGTGCCACTCTCCACCGCCGCCCGTACCGCAAAGGCGATGCCGTTCAACGTGCCACAATCACGCACCGTGGTCACGCCCGTGTGTAACGCCGCCTGGACATTGGTCACTGCCCGGATGAGCTTGGTTTCATAAGACTCACGCTGATGGTCGTCAAAAATTGAATCACCAGAACTGAAGGACATATGCGTATGCATATTGATCAGCCCAGGCAAGACCGTTGCTCCCGCGCCAAGATCGAGCACCTGCGCAAAACGCTCTGTACTGCCTGCCAATTCTGCTTGTGGTCCAACTGCCGTAATCGTGGTGCCATCAACGACCACATAGGCATGCTCCAGGGCGCGGTCTGCCACGCCATCGTACACTCGGCCAGCCTTAATCACTATTGGTCCCATCGTTGCTCTCGCTTCTCCTGGTTGTTCTGCTGCGACTGCGTCTCGCTTTCAGCCGTCAATGCTCTACGCTACAGTGCGCTATATCAACTTCCTTCCCCTGCGATAGGCTGAGCTGGCGAATAAAGCCCCTCACGACAAAGGAGGAAGCCTCATGCGATTCTACACTAACCAGCACCCATTTTCCTGGGGGCTCAGGCCAGCCCTTTTGACATCATAGGAAGGTCCATGCTAGGATGCCGGTATACAGCTTGTGACGCATCGCCTGGCTCTTGCTCCCTCTGTCTGTGAGAAGAGAGGGTGAGGGCCTTTTCCACATAGATGAAAGGTAGGTGCCGCATCATGGCAACAACTTCCGTGCCTTGGACTGAAGAGTTGGTCGAGGCTGCTGGTAGCAAGCTGCACATCATCAAAGGAGGTACCGGGCAGCCGCTGCTCCTGCTCCACGATGAGCTGGGACATCCAGGTTGGCTGCACTACCATACCGCTCTGGCCCAGCACTATACGTTGTATATACCCTTACACCCCGGTTGCGGCCAATCTGATCATCTCGACTGGGTAATGAACATGCGGGATTTAGCGTTCTGGTATCTCGATGCCCTGGATGAGTTGGGCCTGGGCCAGGTGCCCGTGCTGGGTGGTTCTCTCGGCGGCTGGCTCGCCGCGGAGATGGCTGCCATGTGTCCCCAGCAATTTAAGCGTCTGGTACTCGTCGGTGCCATGGGAGTACGACCGCCAGCCGGCGAGATCTTCGATATGTTCCTGGTGGTGAGCCGGGAATACCTGCGTGCCAGCTTTACCGATCCAGCGAGCACACCAGAGGCCCAGCAATTGTACGGTAGTGATCCCACACCGGAGCAGACGGAGGCCTGGGAGTCAGCACGCGAGCTGGCAAGTCTGCTGGGATGGCGGCCCTATATGCATAACCCGAGCTTGCCGCACGTGCTGCGTCGTTTGCGCGAACTCCCGACCCTCATCGTGTGGGGGCGCCAGGATGGCATTGTGCCACTCAGTGCGGGTGAAGCCTACCACCGGGCCATTCCTGGTTCGCAACTCGTTGTGCTGGACCGCTGCGGGCACCGTCCGGAGATTGAGCAGGCCGATGAATTTGTGCGTGTGGTCCGCGAGTTTTTACAGGACTAAAGAGCGGAGAAAGGGAGAGAGCGCTATGTTGATTGGACATTTCACAGAGCAGCCCTGGCAGGACAACACAACCGGTCTGATGGGTACGCAGAGCCTCGATCTGAGCATCAGTAATGGCGTGTACGATCCTCAAGTCGGTGCGAAGCTCTACAATCGCTATCTTGACGAAAAAATCTACGCCGACCAGATCGGCTTTGACGCCCTCATGCTCAACGAGCACCATAGCACGCCCTTCTGCATGCAGGGCGTAACGAACGTGGGCGCCTCCATCCTGGCGCGTGAAACGAAGCAAGCCAAGATCATCATCCTGGGCAATATTTTGCCGATCTGGGACGATCCGCTCTGGCTGGCCGAGCAACTGGCGATGATTGACATGATCTCCTACGGTCGTCTGGTCTCGGGTTTCGTGCGTGGCGGCGGCCGAGAGAGCGTCTCCCATAATGCCCCACCCCACTTCAATCGGGAGCGCTTTGAAGAAGCGCACGACTTCATCATCAAAGCCTGGACCACGCCTGGCCCCTTCCGCTGGGAGGGCAAACATTATCACTATCGCTATGTAAATCCGTGGGCACGACCGCTGCAGCAGCCGCATCCGCCGATCTGGATTCCGTCCACCGTGAGCGTCGAGACCGTGAAATGGACTGCCCGGCATCGCTATCCGTTAGTGCTGCTGGCCACCAAGCTGGAGCCGACCAAGGAAGCGTTCCAGCTCTACCATGACACGGCTGCCGAGGAGGGGTACGAATCCGGCACTCAGAACGTGGCATATCTCTGGAAGGTCCACGTCGATGAGACGGAAGAGCTGGCTGAAGCTGCCGGCAGAAAATACCTCTCTGGCGTCAGCAATCCCTTCCTCGCTGGCAATGAGGGTGCCGTCAACCCGGCGATCATGAACCTACCGGGCCATACGTCGCGCACCTCGCGCAAGCTCGCAGCCACGGCCTTTGGTCCTGCCGGCCGGTTTGGCACGAACCGTCGTCCTTACGAAGACCAGGTGAACGACTATACGATCATCTCCGGCACACCCAAGACCATCTTGCCCAAGATCCGCCACGTCCTGGAGTATATACGGCCTGGCAGTGTCTTCTTCTGGGACGGCGATGGTGCGATGACCCACGAGGACCAGATGCGCAGCCTGCGGCTTATGGGCGAAGAGGTGATCCCGGCGGTGCGTGAGATGGGCAAAGAGCTGGAGCTGTTCAGCCCCTTCGAGGTTGACCCGGCGACTGGCAAGCCCATCACCGCAGAAGCCGGGGCTCCTCAGCCAGCCACGGACAGCCCCACACCCTAACGGCTGCCTATTTGTTCCCTCTTCCTCTGGGAGAGGCTTAGGGTGAGGGGCTTTTTCCAGAGCCTGGATGTCCCTCACCCCGACCTCACAGGAAAGGGTTGGAGAATGCCTTCGCTGCTCACGGCGGTCACCGTCTCTGATCTTCTCCACCAACTCGGTGACATCCCACCGGATCGCGTGCGGCTGCAACCTCCACCGGGCACAGCCACTGAAGCCGATGTTCTAGCAGTACATAGCCGGGAGGATCGCCTGTGTGAACTCGTAGATGGCGTACTGGTGGAGAAAACAATGGGGTATTACGAATCATACATCGCGGCCACTCTGATCCGGCTTCTCGGTAACTTTGTTGTGGCACACGATCTCGGCATTGTCGCTGGTGCCGATGGCATGCTGCGTCTGGCCCCAGGCCTGGTACGGATTCCCGACGTGTCATTCGTATCCTGGGAGAAACTCCCAGGGCGCCGCCTGCCGCGCCAGGCCATACCTGATTTAGTGCCTGATCTCGCGGTAGAGGTGCTGAGTGAAGGCAATACGCCCCGAGAAATGGCCCGCAAGCTGGATGAATATTTTGCGCTTGGAGTGCGCCTGGTCTGGCTGGTCAACCCCATGACCGAATCAACTGAGGTCTACATCTCTCGTCACGAATCTACCGTGCTGGACAAGTCGGCAACGCTTGAGGGCGGTGTGATTCTCCCAGGTTTTACTCTACTGCTCAGCGCCCTCTTTCCTGCCTCTTCTCTGTAGAGGCATGATGATTGAAGGACTTACTCTTATGTCAACGACAACTGCAATCGCTCTCGACCCAGACAAGCTGTATGAAATTGTCGATGGTCAGCCAGAGGAAAAGGAGATGCCTGGAGCCAAACACAGCGGTATATGCGGACGCCTTACCGTTAAATTGGGCATGTACCTTACAGTCAACCAGTTAGGCGAACTCTACCCCGAGGGCAGTTTTCAAATTGGCGCGAATGAACGTATCCCTGATCTGGCCTTTGTCTCCGCAGCGCGCATACCACCAGAGGGTGAGCCGGACACCAAATGGCCCATGCCCCCGGACTTGGCCGTGGAGGTCATTTCACCCAACGATCTGTATGAAAAAGTGTATGCGAAGGTGATGGAGTATCTAGCGGCGGGGGTCAAGCAGGTGTGGCTCGTCTCGCCGGAGCATCATACGGTCACGATCTATCGTTCCGCCACGTACATTACAGCTTTTGCAGGAGACGGTGAGCTGGTGAGCGAGGATTTATTCCCTGGCTTCCGCTGCTCCTTACGTGAGATTTTTACTTCCCCGGTGCAAACTCCTCCATTATCCCGTCAGCAGGCTTGATCGTGTCGGAGCTTACTCTGCTACAGACCCTGGACGAGGCAAGCCTGCTAGTAATCGCTCATACGCCTGCTCCAGCGCGGCCATGGCTTCTTCGCGTGGCACACCCTCAAAATCGTCAAGAAAAGCTTCTAGGGTTCTTCCCTTCATGAGATATTCCCAGAGATACTTGATTGGTACACGAGTGCCGACGAAGCACGGCACACCGCCGAGTCTCTCTAGATCAATGGACACGAAGCACGCGCGAGCATCCGACTGTGATACAAGTTCTGTGCTCAAATCTCTCTCTTGGGAAGCCGTTGTGTCGATGGTGTCTGTATCGTTCATGGCTCATGGTCCTTTCTTGGGCTCATGCTGGCTTCTCAGCAAGCATAGAGGCACAGAGCCACTCACTGCAAGCTATCCCACAGCTATGGCACACGGCTGGCCGGACGATTATCCCAGCGCTTCCAGCAGCGCCCGGGCCTCCTGGAGGTCGGCGGTGTCAACGCCCTCGGTGAACCAACCGTAGACCTCCGCCAGTAGCTCGCGGGCTTCGGCGCGCTTGCCCTGGCGCTGCCACAGGCGAGCCAGGCTCGCAGCCGCCCGCAGCTCCAGGGACTTCGCTTGTTGGTGGCGGGCGATGTCGAGAGCCTGCTCAAAACAGGCAGTCGCTTCAGCGTGAGGCGCGGTGGAGAGCCCTAGCAACAACTCGCCTTTCAGCCGATACAGCTCGGCCTGATACCAATATCCCTCCATGTCATCCACCAGGCGTAGAGCTTCGGCAAGCACGCCAAGCCCTGCGTCGACCTGCCCTGCACTCCCGTGTGCTTCGGCTAGGAGGGCAAGGTAATACGGTCGGAACCCCTCTGACCCCGTGGCCCGGTGGGCCGCCAGGCCCTGCTGTATCTGGTCTATACCCTCGTCTCGCTGTCCCTGCATGGCCAGCGCCCAGCCCCTCAGGACTATGCCCTTGGCCAAATAGTCCGGAAACCCTTGCTCAGTACTGAGGGCAATCGCAGCCTCCGCCCGCTCCTGGGTGGCATGCACCTCGCGGCGGCATTGATGGAACTCGACCACAAAGAGCAAGGCCAAAGTCCGACCGTGGATGGAATCGCCTGCCTTGGCGATGGCCTCACGTCCCCTCTGCAGGGCCTGGGCTGGATAGCCCAGCAACCACAGGGATTTGGTTAGCCAGTTCAAGCACGTTACCACTCCGCCCTGCTCATAACGGAGGAGCAGAGGACGGTGCTGTTCAGAGTCATAGAGCGCCATTCCCTGTTCCAGGTGCGCCTGGGCCGCGACCAGCTCGCCGAGACAAAGTAATGGTGGTCCCAGGGCAGTGTGCGCCATCAAGAGGGCGTGTGGCTGTGCAGTGCCCTGGGCCAGCTTAAGGATCCGCTTCCCCACCTCCCACGCCTTCCGATACTCCCCACGGACGTGATACACCCGCCGCAATCCCCATAGCACCTGGGAGAGCTGCTCGGCCTGCCCCACGGGCTGGCACAACGCCAGCGCCCGGGTGTAGATCTGCTCAGCCTCCGGAGCCCCCAGGCCCTTGGTGGCGGTCAAAGCTGTGCCGAGCGTCATCAGGCAGGCCAGCTCGCGCTGGGCACGCTCGGGGGTATCTGACTGCGTCGCAAGCAGTTTAAGCCCTTTGGTGAGATGGGCAACGGCTTCCATGTGTGCCGAGCGCCTGGTGGCATGCTCGCCAGCACGCTGCCAATAACCAATCGCCTGTTCAATGTGCCCTGCCTCGGTATAGTGATGCGCCAGGAGTTCAGGATGCATCTCGGCCGTCTCGAGAAACTGTGCCTCCAAAACCTGGGCAATGCGCTGGTGGTATTGCTGCCGCGTGCTCCTGAGCAACGACTGATAGGCCGTATCCTGGATGAGGGCATGCTTGAAGACATAGGTGGCCTGGGGTGGTATGCCCCGTTGGTAGAGCAATTCAGCCTCGACTAACTGACGTAAGCCTTGCTGCAACATGTCCTCGTCCAGGGGCGAGATGGCCTGCAGCAGATCATAGGCAAACTGCCGCCCAATCGTGGCCCCCAGTTGCGCCACCGTCTTCACCGTGGAGAGCCGGTCCAACCGCGCCATCAGTGAGTCCTGGAGGGTGGCGGGAATCGCCAGGGCGGGAAAGGGGCCTGTCAGCTCGTAATGGTCCGCGTGTTCCCGGAGCAGGCCAGATTCCAGCACGGTCTTGGTCAGCTCTTCGACAAACAAGGGCACTCCATCGGTTTTCGCCACAATCTGCTGCACAACTTCTCGTGGTAGGGCCTTGGCCCCGGCCACGCTGGCCACCATGCGTTCCACCTGCGGCCTGGGGAGGCGCGTGAGGGTGAGCGACGTAAGGTGGGCCCGGCTCGGCCAGGGCGGCGTAAATTCCGGGCGGCAGATCATGAGGACCATGATCCGAGCGGTTGGGCTCTGATCCACCAGGAGATTGAGGAACTCTAGCGTCGAGGGATCCACCCAGTGCAGGTCTTCGACGACAAACAGTACCGGGTGCTCGTCCACCTCCTGCCACAGCCAGGTGAGCAGGGCTTCCAGCGTTTTTTGGCGCTGCCGCTGAGGCATGAGGGTGAGCGGCGGATAGTGCTCCGGTAGTGGCAGTGAGAGCAGCGCCGCGAACAGCGGCACCATATCAGCAAGTGGGACGGCATATGAGGCCAGAGCGTCCTCCAGCTTGTGCAGCCTGTCTGCGGGTGTGTCGTTGCGGGTAAAGGCCAGGGCACGCTCCAGGTGTGCAATGATCGGGTAGAGGGCACTATGCTGGGTATGAGGGAAGCAGCGGCACTCGATGCGTATCGCCACCGTGCCCGCTATCTGACCCCGTAGAACCTGGACGAGGCGGGATTTGCCAATGCCCGTTTCACCAGTCAGCAATACAACCTGTCCCATGCCCTCTGCGGCGCGCTCCCAGCGTTCCACCAGCAAGCCGACCTCTTGCTCCCGACCCACCAGGAGTGTTAGGCCTCTTGTAGCCGCCACGTCGAGACGTGTCTGCGCTCCGCTCTCGTGCAGGACCCGGTACACTATGAGGGGCTGGGCTACGCCTTTGAGGGCCTGGGTGCCGAGTGCCTGGCAGACAAAATAGCCATGGACGAGTTGCGCTGTGGCCTCGCTGATAACCACTGTATCTGGTTCGGCGAGCCCCTGGAGTCGCGCCGCAATATTGGGCGTCTCGCCAAGGGCAAGCTGCTCCTGCCGCCCAGCAGCGCCGATGTCGCCTACCACGACTAAACCGGTGTGGATGCCGAGCCGTACCGCCAGTCGGATGCCTTTACCTTGCTCCAGGCGGGCATTCAGCGCTTGCATGGCGTTGAGTATCCCCAGGCTCGCACGGATCGCCCGCTGCGCGTCGTCTTCATGCGCCTGCGGATAGCCAAAGTAGATGAGCAGACCATCCCCAAGATACTGGGCGATATACCCCCCAAACTGCTGGATCACCTCGGCACATGTGGCCTGATAGGCGCGCACAACCTCTCGTAGATCTTCGGGGTCGAGCTGGCCGGCAAGCACCGTCGAGTCGACCAGGTCACAGAACAGCACCGTGAGCTGGCGGCGTTCCGCCTCAGGGCGAGGCGGAATCGTAGGGGGGAAGGCACCCCGAGTACCTGGCGTATCCTGAACGGAACGGGATGTTTCCGGCTGGAGCACAGGCGAGGGACCTTCAGGAGCTGTACTCGTATCACCGAGCCACACGAGGCCATTGCCCTCCTCGCCCACAGGATGGTGGGCATAGAGGAGTTCGGCGGTGAGGTCGGCGAGGGTCTCGTCGTCAAGCTGAAATTGGCGCTTGAGCGCTCGGTAGGAGACCCGACCACGCTGACGGAGGAGTGCCAGGACCTGATCGAGCACCATATAGAAGTCCATTCTCCCCCCTCTCTCGTTCACTGGTCTGACATCTCATTCCCGCCTGACATTCAGGACCTCGAAGACCATCTCTGCGGGTCTACATCCTATCCCCACTGGCGTGCGCATCGCCTCACCCGTGGGCCTGCTGTATTTTCTCGAATGCCTCAGCCAGGAGCTGTGACCGCTCATGCAGGGCGGCCAACTCGGAGGCGCTATAAATCCCTTCGTGTGCTTCTAGCGAAGCCCAGTCTATGGCCGACTCATACACCCCCTCTAGAAGCGTGCGTAATTCCTCCTCAGTCACATACCATCTTCCCGCCTTACGCCTTCTATTCACGGCGGCAATCTGCCGGAGCGCATGGCGTATCGACACCTCCCACGACTTCGTGGTCCGGTGTTCCACCGCCTGCTTAATCATGTGTACCAGCAATACGCTCATAAAACTGGCGATTTTCTGGATTTTGTCGTCTTTCGACACCTCGTCCATCTCGTCAAGTAGAGCCAGGGCGGCAGCGGTGTCACCCATCTCGATATACCGGCGGAGTTCACAGAGTTCTTCCATGCCGCACTTCTCCTTCAACTACAGGCCAGACAAATCTGCAATCGTGCCGTCAACATAGAGGATCTGGAGCGCAGTAAGGGCGCTGGTGGCTATCTGAGCGCTCTGTGTCTCATCACTGCCTGCGCACAGTCTCGTAAGCAGCTCCGCCACCGAGCTGTGACTATCAATCAAGGACACGAGCTGTGCCACCAGATGGCTGCAGGGCATGCCTTCTGGATACCCGACAGTGATGAGGACGTCACCCCAGACAAACTCGCCAGCGGCAATGACTGGCTTGCGCTGGACCTCGACACCCGGGGCGAGACGTGGCACGGCGTGGTAGAGGGGCGCGCGCGTGATATCTGGATGAGAGCTTGCTGCCGCCATAAACCGTTCCCGACGGGTGGCGCGTTCGGCTTCCACCGCGTGGACGCTGTCCACAAACTGTGTGGGCGCCTCGCCATGCTCCAACACCACGCGCTCATAGCCACGCGGCGGCTGTCCTGCCACGGCACGGATAAAGGCGTGCCGGGGTGACAGATGCGCCTCAGCGCCCAGCAAGCGCCGCGCTTCCCAGAAGTACGATTCCACAGTGCGGTTGCTTGAATAAAAGAGCTGAGCCATGGCGCGGAAATGGTTATATTCCTTGTAATACATCTCTTTGTACACACGCCCAGCAGCTTCCTGCATGCTCGCGTCCTTGAGCGCTGTCGTCACATAGGCAGCAGCCAGCACGCCAGCCATCAGGGCCAGATGCACGCCGGACGAGAAGAGCGGGTCTACGAAGCAGGCGGCATCACCCACGAGGATGTAGCCGTCGCCCACTACTTCGTCGGAGATGTAGGACCAGTCCCGGATGACAAAGGGACCATAGATGAGCTTGGCCTCGCAGAGCATCTGCGCTGTACGTGGGGCCTGCGCCACCTGGTCCATCAGAAAGCGGAGTGGGCCGGTACGACGGATGCCCTCCTGGCCAGCACGGCTATCGACCACGGCCCCCGTACTGGTCCAACCTGTATGCAGTGGGATGTGCCAAAACCAGCCGTGCGGGTACGACTCGATAAAAATATTCGTGTCATCGGGTGCCGGCAGACGCTGCGCTCCAGCAAAATAGCCATACACTGCCAGGTTCTGAAAAAACGAATCCCAGCGGCGTAACTGCAGCTTGTGCCCGAGGAGCGCGCCCTGGCCACTGGCGTCTACGACAAAACGCGCCCGGGCTATGCTCGTAGTGCCGTCGGCAGTGTAACGCACCCCACACGCACGGTTATCTTCGAAGAGCACGTCCACGACCTGATGGCCTTCGCGGACCTCCACACCATGCGCTCGGCTATTGTGCAAGAGCAACTGGTCGAACTGCGGACGCCAGACCTGGTACGAGTGCGGATAGCGTTGATTGGTCTCACGGAAATACCAGCTCCACGGTGTCTGGTCCGTGCCCCAGACCATGGTGGCGCCCCATTTCCGCAGAAATCCTGCTTCTTGCACGGCCGGCAAGACTCCAAGTTCTTCCAAGACGGGAATACTGGCTGGCAGGAGTGATTCTCCGATATGGTCACGCGGAAAACGCTCCCGCTCCAGGAGCAGCACCCGCCAGCCCTGGCGGGCCAGCATGGTGGCGGTGGTGCTGCCACCTGGACCGCCACCAATCACGACCACATCGGCGCTGAGGTCGGCGCTAGGCGCTGGTGCCATGCCCAGACTCCTGGGTAGCGGCAGCCGCAGGTTGGGCCTCAAGAGGCTTGCCTGTCGCCGGGTCGACCTCGAAGGGGCCGGGCAGCTCCAACTCTTTTGCCATCTCCCTGATGGCAGGAATGACCTCTGCACCCATGAGGCGCAGGCTGCGCATAGCGTCATCATGGGTCATTGCACCATCACCGTCCCAGAAGAAAATACTGCCAGGTCGGATATATTCTAGGACATGCCGGATCTTCGGCAAGACCGTCTTGGGAGTGCCCGAGATGATGGTGTAGTCCTGGATCTGTCTCTCGTATGGGCGCCCTAAGACGCTAGCCGCGCCCCCACGCGCACCCGTCGCCACCGCCTGTGTAGGCAGGACACGTGTCCGCGAGGTCAGGCCAGGCAGACCTAGCAGGGCCGGGTTCACCGTACCCTCATTGCCGGCGAGGAAGGGATTGCTCGGACCCTGGACGTACTTGCGACCTGCCTGCTCGGCCAGCTCTTCCGTCTCATCAACGTGGACTTTCCAGAGGTAGCCAATGTTCTGAGGGCCCGACTCGTATCCTAACTCGGCTGCAGTATCGTGATAGAGTTGAAAAGCCTGACGGGTCGGCTCCATTTCAGTGGCCAGCATAATGTACGGGATGCGTTTTTGCGCCGCCCACATCAAGGAGTCACGGCTGACCACGCCTGGCAGCCAGATGGGCGGATGCGGTCTTTGATACGGGCGCACCCATGGATTTACGTGGCGGAAGTGGAAGTGTTTGCCTTCCCAGCGGAAGGGGCCTGGGGTCGTCCAGGCCTTCACGACGAATTCGTGTGCCTCCTGGAAGCGCTCCCAGTTGTAGTGGGGTGGGATGTTGTGCGCCACACTCTCCCGTCCAGTGCCACGCACCCAGCCGGAAACCAGGCGGCCACGCGAAATCAGGTCGATCATGGCTAATTGCTCAACGAGCCAGAGCGGGTCGTCCCAGATCGGTAAAATATTGCCCAACAGCACGATCTTGGCACGTTGCGTCATGCGCGCCAGGATCGAGGCTTCGACATTCATGGCGCCCCCCATACAAAAGGGCGTGCCGTGGTGTTCATTGAGCATCAAGCCGTCGAAGCCCATTTCTTCGGCATAGATCTTCTCATCGAGATAGCGATTGTACAGTTCTGCTCCCAGTTCTGGGTTATAAATATCGTTGCTGACGGTCAAGTCCATGATGGGCTTGCCTGTCGCCCCAAAGTAGCCCGATTGAGGATCCTGATATGGGCGTTCGGTAAAGTACCCAATAAACATCGCCAGTCGCTCCTTCTAGGTTACAGGTCCGCAGATCCTGGCCACGGGTGTGGTCGCCTGGGCGTGCTGAATGCCCAGGATTATAGCATTGCCCCCTCTCATGGACGAGACCGATCGTCGACGCACGCCTCTGGCTGCCGATATTTTGCTCCCACGGGAGGTTTTTGCTACAGTAAAGTCTTGTAGTATTGTCGGTATACTGCGTGACGCGTCGCTCTGCTCTGAGGCGGCGCACGCCTCGTTCCTCGTTCAGGAGCCGCCTGTGCATTCATTGATCACGCCGGATGTAGCTGACCAGGATCACCGACAAATCTGGCTTAACGCTCAACTCGCTGCGCCTGTCACGTTGGTATGGACTGAGAATCGGTCGTCGATACTTTCCGCCCGCGGCCATGCTAAGACGGGGTATCAGGTGCGCTTGCACCGCATGTTTCTGCAGGCGCCCGATGGGGTCTGGCGCGCCCTTGTGGCATATCTGCACAACGCTGATGCCACTGCCTCGCGGACCATACGAGCGTATATACGACAGCAACATCCCTTGCTGGCCGGCCTCCAACCACCGTCGCCATGTCCCCGTCTGCCGCCACCACAAGGGCGCTATTTTGACCTCGAAGCGATTTATACTGACCTCAACCAGCACTACTTCATCAATCGTGTGCAGGCGTACATTACCTGGAGTCGCCGACCGCCACAGCGCAAACGCAGGTCCATACGCTTTGGTTCCTACCAGGAGCGCGAGGGGCTGATCCGCATTCATTGTCTCCTGGACCAGTCCTTCGTGCCCCACTATGTTGTCGAAAACGTCGTCTTCCACGAGATGCTGCACCAGCTCATCCCGCGTCAGTATCTGAACGGACGCTGGTCTGTCCATCCCCCAGAATTTCGCCGTCAGGAGCGACGTTTCCTGTATCACCAGCAGGCCGAACAGTGGCAACGTCAACACCTCGGGCGTCTGCTGCGCGGCTAAGTGCGCGTGCGTGCTAACGCACGCATGCGCCCGGCTACTGCATAGGGCTTATTACTCCTGCCAGTTTGGTAGGGGACTGTGAGTAGTACGCAGCACCCCCGCCAGTTGGGCGGGGGACTAAGAGCCTCAGCCCTACGGAGGAGGACAGCCTATGATCGCTAATCCCGTGCCATGGCCACGCGGTGCCCGGTGTGCGGTGGCCTTTACCTTTGATATGGACGCGGACAGCATTTTGCATCTGGCGCACCATACCTCAGCAGACACGCGGCTCGCGGCGATGTCTATGCTGCGTTACGGGCCAGAAATTGCTGTACCCCGCCTCGTAGAACTCTATAAGCGCTTCGGCATGCACCAGACCTTTTTCCTGCCAGCCTGGTGTATGGAGCGCTATCCGGCAGCCGTGGACGTAATCCTCCAAGGCGGGCACGAAATCGCTCACCATGGCTATTTACACGAGCATCCGAACGAGCTGCCCGCCGAGGAGGAACTCTACTGGCTGCAACGGGGTATCGAGGTCTTCATCACCATGACTGGGGCGCGCCCGCAGGGCTTCCGTGCTCCAACCTATAAATTCTCACGCCACACCTTAACGCATCTGGTTAACGAAGGTTTCGTCTATGATGCCTCATTGATGGGTGACGATGTGCCGTATCTGCTCGCAAATGCCACAGGGCGTGTGGTGGAGTTGCCGAGCCACTATGCCCTCGATGACTGGCCGCATTTCATGGCGTCGCGCGACTTCAATTATTTTATGAGCATCAAACCACCGCGCCAGGCGATGGAAGTCTATGCCGCCGAGTTCGATGCCATGTGGGAATACGGTGGCTTGTGGATCGCCGTGTGGCACCCGTTCTTAAGCGGGCGCCTGGCGCGCTGTGTCGCCATAGCCGAGCTGATCGAGTATATGCACAAGAAAGGCCAGGTCTGGTTTGCCCGCCTGGACGAGATCGCGGCCTACATTCAACAACTCACTCAGGCAGGGACGTGGACGCCCCGGGTAGACCGCTTGCCGTATTACCCTGGACCAATCCCGGAGCTTGGCGAGGCAGAATCCACGCTGGCTCGTTGAGCGTGCGCATGGTCCCTTCCGTCCCCTCTCCCAGCGGGAGAGGGTTAGGGTGAGGGGCCTGTGAGCGCGCCTTACGTCAGCTCTGTGTCATCGCCACTGTCTCGACCGAGATCAGCAGGTCTTCGAGTGGTAGGCACGGTAGGGGTACACCGGTCGAGGCGCCTGCTGGTTCGCTATAGAACGACGAGCGATAGCGCTGATTCGTCACGATGGTCTCAGGATCCGCCTGCCCCTGGTAGAAGCTATTCTGCTTGACCATGTCGTCCAGGGTGAGTTCGAATGATGCCAACACCGTGCGTGTCGACTCCATGACCCGACGTGTCTGCTCTAGGAGATTACCAGGTGCGATCGGCTGGCCCTGGGCGTCGAGGGCAACTTGCTGGCCGACGAAGACAAAGTCGCCGCATTGCAGACCGATAGCAGCGGGTACATCCACAGGCCAAGGATGGAGTTCGGCATACGTACGCGCCAGCCGACGCCCATCGGCGCCACGCATAGCCCAGGCGTCCACCAGTGTCATGTCGCCGTGCGGCAGGCTGGGCGTCGGCAACGCGCTCACTGTGGGCCCCGGCGCCGTGAAGTATGACGCTCGCTGGCGCGCCGCCGGCTCCCACGTGACACGCGTGCCGTCTCCCCGGTACCACGTGCCCAGCTTGACGGTGTCATCGAGGTCCGCACCCAGTGCAACGAGAACCTGCGCCACATGCTCCATGGCAACGGTCGTCTGCGCCACAAGGTCCTGGGGATACTGAAGACTGCCATCCGCTGCTCGACTCCTCTGGGCGGACGTCCAAATGTGCTCGTCACAGCGCACGCCGTGGCTAAACGGTGGCGGCAGCGGTGCGAGAGCTGGAGGGTTAGCGATAGTTCTCGGGAGCCGTTCCCCGTCCAAACCCATCATCGCAATAGCCTCAATCTCCACCATCATCCCAGGCAATGCCAGACAGGGCAACGGCACCAGGGTAATAGCTGGCCCGACGCCGTCTGGCGCACCGCCGTGTGCCAAGACGTGCCGTCCAATAGCGACGAGAAAGGCGGCTTCGTCCACCTGTCCATGCGTAGCATAGAACACGACTAGCTTGACGACATTGGCCAGCCCCGCCCCAAATTCCCGCAGGACGGTGTCGATGTGTCTGATGACCACAGCCGTCTGGACCGTCAGATTAAAGGCATGCAAAGGCTCACCAGCCGGCGATTTATCGACTTGCCCTCCCACAAAGGCCATCTTGCCGGTGTGCACGCCGTGCTTGAATGCCAGATGCTGATACCAATCCCAGTGGCCCTGTGGCCACGCATAGCTGCGTGTGGGCATGGTTATTACCTCAGGTGGATGTGCTCTCCAACTTGCCGGGGACAGTGCGAGATAGGAGCTGCCGTCAAGGCGCTGTGTACCACAGCCAGGGAGTAAAGGAAAGTGGAAAGTACAGCAGGATAGCGCCATGTGTTCCCTATCTAAGGGGGATGTTGCCATCGCACCTGTTCCACAGGAACGTGTGGGTGTCCAACAAGATCCGCATGGGCTGTTACTGCCCTGCAAAGATGGCAAGAATCTCATCGGGAAGAGGCACGGCAAACTCTGGCGCAATCCAGATCTGGCCCTTGGCGCTACCTGGGAGACGTTGGGGAGGCTGTGCCGTGAAGGACACCAAGCGCGCTACGGGTTTCCCCGCCTTGGCCAGGACAAACTCTGCCCCACATGGGTGTGCACTTCCTGCATATTCATGATGATGGTCCTACCGTCCTCGCATGTGGGATCAGACAGGGATTCTGGCGGTAGACTGAACGAAGGCGTACACTCTGTCAAGATAGTGCACGAGATAAGGATATCGTATCAGGAGGATGGAACCGCTCCAGGCTCATCTGTTACAATAAGGGCGACGAATCACCGGTGAGTCAGGCGCAACCCTCAATTGTCTGAGCCTTATGGACCAACCCCAGTACAGCCGGCGGATTAAAGACTGGCCAGAGGACGAGCGACCGCGTGAGCGTCTGCAGCAACATGGTGAAAACTCCTTGTCAGATGCGCAATTGCTTGCCATTGTGCTGCGCACTGGGGACCACGCCAGTGGCGCTACGGCGCTTGACTTGGCACGACGTATTCTCATGACCTTTAACGAGGACCTCGAGACGGTTAGTAATGCCAGCATCAACGAGCTGTGCCAGGTGCAGGGCATCGGCCCGGCAAAAGCCTGCGAGATGAAGGCGGCGTTTGAGCTGGGGCGACGGCGCCTAGCACGCCAGGGGGGTGGGCTGGTACAATTTCGCTCCAGTCGCGACGTTGCCCAGTATTATATGCCCCTGCTCGCGGGCCTGAAGCGCGAGCAGCTCCAGGTCGTCCTACTGGACCAAAAAAATAAAATTATTAAGGACGTGATGGTGTCACAGGGCTCCCTCACCGCCAGTGTAGTCCATCCACGCGAAGTTTTTAACCTGGCGATTCGTGACTCAGCGGCGGCGATTATCTGTGTGCACAATCACCCCAGTGGTGCGCCAAGAAGCGCATACGTAGAGCGTATTCAATGAGATACCCTGTAAGGAGT
>AR_comb_assmDRAFT_10187941_pt1 | contig 17767 bp, 14 predicted proteins | sample ArasoioldDNA_FD_10543 | JGI IMG/M metagenome (IMG submission 10543) | reverse complement strand
AAGTCCATGAACATGATCTCGACGATCGGGCGCAGCCCGGTCATCGCCGCGCCGACGGCGGCGCCGACGTAGCCCATCTCGCTGATCGGGGCGTCGAGCACGCGCTCGGGGCCGAAGCGCTCGTGCAGCCCCCTGGTGACGCGGAAGATGCCGCCCCCGGCGCCGACGTCGATCCCGATCAGGACGACCCGCTCGTCCTCCTCGAGCGCCGTCGCCATGCCCTCGTTGAGGGCGTCGATGTAGCGGGTCTCGGCCGCCGCCTCACTCGCCGAAGACATCGGCGTAGGCCTCCTCGGGCTCGGGGACGGGCAGCTCGCGGGCGCGCTCGGTGGCGCGCGCGACCCGCTCGGCCGCCTCGGCGCGCACCCGCTCCAGCTCGGCGGCCTCGGCCTCGCCGCGCTCCAGCAGGCGCGCGGCGGAGACCTCGAGCGGGTCGCGCTCGCGCCAGGCGGCCGACTCGTGCTCGGGCTTGTAGGGCTGGGCGTCGCCCTCGTAGTGGCCGTGCCAGCGGTAGGTCTCGGCCTCGATCAGGAACGGGCCCTCGCCGGCGCGGCAGCGGGCCGCCGCCTCGTCGGTCAGCGCGTGGACCGCGCAGACGTCGTTGCCGTCGACCACGACGGCCTCGATCCCGTAGGCCGCGACCCGCTGCGCGACGCTGGGGACGCGGGTCATCTCGCGGCTGTCGGAGAACTCGGCGTAGACGTTGTTCTCGCAGACCATCACCGTCGGCAGGCTCCAGATCGCCGCCAGGTTGAGCGCCTCGTGGAAGGCGCCCTGGTTGACCGCGCCCTCGCCGAAGAAGGCGGTGGCGACGCGGCCCTGGCCGAGCAGCTTGCTCGACATCCCGGCCCCGACCGCGAGCGGCAGGCTGGCGCCGACGATCGCGTTGGCGCCCAGCACCCCGCGGGCGGGGTCGGCGATGTGCATCGAGCCGCCCTTGCCATGGCAGATGCCGGCGCCGCGGGCGAACAGCTCGGCCATCATCCCCTCGACCTCCATGCCGCGGGCGAGGCAGTGGCCGTGGCCGCGGTGGGTGGTGGCGACGTAGTCGCCGTCGGCCAGCGCCGCGCCGACGCCGGCGGCGACCGCCTCCTGGCCGAGCGAGGTGTGGACGAAGCCGGGGATCTCGCCGTCGCGGTAGAGCTCGGCGACGCGGGTCTCGAAGGCCCGGATCAGCGCCATCGTCGCGTACAGGTCGCGCTCGGCGACGGGGCCGGCCGGGCGCTCCTCCATCGTCCCCCTAGTGCCCATTGTTGCGCGAAACTATGGCAGATTGTCCGATCGTTGTGGGACAAAAACTTCTTGATTGACGCGGGACTGGACGCCTTGTAAGGTCAATAGTCAGACGATAAGCGGTTCGTCGGGAGAGCGCCAGGGAGAGAGGAATCGGTTCGGTGGCAACCGACGTGGTCTTGCCGCAGATGGGACTGGAGGTCTCCGAGGGACTCGTCACCGCGATCCTGGTGGCGCCCGGCGACGCCGTCGCCGAGGGCGAGACGGTGGTCGAGGTCGAGACCGACAAGGCGATCGCCGAGGTCGCCGCGCCGCGCGGCGGGATCGTGACCACGGTCCTGGTCGAGGTCGGCGACACCGTCCCCGTTGGAGCGGCGCTGGTCCAGATCGGCGAGGACGCCGAGGACCGCGCCGCCGACCGAAGCTCCGAGGTCGACGCCGTGCTCGACGCTGAGGCCGCGGCCGACGCCGAGGCGGCTGCGCAGCCACCAGAGGCGCAGCCGGCACAGGAGGTCCCGACCGCGACCCTCGCGGCCGTCGCTGCCGCGAGGGGCGGTTCGGGTTCAGCCGTCGCACCCCCGGGCGGGCCCGAATCCCCCAACGGCGCCCACCGGCGCCGCGCCGCCCCGATCGCCCGCCGCGCCGCCTCCCGGTTCGGGATCGACCTCGAGCAGGTCACCGGCACCGGGCCGGGCGGGCGCATCACCCTCGGCGACGTCGAGCGCGCCGCCGCCGCCGTCCCTGCTGAGCAAGCTTCCTCCGGCGAGCGCCTCGAGCCGCTGAGCGCGACGCGTCAGACGATCGCCCGCCGGCTCGCCGAGAGCCAGCTGGTCCCCCAGTACACGCTGACGCGTGAGATCGACGCCACCTGGATGATGGCCGAGAAGGCCCGGCTCAGCGCCGCGGGCCCGGCCAAGGTCGGGGTGCTCGACCTGCTCGTCCAGGCGATGGCCGAGGCGCTCGCCCGCCACCCCCAGCTCGCCGCCTCCTTCGTCCCGGGCGCCGACGGGCAGCCGCCGGCCTACCGCCATCCGGGCGGGATCGACCTCGGCCTCGCCGTCGCCACCGAGCGCGGCCTGCTCGCGCCGGTGATCCGGCGCGCCGACGAGCTCACCCTGGCGCAGCTGGCGCTGGAGCGCGCGCGGCTGATCGAGGTCGCCCGCGCCGGCCGGCTCGGACCGGCCGAGATGAGCGGTGCCGCGGCGACGCTCTCGAGCCTCGGCACCTTTGGCGTCGACAGCTTCAAGGCGATGCTGAACCCGGGGGAGAGCACGATCCTCGCCGTCGGCCGCACGGTCGAGCGGGTCGTCCCGCGCGAGCGCGGGCTGGCGGTCGTGCCGACCCTCTCGCTCACCCTCACCCTCGACCACCGCGTCGTCGACGGCGCCGCCGGCGGGCTCGCCCTGACCGAGCTCGCCGAGCTGCTCGAAGGGGGGATGGCGTGGAGGACGTGAGGGGAGCGGCGCTGGTCGTCGGCGGCGCGTCGGGGATCGGCAGCGCCTGCGCGGGGGCGCTGCGCGCGGCCGGGTGGCCGGTGGTGATCGCCGACCTGAACGCGGTGCCCGGCGATCCCGAGGCGGTCGCGGTCGACGTGCGCGAGCGCGACGCGGTGCGCACAGCGGTCGCCGAGGCCACCGACGAGCACGACTCCCTCGGCGCCGTCGTCTACGCCGCCGGCACCGCCCGGGTGACGCCGCTGCTGGAGATCGAGGAGCGCGAGTGGGAGCTGGTCACCGGCGTCAACCTGACCGGCGCCTTCAACTTCCTGCAGGCCTGCGCCCCCCACATCCCCCCCGGCGGGTCGTTCACCGCGATCTCCTCGATCGACTCCGCCTCGCCCGTCCCCGGGCTCGCCCACTACTGCGCGACCAAGGCCGGGGTCGAGGCATTGATCCGCTCCGCCGCGCTCGAGCTCGGCCCGGTCGGCATCCGCTGCAACGCGGTGCTCCCCGGGCTCGTCCGCACGCCGCTGATGGAGCCGGTGCTGGCGCGCGAGGGGGTCGCCGATGCCTTCGTCGCCCAGACGCCGCTGCGCGGCATCGCCGAGGCGGCCGAGGTCGCCGACGTCGTCGCCTTCCTCGCCTCCACCGGGGCGCGCTGGATCACCGGCGCCGCGATCCCGGTCGACGGCGGCATGTCCCTGACCGAGCACCCGAAGCTTCTCTAGCCGAACCAAGGAAAGGAAACGCCCCCCACAATGGCCACCGAGCAGAAGACCCGTCCCGCCGGCATCTCCGTCGAGCGCTGCGAGCAGCTGCTGAGGGAGATCGTCGGCATCCGCAGCGTCGTCGGCGAGGACACCACCGCCCACCTCTGGCTCACCGACCGCCTGCGCGAGATCGGGATGAGCGTCGAGCACTACCCGGTCGAGGGTCGCTCGGCGCCGTTCGTGCTCGGCGTGATCGAGGGCGAGGGCGAGGGGCCGGGCGTCCTCTTCGACGCCCACTTCGACACCGTCCACGCGGTCCCCTCCGACTGGTCGCACGACCCCTGGGACCCCTGCGTGAAGGACGGCGTCCTCTACGGGCGCGGCGCGGTCGACAGCAAGGGCTCGCTGGTCGCGATGCTGGCCGCCGCCGCGGCGGTGGTCGAGTCCGGTCGCCCGCGCAGCGGCCCGCTCTACTTCATGTCGGACTCCGACGGGGAGGACGGGTTCCGCGGCGCGACCCTGATGGCCGACCTCGGCGCGATCGAGCGGATCGGGACGATCTGGTCGGCCGAGGCGACCGCCAACAGGCGGGTCGAGATCGCCTATCCCGGCATCTCGACCTGGAAAATCACCGCGATCGGGAGGACCGCGCACCCGACCGAGCCCGAGCAGGGCATCAACGCGGTGACGAAGATGGCGAAGCTGGTCGAGGCCGTCGACCAGGGCCGGCTGGAGCTGCCCAAGGGCACCTCGCAGTGGTTCGAGCCGCGGGTGACGACCAACGCGATCCGCACCCGTCCGGGCGGCGGCTGGGCGATCCCGGCGCGCTGCGACGCGGTGCTCTCGGTGCTGAGCCCGGCCGGCGCCTCGCTGAACGAGGTGCGCGAGGCGATCGACGCCTTCATCCGGATGCTCGAGCGCGAGGACGGCGAGGTCCGGTTCGAGCGCAAGATCCTGCCGATGGGCGCCGGCCGGCTCTGGCTGCGCCCCGGTGAGTGCGACCCCGGGCACCCCGGCGTGAAGGCGCTGGAGGCGGCGGTGCGCGAGGTCGGCAGGGAGGAGCCTGTCGTCGGCAAGTTCAACGGCGGCTGGGTCGACGCGGTCGAGCTGATGCGCCCCGACGGGCGCGGCTACGGCGCTCCCGCGGCGATCACCTTCGGGCCGGGGGACTTCGAACTTGCGCACACGGTCGACGAGCACATCCCGATCGCCGAGGTCGCCGAAGCGGCCGAGATCTACACGGCGGCAACCCTGGAGCTTCTGCGATGAGCGCGGAGCGAGCAAGCGTCCATATCTGGTTCTCCGCGCAGCGAGCGAAGCGCGAGGAATTGTCATGAGCACCCGAAAGGAGCGTCCGATGTCCGACAGCCACATGCGCCGCGCCTTCTCGGCCCTGTCCGAGGTGACGCCGGCGATCTCCAAGGTCACCTGCGTCGACGACCTCCTGCACCTGGTGGCCCGCCAGGCCTGCGCCCTGGTCGGCGTCGAGCGCTGCTCCATATATATGCGCGAGGAGCGCCAGAACCTGTTCCGCGGCTGCGTCGGGTGCTGCGACGGCGCGGCGATGTCGGACGAGATCAAGCGCTGGATCGCCGGGATCCCGGCCGACGGGGTGACCCGGGAGACGCTGAAGACGCGCCGCCCGGTGATCGTCGCCAACGCGCGCCAGGACCCGCGCATGGTCAAGTCGACGGTGCGCTACTGGAAGATCCGCTCGATCATGGAGGTGCCGATGGTCTTCAACGACGAGGTCGTCGGCCTGATCCTGCTCGACGACGTCGACCGCCGGCGCGAGTTCAGCGAGGAGGAGGTCGAGCTGGCGCGCGCCTTCGCCGACCTCGCGGCGGTCGCGGTCACCCAGACGCAGGTGCGGCTGGAGCTGCACTCCAGGCTGGAGGCGGCGAGCCGCCAGCTCGGCGCGCTGCGGCGCGCGACCGCGGTCGACGAGCAGCTCTCCGACCTGGTCCTGGAAGGGCGCTCGCTGCAGGACCTGACCAGCAACCTGGCGCAGCTGCTCGGCAAGCCGTGCGCGGTCTTCCGCCCCGACGGCGCGCGCCAGGCGATGGCGCTGCCCGAGGGAGCCGGCTCGAGCGCCGTCCCGCGGCTGCTCGAACCGGAGATCGCCGAGCTGCCGGACGTGCGCAAGGCGCTGGCGGAGAACGACGCCAACCGCGCCTTCGTGATCGGGCCGATCCCGAGCGCCGGGGTCCTGCACCGCCACGTCGTCGCCCCCGTGCTGCTCGGCGAAGAGATCTGGGGACGGCTGGTGGTGATGGAGCACAAGACGCGGTTCACCGGCGGCGACGTGGTCGCGGTGCGGCGCGCGGCGACGCTGATCGCGCTCCAGGTCAGCTCCGAGCGCAAGGCGGTGGAGGCCGACTGGAACGCCGGCTCCTCGCTCGCGGCGGAGCTGCTCGGCGGCACCTCCGACACGAAGATCGCGCGCCGCCGCGCCGACCGCCTCGGGGTCAGCCTCGACGCCCGCCGCGTCGTGATGGTGATCAGCTCACGCTCGGGGACCGAGGAGGACGCGCCGGACTTCCGCGCGGTCGCCGCCGCGTTCGACCGCGCGGCGCCGCAGCTGACCGTCCAGGTGACCGCGATCGAAGGCTCGGTGGCGGCGCTGATCGAGGTCCCCGAGGCGGCCGAGCCGGAGGCCTTCCTGCGCGAGAACCGGGCGGCGCTGGAGGCGGCGCGGGCGGCGCTGCGGCCGGCCGGGCGGCTGGTCGCCGGGGTCTCCGGAGTGCACCGGGGACGCGAGGGCTACCGCTCCGCGCACCGCGAAGCCAAGCAGGTGGTGGAATGCATCCGGCGCTTCTCGCCGCCGGGCGGCCCGCCCCTGTTCACGGCGGAGGAGCTGGGGGTGGGCAGCCTGCTGCTCTCAAGCTCCGACGGCGAGGCGGTCGGGACCTTCGCCGAAGAAACGGTCGGCGAGCTGGTCCGCGAGCACTCCAAGGCCGACCTGCTGACGACGCTCGTCTCCTTCTTCGACAACATGGGCTCGATCCGCGGCTCCGCGGCGGCGCTCGACGTGCATGAGAACACGATCCGCTACCGGCTCTCCCGGATCGAGGAGCTGACCGGGTTGGCGGTGATGCACGATCCCGACGCGCAGCTGCGCGCCCGCCTCTCGCTCCTCGTCCTGCTCCTGCAGGGCCGCCTGCCGGGGGGGATGCGCGGCAGCGCGGGGCCTGGCGCGGTCGGTGCGCAGCCCGAGCTGGAGGTGGTCGAAGCCGTCTCCTGAGGCCTCCTCCCAGAGCGGTTCCGAGCGGTGCCGGGAAGGGCGCGGCGCCGTTTGGGGGAATCCCGAGAGCGGGCTCGCCTGCCTGCCCTGGGACGGCGCGCGCCTCCATATCATCGCCAGGTGTCCGGGGTGCACCTGCTTGGAGTGGCGTCGACCTCGCTCGCGCCGAGCACGCGAGAGGCGCGGCCCCTGGCGCGTGAGGCGGTCGCCGCCGCGCTCGCCGACGCCGGCGTCGGCCCGGGGCAGGTGGACGGCGTCGCGATCGCCGCCGCCGACTCCGAATTCGACCTCGGCTGCTTCGACGTGCTGGGCAAGGAGCGCCGCCCCTACCGCTGCCGCTGCGGGCTCGGCTCGGTCGCCCTGCACTCGGCCTGGAGCGCCGTCTCCGCCGGCGCCGCCGAGCTGATCGTGTGCGTCGGCCACGACGCCGGCCGGAGCAACGGGGCGGCGCCGGAGGTCGAGACGCAGGCCGCCGCCGCGCGCGAGTACATGCAGCACTCCGGCGCGAGCGAGCGCCATCTGGCCCGGGTGGCGGCGAAGAACCGCCGCCACGGCGCCGCCAACCCGCACGCGCCGCTCGCCGCCGCGGTGGACGAGCGGGAGATCCTGGCCAGCGAGATGCTGCTCTGGCCGCTGCGGCGGCTGATGGTCGCCGCGCCGGCCGAAGGCGCCGCGGCCGTCGTCCTCGGCTCCCGCGAGGCCGGCCGCCGCCTCGGGCCGAAGGCGCCGCGGGTGCGCGCCTCGGTCCTGCTCGACGAGGACTCCCGCGGCGGCTCCTCCGCCGCCCGCGCGGCCCGCCTCGGCTACTTCTCCGCCGGCCTCGGGCCCGAGGAGATCGACCTGGCCGAGATCGAGGACCCGACCCCGGTCGACGAGATCGCCGCCTACGAGGCGCTCGAGTTCGCCCCCGACGGCTCCGGCCCCGAACTGGTCGACAGCGGCTTCACCGCCCTCGGCGGCGTGGTCCCGGTCAACTCGAGCGGAGGGTCCCTCTCCCAGGGCCACGTCCGCGGCGCCGGCGGCGTCCTGCCCCTGGTCGAGCTCTCCCTCCAGCTCCGCGACCGCGCCGGCCCGCGCCAGGTCCCCGGCGCCCGCGTCGCCCTCGCCCTCTCCGGCAGCAGCACCACCCCCGGCCGGGTCACCGCGATGACGATCCTCAGCACCTGACCCCGGTGCGGCCCGAGCCGCGTTCGTCGTTTGTCTCGCTATGCGGGAAGACCGACGAACGCGTTGCCGCCGCGCGGGTGGGATGAGAGGGTGGCGAGGACGGTCGGCACCTGACTGGAGGCAATCGTGAAGATCCACCAAACCGCGCAAGTTGCCCCGCTCGCATCGATCCAAAAGAGCGGCTAGGGCGGCGCGTTCGTCGCTTGTCAACCACTGGTTGACCAAGGACGAACGCAGTACGAGATCCGAGGGGTGGGAGGTGAGGAGATGAGAGTTCAACGAACCGTGGAAGTTGCCCCGCTCGCATCGATCCATAAGCAAGGCTAGGCGTGGGTTCGTTCCTGGCAATAACTGAAGGAGACAAGCATGAAGATCCAACGCACCGGCGTCACGGTGCCCTTGATCTCCATTGGGAAGCAGAATTAGGCCGTGAGATCCAAAGGGAGGTGAGGGATGACGATTCGACGAACGGGGCAGGAGACGCCGCTCGTGTCGATTTCCAAGAACGGCTAGCTCCTCGTCCGCGGGGCCGGCGTTTGGCCCGGCTGTGAGCGTCACAAAGGGGCGCGCGCCGGTTGGGAGCCGCGCGGGGCGGTCGGTGGGAAGCTGGCGGCGGATGCACAGGGCGCTGACCACGGACATCGAGAGCCTGCCGGAGCTTCTGCGCGTGCGCGCGGAGGAGATCGGCGGGGAGCGGTTCGTGCGCGACGCGGAGCGCGAGTGGAGCTACGAGGAGTTCGCCGAACGGGTGCGGGAGGTTGCCGCCGGGCTGCGCGAGCTCGGGGTGCAGCAGGGCGACGTGGTCGGCGTGGTGCTGCCGAACAGCCCGCACTACCTGGAGGTCTGGTGGGCGATCCTCTGGCTCGGGGCGATCTTCAATCCCGTCAACCCGGTGCTCACGCCGCGCGAGGTCGTCGGAATCCTCTCCGACTCCGAGGCGAAGGTGGTCGTCTGCACGGCGGAGGTCGCGGCCGGGCTGCGGGAGCACGGGGAGGAGCTGCCGGCCCTGCGCGAGATCGTCGCCGCCGAGGGCTCCGACCCCGCCGCCCCCCTGCGCGGTCGGGGAAGCGTCGGCGAGCACGCCGCGGTCCGGGGCGAGGACCTCGCCTCCTTCGTCTACACCTCCGGCACCACCGGCCGGCCCAAGGGGGCGATGCTCGGCCACGCCAACTTCATCGCCAACTCCTGGCAGCTGGGGGAGCCGCTGCCGATCTCCCGTGGCGACACGCTCGGCATGGTGCTGCCGCTCTTCCACGTCAACGCCCAGCTGGTGACGACGATCCTGCCGCTGATGCTCGGCGCCCAGGTGGCGATGTGGGAGCGCTTCTCCGCCTCCCGGTTCTGGGCGGAGGTCGCCCGCTTCGAGCCGGTCACGTTCTCCTCGGTGCCGACGATGCTGGCGGCGCTGCTGCACGCTCCCGGCGCCGAGGAAGCCGAGGCGAACACCCTGCGCTTCGTGATCTGCGGCGCGGCGCCGCTCTCGCCGGCGCTCTTCCGCCGCTTCGAGGGGAAGTTCGGGCTGAAGATCATGGAGGGATACGGCCTCACCGAGGGCACCTGCTGCACCACGATCAACCCCTTCACCGGCCCGCGCAAGATCGGCTCGGTCGGCCTCCCGACCCGGGCGCAGGAGGTGGCGATCCTCGACGAGTCCGGCGCCCCCGTCCCGGACGGGACGCCCGGTGAAGTCTGCTTCCGCGGGCCGAACATGATGCACGGCTACTACAAGCGGCCCGACGCCAACGCGGAGACGATTCGCGACGGCTGGCTGCACACCGGCGACGTCGGCTACCGCGACGCCGACGGGTACTTCTTCCTCGTCGACCGCACCAAGGACATGATCATCCGCGGCGGCGAGAACATCTATCCGCGCGAGATCGAGGACGCGCTGCTCGAGCACGAGAACGTCAGGGAGGCCGCGGTCGTCGGCCGCCCCGACGAGGTCCGCGGCGAGGAGGTGCACGCGGTCGTCGCGCTCGTCTCCGGCGAGGACGCGGCGGCGCTTGAGGAGCACTGCCGCGAGCGGCTCGCGCCGTTCAAGGTGCCCTCGAGCTGGGAGGTGGTCGAGGAGCTGCCCAAGACCTCGACCGGGAAGATCGACAAGAAGCCGCTGCGGGAGAAGCTCGCCGCCGCCGCCGGCTGAGAGTGAGGAGGAGAGCGACGTGGGACTGCTGGAGGAGAAGGCGATCCTGATCACCGGGGCGGCGAGCGGGATCGGCCGCGCCACCGCGGAAGCCGCGCACGAGGAGGGCGCCCGGCTGCTGCTCGCCGACCTGCGCGACGAGCAGGGCGAGGCGCTCGCCGCCGAGCTCGGCGAGCGCGCCGCCTACCGCAGCTGCGACGTCACCGACGAGGGCTCGGTGCAGGCGACGGTCGCCGCCGCCGTCTCCGACCTCGGCCGGCTCGACGGCGCCTTCAACTGCGCCGGCATCCTCGGAGAGCTCGGCAACACCGGCGAGCTCAGCCTCGACGGCTGGAAGCGGATCATCGACGTCGACCTGAACGGCGTCTTCCTCTGCACCAAGCACGAGCTGGGGGCGATGGCGGCCCAGGGCTCGGGCTCGATCCTCAACATGGCCTCGGCCGCGGGACTGATCGGGTGGCCGGGCGCCGCCGGGTACGTCGCCGCCAAGCACGGGGTCGTCGGCCTCTCCAAATCGGCCGCGCTGGAGTACGCCGAGCAGGGCGTCCGGGTCAACTCGATCTGCCCCTCATACGTGATCACCCCGATGGTCGAGAAGGACCTCTTCGAGGACGCGCTCGGCAACGACGAGGAGCTGATCGCCGCCGCCCGCGCCAACCACCCGATCGGCCGCTTCGCCCAGCCGGAGGAGATCGCCGCCGCGGCCACCTGGCTGCTCTCGGACAAGGCCTCCTTCGTCACCGGCACCGCGATGAGCGTCGACGGCGGCTACACGGCCCCCTAGGCTCCCAGCAGATGGCCGACCGCGACAGCTTCGAGCAGAGTCCCTACGAGCTGCCGCCGGGCTCGACCGAGGTCGTGCTCGTGCGCCACGGCGCCTCCGAGGCGGCGGTCGTGGGAGCCCGGTTCCCGCTGGTCGACGGCCACTCCGACCCGGCGCTCTCCGACGCCGGCCGCGAGCAGGCCGCCTCGGTCGCCGAGTGCCTCGCCGGCGAGGAGATCGCCGGGCTCTTCGTCACCAGCCTGCGCCGCACGGGGGAAACCGCGGCGCCCCTGGCCGAGGCCACCGGCCAGGAGCCGGTCGTCGTGCGGGAGCTGCGCGAGGTCTTCCTCGGCGACTTCGAGGGCGGCGAGTACCGCATCCGCCAGGGCCGCGGCGACCCGGTCATCGCCCAGGTCTTCGCCGAGGAACGCTGGGACGCGATCCCGAACGGCGAGTCCTGGGAGGACTTCGGTACCCGCCTCACCGCCGGCATCGAGAAGATCGTCGCCGCGGTCGGGCCGCAGACGAGCGCGGTCGCGATCGTCCACGGCGCCGTGATCGGGCAGCTCTGCCGTCAGGCCACCGAAAGCCGCCCGTTCGCCTTCGTCCACTCCGACAACGGCTCGATCAGCCGCCTGGTCGTGCTCGAGGACGGCCGCTGGCTGTTGCGCAGCTTCAACGACGTCGCCCACCTGAAAGTCAAGACCGGCCCGGCCGGGTGAGGAGAGAAGAGATGCCCGCATTCCTCGTCCACGGAAACCCAGACACCGCGCGGCTCTGGCGCCGGGTGATCGAGGAGCTCGGCTCCGATGAGGGCGAGATCGTCGCCGCCGACCTGCCGGGCTTCGCCGCGCCCGCGCCGGAGGGCTTCCCCGCCACCAAGGAGGCCTACGTCGAGTGGATCGTCGGGCAGCTCGAAGGGCTCGGCGGCGGGGTCGACCTGGTCGGCCACGACTGGGGATCGCTGCTGGTCCAGCGGGTCGCCTCGGTCCGTCCCGACCTGCTCACAAGCGTCGCCTGCGGCGGCGCCGCGGTCGACGTCGAGTACCCCTGGCACCCGCTGGCCCAGGTCTGGCAGACCCCCGGCGAGGGCGAGAAGTACATGGAGGAGGAGCTGACTGCGGAGTTCGGGATCGAGCACCTGGTCGAAAACGGGGTCCCGCGCGAGGACGCCGAGCACAACATGTGGCTCACCCCGCACGGCAAGGCGACGATCCTCGCGCTCTACCGCTCCGCCGTCGACGTCGGCGCCGAATGGCAGCCGGACCTGGAGCGCCTGGAGGTGCCGGCGATGGTGATCTGGGGACGCACCGACCCCTACGTCCCGCTGGCGTTCGGCGAACGGCTGGCGGAGCGGATGAAGGGCGAGCTGGTCGTGCTCGAGTGCGGGCACTGGTGGCCCTTCGAGCGCCCGGCCGAGACCGCCGAGGCGCTCGCCCGCCACTGGGCCGCCGCGGCCTCCTGAGCGGCCGGGCCGCCCCCGCGCGAGGGGCGTTGTGGCATCCACAATCGGCCCCGCCGGGCTCGGCGGCGCCCGTGAGAGGCTGAGCCGGTGACGGACGTCGACCTGCTTGCGCTGCACGGATTGGCCGTGAAGAAGGCCGGCAGCCCCGAGGCCGTCGCCGCCGTGCTCGGGGCCGAGGAGGAGGAGATCGCGAGCGCCCTCGACGCCGCGGTGCAGGACGGCCGCGCGGCCGGCGCGAAAGGCACCTACATGGTCGCCCCGCCCGGGCGCGAGTGGCTCGAGCAGCGCTACCCGGAGGCCTTCGCCGATTTCCGCGCCGACCCCGCCGCGAGCGAGGCCTACGAGCGCTTCGAGCGGATCAACCGCGAGCTGCTGGCGCTCTTCACCGACTGGCAGATGGTCCCCGCGGCCGGCGGCGAGCGCGTCCCCAACGACCACTCCGACGCCGACTACGACGCCGGCATCGTCGACCGCCTCGGCGCCCAGCACGAGCGGGCCGAGAAGGTGCTCGACCGCTTCGCCGAGCTCGAAGGCCGCCTCGGCGTCTACCGCACCCGCCTCGACGCGGCCTACGACAGGGCGCTCGCCGGCGAGCACGACTACGTCTCCGGCGCCCGCATCGACAGCTACCACACGGTCTGGTTCGAGCTGCACGAGGACCTGCTGAGGATGCTGGGACGCGAGCGCGAGGAGGCGCCTTGACGGCCGTCGCCGAGCGCGTCGTCGTGCTCGACGGCGCCTCGGTGCCGAGCCGCGAGGTGGTCGGCAACAAGGGCCGCAGCATCGCCTGGATGCTCAGCCTCGGGCTGCCGGTGCCGCCGGCGCTGTGCCTGCCGATCGAGGAGTGCCGCCGGTTCCACGCCGCCGGCGGGGCGCTCGACGAGGAGGCCTGGCGCGCGGTCCTGAGCGGGGTCGAGGACCTGGGCGAGAAGCTCGGGCGCGGCTTCGGCGACCCCGAGCGCCCGCTGCTGGTCTCCGTTCGCTCGGGCGCCGCGGTGAGCATGCCGGGGATGATGGACACGGTGCTGAACCTCGGCATCACCGACGAGGTCGAGGAAGCGCTGGCGAGGCTCTCGGGCGATGAGGCCTTCGCCCGCTCCACCCACTGCCGCTTCATCCACCAGTTCGGCGAGACCGTGCTCGGCGCCGACCTCGCCGAGCCCGGCGAGGAGGCGACGCCCGACCAGGTGCGCGAGGCGGTGCTGCGCGACACCGACGAAGGGGTCCCGACCGACCCCGAAGAGCAGCTGCGGGCGGTGATCGCGACCGTGTTCGGCTCCTGGTCCTCGCGCCGGGCCAAGGCCTACCGCCGGCACTGGGGCATCTCCGAGGACGGCGGCACCGCGGTGATCGTGCAGGCGATGGTCTTCGGCAACCTCGGCGAGGACTCCGGCACCGGGGTGCTGTTCAGCCGCAACCCGCTGAGCGGCGACCCCGAGCCCTACGGCGAGTGGCTGCCCGGGGGCCAGGGCGAGGACGTGGTCAGCGGCACCCACGACCCGCTGCCGCTGGAGGCGCTGGCGCGCTCGCTGCCGACGGCGCACGAGCGCCTGATCCGGGCCGCGAAGCTGCTCGAGCGCGAGCACGGCGACGTCCAGGACGTCGAGTTCACGGTGCAGCGCAAGGAGCTCTACCTGCTGCAGACCCGCTCGGCCAAGCGCTCTCCCGCCGCCGCCGTGCGGGCCGCGGTGGACCTCGCGCAGGAGGGCGCGATCGGCCGCCCCGAGGCGGTCTGCCGGGTCAGCGCCGAGCAGCTCGCCAGCGTGCTGGCCCCGCGCCTCTCCGAGCCCGAGATCGCGAAGGCGACGGTGCTGGCGCGCGGGGTGCCCGCCTGCCCCGGGGTCGCCGGCGGGCGCGCCGTGCCCGACTCCGACGCCGCCTGCGAGGCCGCGGGCGAGGCGGTGCTGGTGCGCCCGACCACCAGCCCCGAGGACGTCAGCGGGATGATCGCCGCCGCCGCCGTCGTCACCGAGCGCGGCGGCTCGACCTCGCACGCCGCCGTCGTCACCCGCGCCCTCGGCCGGCCCAGCGTGGTCGGGGTGGGGGAGGGGGTGAGCGAGGCGCTCCTGAACAGTCGCGAAATAACCGTCGACGGCTCAGCCGGCGTCGTCTACGCCGGCATCCTCCCGACCGAGGACGTCGACCCGGCGCAGGTGCCGGGCCTGGCCGAGCTGATCGAGTGGGCGCGCGAGCTGAGCCCGATCGAGGTGGTCGAGGACGCGCCCGGCGCGGTCGACCTCGACGCGGCCGGCGCCGCGCTCGAGGAAGACGCGCCCGACCCCGAGGCGCTCGCCGCGGCGCTGCGCGGCGCCGCGGCCGCCCGCGGCTCGGTGCTGGCCAGCCCCGAGGGCGCCCGCGCAGCCGTGCGGGCCGGGGTCGGCCGCGTGCAGAAGCTTCCAGGACAACCCGCGGCGGCGCTGCTGCTGCGGTTCGCGCAGGCGAAGTGCAATCTCGAGGAGGAGAGGCAGACGTGAGCGATTCCGACGCGGCCGCTCGGCCGTATCCCGATATCTGGTCGCGCGAGTCGGCGACGCCGGTGGTCGAGCGCTACCACAGCGCGGTCCGCGCGCTGGTCGCCGAGAAGTTCGCGGCCGGCGGCAAGTCGTGGCAGGAGGCGGTCGAAGACCGCTCGCTCGAACCGACCGCGCAGGAGCTGGAGAAGATCGAGGCCGACCTGCTCGCCGAGGGCTACAAGTTCGACGTCTCGGCGACGATCTCCCTCAAGGAGGAGCCCGACAAATACAAACCGCTGGCGGGCATCGCCAATACGGGCGAGCACGAAACCGACGAGGAGGGCCGCCCGATCGTCGGCACCGGCGACAACGTGTTCAAGGCCCCCGCCGACGTCACCGGCGTCGCCCGCTACATCTCCGACGTGGAGAAGGTGATGGAGATGCTGACCGGCGGGGTGCCGGAGAAGACGGTGGCGATCATCGACGACTCCGGCGGCACCCTGACCGCGCCGATCCTCGGCGACTTCACCGCGGTCGTCTGCATGGGCGGCACCGTTCGCTCGCACCTCGGGATCCTCACCCGCGAGTACAACGTGCCCTGCCTGATGAACGCGACCCTCGACGGGCTCGCCGACGGCGACGAGGTCGTCGTCGAGTACTCCAAACCCGCGGCCGACGCCTACGCGGACGCCGAGGCCGCGGCCGAGCACCGCGCCCGGATCATCAAGGTCTCCTAGGAGGAAGAGGAACGATGCCGATCAAACGCAGCTACGTGGACGTGCTGGAGGCCAACGCCTTCATCCAGAAGTGGGCCGACTCCTTCTTCTTCCAGTGCACGACCCGCACCGTGCAGGAGTCAAAACTGTTCCCGGTCAACCCCTACATCGCGCTCTCCTACTACAACGCCTGGTACCGCTACCCCGAAGTGCTGCGCAAGGTCGACGCGGCGATGCCGGCCGAGGAGATCGGCGAGCGGGCGCGCCAGGTGGGCACCTACGTGAACACGATCTCGATGGGGGTCGGGCCGCAGTTCTACCTCGGCGGCCGCCAGTGGATGCTCGACATGGGGATCCTCAAACCGACCGACTGCGTCGAAGACGTGCTCGACGTGCTCGACTTCGCCCGCCGGCTGAACCTCTCCTACCACCGGGCAGAGGCCCACATCATGCCGAGCGACGGCAACCACAAAGACCAGATCCACACCGCGCGCCAGACCGGGTTCTTCGAAGACAACGCGATCGGCGTCACCCCCGGCGACAAGCTGCACCACGCTTTCACCAGGTTCATGGCGGCGGTCTCCGCCTACGGGTTCCTCAGCCACTGCGAGTGCCGGCTGAGCTTCTGCAACAACGGCCCGTACAGGACGAAGGACGGCAACCAGATGCTGGTTCGCGACATGCTCGACCTCTCCGAGTGCGACTTCCCCTGGATGGACGGGGTCTCGAGCGAGATCGAGTTCAACAACCTGACCGTGCCGGTGATCATGAAGGACACCGACTTCCACATGGTCGACGACTGGGGCAGCTTCGAGGCCTCGCCCTCCTACGACAACGAGAAGCTGGTCGCGATCGGCCTCTACACCTCCGACTGGCTCTCGGACGGGTACGTCCCCGTCCACATGGACAGCGCCTCCGAGCTCGCCGACTACCTCGACGACCAGCGCGAGAAGATGGAAGCGGCGACGGCGGAGATGTGGAAGATGATGGCCGGGTGGAGCCGCGAGCAGATGATCGACGCCGGCCTGCTCGTCTACTACGCGATCCTCAAGGACGTCGCCCACTTCGCCGGCGTCTACGAGCAGGACGACTGGTTCCAGGTAGACGAGCGCACCCAGCGCTTCAAGCCGCTGATGAACGACGAGTACGGCAACTCGGCGATCGCCGAGCTGGTCGGGCTCGTCTCGCTCACCTCCCAGGACCGCGGCCCGCACCGGATGGAGCGCTACTCGCGCGACCGCACGGAGATGTGGACGACGATCCCCTACTCGGTGCTGGCCGACGACGAGTGGACCGCGCGGGTGGGGCCGATGGGCGAGGGAGTGACCACGCTGCCGGCGAAAACCGCGAAGTGGACGACGACCCGGGGCAAGCTGACCCAGGAGGAGTGCAACGCGGCGGCCAAGGCGTTCCACTCCAAGGCGTTCGACCTGCGCCACTACGACGACGACGTCTGGGCCAAGAACAACCCGGACGACCCGCGCGCCGCCGAGCTGGCGGCGGCCACGGGCGGCTGAGCGGATGAGCGAGCACGTCAACCGCGCCTACCGCCTGCGTCGCCGCCCCGAGGGGGAGCTGGCCGACGGCGACCTCGAGCTGGTCGAAGAGCAGGTGCCCGAGCTCGCCGACGGCCAGGCGCTGGTCCGCAACCAGCTGCTCTCGCTCGACCCGACCAACCGGATCTGGATGAGCGACATCCGCGGCTACATGCCCGCGGTGCCGCTTGACGACGTGATGCGCGGGCTCGGGATCGGCGAGGTGATCGAGTCAAGGCGCGAGGACCTGCCGGTCGGGGCGACGGTCAGCGGGTTCGTCGGGTGGCAAGAGCTCTGCCTCGCCGACGACTCCCTGCTCGACGCGCCGCTGACCGTCCTGCCCGACCCTCTGCCCGCGCCCAAGCCTGCTTTCCTCGGCGCCCTCGGCCACACCGGGATCACCGCCTACGTCGGGATCGACCTCGCCGGGCTGAGAGAGGGGGAGACGATCGTCGTCTCCGCCGCCTGCGGCGCGGTCGGCTCGATTGCCGGCCAGATCGCGCGCGAGCGCGGCGCCGGGCGCGTCGTCGGCATCGCCGGCGGCCCGCAGAAGTGCGCGCACGCCTGCGCGGCGCTCGGCTACGACGTCTGCGTCGACCACCGCGCCCCCGACTGGCGCGAGCAGCTCGACGCCGCCACGCCGGACGGGATCGACGTCGACTTCGAGAACGTCGGCGGCCCGATCATGGACCACGTCCTGATGCGCCTCAACATCGGCGCCCGCGTCGCCCTCTGCGGGATGATCGCCGAGTACAACACCTACAACGAGGGCGGCGAGCACGCCGGCGGCCTCGCCAACGTCGGACAGCTGATCATGCAGCGCGCGACCATCCAGGGCTTCCTCGTCCTCGATTACGGCCACCGCTTCGCAGAGGCGATCGGCCACCTCGCCGGCCTGC
>AR_comb_assmDRAFT_10116134_pt1 | contig 17773 bp, 15 predicted proteins | sample ArasoioldDNA_FD_10543 | JGI IMG/M metagenome (IMG submission 10543) | reverse complement strand
ACTAAGAATATAATTAGCGGATCATTTGATGATTTATTTGACCTGTTTAATGTCCACAATGCTATGTTCCTCACAAAGGGTAATAAGTTATACAGATTACGGTTAGATGAAGAAAGATTCTACTCACTTTTAATTTGAATACGCTTTACATGTTAAAAAGTCCAAATACGTCGGGATTAGCGATAAAATTAGTTCTGTTATTGGATTCCATCTGATATTACGATTAATTCATTTAACAGAGCTTTAAATTTTTCCTATTTTGAAAATATGAACTTAGTTGGTTATGGCTTACGTATCTAGTAACATTCGCGGTTCAATAAAAAGATTCAATATTATCAGTGGGCAGAATAAGCTTCAAACCTTTATACATGAGTGTTAAAAATACTTCCGGTTCATCGGGATGTAATAGACTAGTGATGCACCAGTCTAGACATTATATTTTGTTGTCATCTAAAGATCCTACAAATCCTAACATGATATGTAAATTTTACAAAACGTTCATTATTGCACCTTCAAAGTTACCATATTTTTACTATGAACAAGAACAACGTAGTATTTGAAAAATCTATGATGCTTTTTTTGGCCCACGAGATGAATTGTCAGGATGCACAAGATCCACATTGCCAGCGGTGTGAAAAAGCTTCCGCAAACTAATAGCCATCAATATTGCGGCAAATACAGAAATGCAAGTATATATTAACTTGTTTAGCCCAACAGCGGCTCTAAATGGATCATCTGAATCTATTGTGGGTTTGTCAAAGTAAAAATCAATTAATACTGTGATAACGACGGAACTTGCGAAAATTAAAACTGGTATTAGCAAGAGAGTAATCTGAAGTTTTTGATTGGACTTCTTTTCACTTGGATCGAAAAGCAGGCGCACAATATATGATTCACTACTCGAACTTCGCTTTTTACTTATTTTCAGAGCTTTACGCAATTGCACAAGCTCAGATAAGGAGTAGACAAAAAATAAAAACAATATCGAGATGATAAACGGGAATAATGCTACAAGCTCTTGAAATCCAATAGGTATGGTTCCTACTGGAGTTTGGAAATTTTCAAACATGCTTGAAATTTTTTGCAGCTTATTATTTACATCTTCTTCCTTTCCAATCAAACCACTTCTGAAATCTTCAAGATCATTTCTGAGCGTTGATAACGTTGCTGTATTTATTGGAGTCAGCCTTAGTTGAGTGTTGCACGAAACTGGGGGACAAGCGTTTTGGAGCCAATCTGAAACATTATTGGAATAGTTATTTATGGTACTGTTAACATCATGAAGCGTAGGCGTAATATCCTCAACGATAATTGGACTCCCGAGGTACACCTTTTGAGCTAAAACCTTCTTGTAATCCATAATATCGTTCAAGACTGACTTTGTGATATTATTTAAATCTACGGTTGTTTTGTTGATTGAAATCACCGAAGCTCGTATTGAAGGTATTATATTATTATAGGTTAAAACTAGGAAGGCTTGTCTTTCTTCAGCAACTTTCGAATTATAATTACAGTTGTTCCACTCCACACTTGAGAAGTTATAGTTATTACATAAAGGATCAATCTGTACGTCAGAAAGTACATTTTGGATCGTAGGGCTATTTGGTGAATTTTTTAGAATGTTTACTAGAAACGTGATCTTATCCAGTTGCTTTTTATATTCAACAACACCAGAATGTGTGCCATTATTTTCACTAAGGATAATACTCTGCTCATTTTGAATGTTATTTGATTCATTAAGAATTTTATCTACAGCTAAAATTATTTTTGATGTATTTTTTAAAGATGAGTCCACTGTCAACAGTGTTTCTGAATCGTATCTTAAGGAAAAATACGGAATAAGAATAAGAAAAAAAAAGAATAAACTAACGCCTAGAAGTATGACAAAGGTCTTAGTCACATCGTTTAGTCGAGCATCATAAGCGGCTGTTGGATCCTCTCTATCATCTTCCTTAGCCATGGGATATTATTGTTAGATGAAGGAAATATATTAATTTAAAGGGTATTATAGTAAAATAGGAATTTTTAGTTAAGAAATTAAGAAAAATCCTATTTGAATAACACAATAAATATATTCATGAACTCATTCAGAAATCTTAATGCAATCTCGTTTTTTGCTTCTTGATACCGTGATTTTCATTATTTTGATTTATATAAATTTGATTTCAGCATATGGACAGGCAGAACAGCCATCTATTCACATAATCCAAGGTTCTTCGTCCCCATCTAACTTTGGATTTTATAGCCAGCCTTTCATAGAGGTTGGAAGAGGTACTAAAATTTCATGGATTAATGATGACAGTGTGGATCATACAGTTACCTTTGTGGATACTACTAACACAGAAAAGATAAATCAGGTGGATGACATCGTTAAACCAAGTCATTCGATTACGTATCAGTTTAATGTTCCTGGCGTTTATGACTATTATTGCAAGATTTATCCCTTCATGACAGGAAGAGTTTCTGTTAAATAGGAAACCAGTTGCTAACTGCTCCGACGATCATAGTGTGACCCAACGTTTAGAATTAGGGATAAATTTATATTCTTTGATATTGATATTTTTGAAGTAACAGGATTATCTTTATTCTGTATTCTTAAATTGAGGATTGTTTATTTTTTATCCATTTTTTCGAATAAGTGGTATCAAATTTCGGATATCCAGAAAACTATCGGTACGCAATATTAGCGGGATCATGGAAGATAGTGCCCCAGGTAAATCGTCATCTGTCTCATACCATGGCCATATATTATCACTCCATATCCAAGGAGCATGAACGCTTCCAATAGTGGATGAGATAAAAGTGTCTCTACTCTATCAGATAGTATGCGATATGGCTTGCGAAAACCCAACTTAATTTCGATTATAGAGCCTATAAAATCTCAGATCATACTTTCCCAAAAAAATTAGCAGCGATAACAGAAAACAAGGGTTTGGTATTTAGCTATTACATAAGGCAAAAGTAACAAATGTTACCATTATTTCTTAATGCTGATAGAAAGTATTTTATTTTTGTCCTGAGAATCTTCTCCTACAACAAATAAGGTTTGTGATATGTCGTTGATAACAATATAATTTCGTTCTAGCGGGATCGACGCTATATCCTTAATACGTTCTGTTTTTGGATCTATCTCCAGAATATGGTTGGCATTTGATTTTTGTTGTAGAGAGCTCATATTCTCCTTTGTTAGGGCATAAAGAACGTCATCATTCGGATTAAGTATAAAATTCTTGACGGTAAAATTCCCCAACGAAAAATATGTAACATTGTTACTGTTTGTATCGATGACATTCATCATTTCGGCTTGTTTTGATAGTCCTTGGATATCATCGTTATAGATGAAATAATCACCAAGAATGTATAGTTTTCCTTTATTAGAATCGATCAAAAGATTTCTACTGTTCAAAGTTGGCAAAGTATAATTTTTGACGAGTCTACCAGTTGATTCATTTAATGCTAAAACAAAATCCTTATCAGTACTCTTAATACTATTAACCAGAACATAATTAAGTTTTTTATTGGGATTGTTAATTATTTCGTTTCCGTAAGGAATTTTGTATATTTGCTGATTATCTATTGTCTTATATGAACTTGTATCTACTTCATCTTGTTCCAGCAAACTGTTTTGTCGGATTAGACTATGGTCCTTGAAGATAAGGTACATGTCACCGGACTTGTGGTTAATGTCAACATCAGCTATACCAGTGTCGTCGTAATCATCTGATTTAATGGGAAATGTACTAGTCGTTATATTGTTAAATAATATTTTGTTATTTTCATTATTTACCCCAACGAAGCTAATATTATATATGAAATAGGTTCTAACTAACTTATCATTATTTTTTATTTCTTTGGTACCTATTCCATATAATTTATTATTCTTTTCATCAAATAGAATATTATCCATAAACTCAAATGGTTAATCTTGAAATCGAAAATGTGAGCATTCCCCTTCCTTGATCGGCGTTAAAAAATGCCTTACCCAAAATGGTATCTCATCTAATACTTTAAAGACATCATAGAACTGATTATGTGAAGCCTCTAGATATTCAAACAAGATGGCTTTGCCTGACCTGGTAGGTCTTTCTCTTGAGCTCTATTTTTAGGGTGTAAATTTACCTCAATTGAACGGGTATTTGCTTTAATGTCATTAGCCACTTTGCTGAACCTCTTCCAGAAACCTCCAAAATAAAGAACAAAGATATTTACTATATTCGAGTCCCCTCGAAAATATTTCTTTCCAGTGTGAATTATTTCTAATTATCATTGAAATTTTTTTCGACGCCGAAAAATTACTGTCACAAATTTCCTCCAATCATCGTTACCCCTTGACTTAATTCCTCCTAACAAACTCTAGATAGCAACATCTTTTTGGACCTGGTCCTGAAACTCAAAATATGGAAGTAGAACAATCTAGAGCGTTCATTTGTAGTCATGTCATCAAGTGGAATAAATAAGGAATTCACAATCAAATGTGCTTCTTTAGAACTCATCAAATTTAGAAAAGCAATTCGATAAGGTTCAAAATGAAGTGTTCAATCTCCTTCAGAAAAAAGATCGCAAGAGAAAACATATCTAAAATGCACACTGAAGACTTTTACCAATGACAACTAACAATTCCAAAACATTTTTAAATTACCAATGCAATCTTCTACCATGCACTCCAAAGATATTTCTGTAAGTGGATTAATTGTATTTTTTACCATTACGAGTATATTATTCTTGCCTAATGTCCCTCACAGTACTTTAGCTCAGGGAAATACCACCAACACAACATCAACTTCTAATGCAACATCAACTTCTCCAGGCACTGCTATTCCGGGCACATACCGCGTGCTTTTTACAGAATCTGGCGGGATAGGTGGTATCAATCATATCTATGTTTACGATATTTTACATAATCAGCTTACTTTTGCAGATTTAAAAAGTAAAACAGTAAAGTCTGAAGTACTAGACAAATCACAAGTGCAGAAATTGGAATCGGCATTGGTGTCATTACCCAGTGAACCCCATTACATTAGTTCATGTAAAGTAAAGGACTGTCAACAATTTGGTTTAATTCATTATGGTGTTGATCCTGAGAAGTTGGTACCCATACATGGTGAAGTATTTTGGCAGGATACTACAGGATCTAAAGACTTGGATAATCTTAAGAATATAATCACCAATGAATTATGGAAAAAGTGAATCACTTAAGCGCTGAGTATTGACAGAAATTCATGCGATATGGAGTTAAATCCCATCGATTCGGAAAAATGATGTGGAATTCGTATACCTCAGAATAAATTCTATTGCAAGAAAAAATAGATTTTGATAATTTTGGTTAAAAGGATGGGATCGTTCATAGGTCGCCGCCTACTAAACTATTTACTCAAAGTTTATTTATTATGTACTCTAACGGAGTAGTATATATCTAGTAATAGTAGCACTGGTATTACCATTGTTAACGTTCCCTGAAATTAGTCAAAACAGAGTTTCGAACGCCCAAACGTCTAACGTCACTGCCACTGGTTGCGAAAAGGGGATTGTTAAAGGTGAGATTTGTGTTGAGAAAGTTCCTACTTATAAACTTGAAAAAGGTAAATGGATGCTTTATGTGGACGGTGTTAACGGGGCGCTAAAATATTTCATCAGTAAATGGTGACAGAATAAATGGAACCCTGGAAGCGGGTGATTGATTATGTTTCTTCACAAACAGTACCTATAGACGAAGTACACTAATGGATTATCGGCAAACACAATTTAGGTTTCGCGGGTCAACAGTCCGGATGGTACACAGATATCGTATGCCTCGCGACGGGTTGTCCTTAAGTGAATACTCATAAGGACCACAATATCATTAATAGTTGAGTTCATTGTTTAGTGTGAAGATCTTTTGAATTCCGCAAACTCGAGAAGAATTGGAAACGTTAGGTACTTATTTTAAAAATTGGAGACCCAAAAATGATATCAACTAAGGAAACTTACAAATATCACAGTAATGGTTATCCTAAGATGATTGATTGTTTTGCTTATGTCATATTCCTCAGAGTCGATATTTAATTAAATAACAGTATCCTATTTATAGTAGATTTTTACTCCAATTTTTATTCATTATGATTTATAATCCTAATGTAATTTTAGGAACATAATACTGAACCAACCTGAAACACTGAATCAAACAGATTTGAATCAATTCTATTTGATAACTCTGAACATGTGGAAAAGAGTGCTGCAACGTACTAAGACAGGCTCTACAAATATCGGTTGTCGGATTTGGCGACGAAATATTCAATTCACGTACTTAACTTATTTCGTTTTTTCAGCCCAGGCCTTTTTATTTTCCTTATCTATAGTTACTTGAACACTTGCTGATTCACTAATATCGCAAAACAATCGAGTTTCATTGACACTCAATCTGAGCTGATAAATACCGCTAGCAACGTTTTCAATTTCTATATTTTGTTCCTCTGTAAATATCTCATAGTGATCGGCCCAACCAACCGAGAGTCCGACTTCTGTCTTATGTAAACAATTCAAAGGATCGAAATACGCATTATGAGGAGATTTTGGTAAACTGCTATCATATTGAAATGAGTCCGCCAGACAATAACCTTCCTTCTTGCTACAAGCTTCCACTTGTCCGTCTTTACTAAGAAGTTCCATTGAAGCAAGACGAGGATAATGCCAATGCACATGATCAAGTTCCTCATGACGTTCGAAGTCGCCAACCTCTATTTCCCTATATCCGCCTTCATTATTGAAGATCCTTTGTTTCGCTGGCGCGACAATTTTTTTACCATCATTTCGCGGGATCCCTAATATTATATGCAAAGCCCCGCTCCCAGCGTTGGCAATGGCAATCGAAAACGTAATAGTTGGCAATTTCGCAGTGTGATCCCATTCACAGTCCGTAAGAGATTCGTCCCCTCTAATGTTCCCCTTTAATGGTTTTAAAAGTGGTTTTAAATCAGTCATTTTCGCGTGTATCCCATATGCTTTCATAAATTAAAAGCGTTTCGTATTTATCTATACATGTAACCTAACGATTCTACTTTTCTAGTCTGAGGTTCAGTAATATCATTCCATGGATCCATTCGAGCGTTTGTTGCGTGTAAACCATCTAAATCAAGTTTAGGATAGATAGATGAAGTATTTCCTTCTTCTTCTAGGTTCTTTTGCCATTCTGCCCAAATTCTATCAAGGTTTGCGTGATGACACCAAAAACAAAAATCTAACGGTGCAACCTCTAATATTGCCATCTCTCCACTGTCATCATAGGGATTTGTCGGATCCGGGTGTGGATTTTTTCCCCCAACCCAATTATGAACAGTTCCATGGGGTCCGTTCTCTAAAAGGATAGTGAAATTCTTAAAGCTTTTCTCATTCCTTATATCGTTGACTTGTATTTCAGTCGGCAATGGACGAGCGTTCACACCAGGGAACCTCTTTACGGTAAGTGGAACCATTTGACTTGGAGGTGTAGCCGGATTGCCATCTCGTGTCCATGAGTATACTTCGACAGTCATTTTTGGGGTTAAATCGTTTAAAAAGTCAGGAAGTTTATGATCATGTTCCCAATCCCAATAAGGCAGAGCTATATTATGATCTTTTCCTGTCTCTCTTTTCATCACATTATTTAGCATTTCTTCAAATTTTAGCAAATAAACTCGATGCCATGGTAAAAATCTCTGATTTATTCGCACAAGCAAACTATGTATATCAAACATATATTGAGAATGAAACGTTACGAATTTCTGGTATTCTCCTGAATTTATAGCCTTTTCAATCGCAGTTTTAAGTGTCTTAGTTGCTTCGTCGGTCGGCAATAATTTGTTAATATTTCTCCTTTCTTTAGGAGGTGCTCCGATTTCCCTTTCGGCAGTTTCAAGCAAAAAAGATTTTGACTTGTTTCCGTATACAGATTCATAAGTGAAAACACCGTCTTCCGAGCCATCGTTCTTTACTCTCATTATGACGAAGATTACTATGGTAATGCTTATAAATATTCCACTCTACATTTCACGTAAACTTCCTAATATACAAGATTCAGATTTATTGAACTGTAAAGTTTTATTAAATTGTAAAGCTGAAGACTTTCTATTTGATAAGATATATTTTATTTTTTTCATATTTTCCAAGTCTTTATTTTAGTAAGGTATAATGTAATTGATTAATTTTCTCTTTTGCGAATGCATCAGATATATCATCATTTATTTCGGACAATAATTTTACTCTATCATTTTCTCCTGGGCTGCTTAAGGAATCGAGTATCTCTGAATATTTCATTATACACTTTCTTTTGGCTGTAGGCAGTCGAATATAGTGCAATACTGTAAAAATTCAATTATATTTGTGGATATTTAATCGTAAAGCAATGTGGTTGATATCTTTAGGAAGACTTAAGATGCTAGTATCGTTTGGTTATTTATTATCGTGTCCAATTATAATCATGATATTGATCTCAAATATCTATGTCAACAGGTATTATACTGTGATTAATTGACTTTCACAAATCTCAGTATATTTAAACAATCTCTTGGAGATATCTAGGAGAGATCTTAATTAAGGATGGGTGGACAATAGACTACCCGCTTATTACTTTTTATATAATAGTATTAGTAAACATTCTCATGGCATATTCGCGCAAAGTTGCCATGGCATTTTGGAATGAATTTGATAATACTTTTATTGGAAATTCTGTTCCACCTGAAGTAACGAAGGCTTTTAAAATAGTTTACGTAGGAGGATTCGATTCTTGGTTGAGAAAGTGGCGTAGACACAGATTACTAGGAACTTTTCCAGTAGGATTCAAGAATGAGATTAGTTCTCAAGTTACTCAAAATGTATTATTCCTGGCCGATAAACAATTAGAAATCATTAATAGGTTTTTTAAGGGAGATGCAGATAGCGAGAGAAGGGCCTTTGAAGATTTTGGACAAGGCATATTATATGATGACATTCATCCTCGGGGAAGCGAGGATAAAATACATAAGATGGATGCGTATCCCCTTCCACCAATTGGATACCATAGATGGCACGTATTCATTCGAATGGCAGTCTTAAGCGGCGCAAATACTGACAGATGGATGCAAATAGATCGTCTTGTTGGTTTAGCTTGGGCTCTCCAGTCGCAATTATTTCCAGAAAACAATAAGCCTAATAATCCAGGTGCTAGTGAAAGTGTCCTAGAAAATTTAAGAACGTTATGGTTATCACGAAGTTTTGAAGAATTGGATAACGCATTTGCCAATCATTTTGTACTTTTTCGTCTTGATCTCCAGATGAAGGATCTAGGCGAGCCTTTCCAATAAAGTAGATACAATCTTAGGCGTATCCTTGAAAATATTTATACATACAACCCACCACTATTTAAATCACATAATTGCCCTATCGAATCTTAATTGGATAGGATGCCAAGTACCTAAAATGAGGGATTGTTAGAGGATACTGAACTAAGTAAAAAGCAGCAACAGACTGAAATTTATGGCATACAATGATTTCTTAAACATGTCATTCAATACTAAGAAACCGGTGGGCTTTATAGTAGTATTTAATAAACCTCGTAATAATTTCTGCAAACAAAATTAATTCTATGAGGTGGACGTCAAGCAACAACGACAATTAGTCAGATTACCAAATTATTCCTCTAACGGTAACTAATTTAGTTAAAACTCTAGATAGTTTTACAATGAATTCAACAGATCTGTTTTCCCAATCTGAAAAAAATTATAAATAATAAATAAAACAGTGAGAGATCAGTTGTTGCGAATTCGGAGGATGCGTATTGTTAACAATTCGGAGCAGGAATGAAAATTAGATCCATTTAGTCTTCAAAAGTGGAACTGGAGAAAGATGAAATAGCTGAGCTATATTTACCTGAATAGGTGTACTCACGACAGATCAATAGATTTTGAAATTACTGTAACTCCGGATCAATATCTTCAACCATTTGCTCTACAGCATCATTAAGGTCACATTTGTTAATATCGTTAGGTAGGTCATTGATGTGACAGCCGATTATATCTTGAGTGGTGTCTGGTTCCACATGATTAAGACTCGATCCAATCCCTTTTCTGTAACTCATTGTAGTTAAAAGAACCTTTTGTCTTATAATAGCTAATGTATTTGGCCGTTTCTATAAATCTTAATTACTTCCACGCTTCCTTCAACGATCTAGGACACAGCATTCCAACTACAATTCGACAGGTCAAAGAGGGCTGGGATATATGTTGGGTAAAGTGTGTCTAACCCGCTTTGACGCTTAGTTTTTGGATAAGCCTTTGCATTGCCAACAGTCATTTTCTTCACTGTAATTTAAATTCTATTGTACTAAAATAATTATTTTTCAACCAATAGAATTTCTCACTGCGGTTTCTTTTCCGATTCGCTTCAATATGTACGGAAGATAAATACTGGACTTACTCTCGTCCACATGAATAAAGCTCGGACCCTGCGGCAACCATCCTAATGCAAAGTTTGAGGGCGAATAATACTTGCCTATAACGATATCTTGATTTACTTGTCTCAGCTCGTCATGGAAACTACCTGTAGCATCGTGCATTTCTAGGTGATCTTCTTTTTCCTCCACACTGGCCGTTCCTACTAAAACATTGCCAAATAAATAATCATTTTTCAATTTCTTTTTGTCTTCAAAATAGTATCTAAATCTAAAGACAGAATTAGACCATGAGGAATCTGAGACAAGCTGGCCTTCCCAAATTCCGACCATTGATTCTAATGTCGGTTTTTTCATCTTGGAATATAACATTTCGTGGTCTTCTTCGTCCATAAATTCAAACGGATATTTTCTTGACATTGAAAAGGTTAACATCTCATTACCAGCAATTGGGTTTCCAAAAAAAGCCTTGCCTAAAATAGTATCCTTATCTACAATTTTCAAAACGTCATAAAACTGATTATAAGGAGGATCACGATATTCCAACACAATTACTTTACCAAACTTATCAAGCTCTCTTTCCTGAGCCTTGTTTGCTGCAAATACTTGTACCTCATAAGGATGAGTTGTTCCAGTCGTTTCTTCGCCAACTTTATTGAATCTCTTCCAGAATCCCCCAAAGTAGAGCGCTAGAGTATTTGGTATGTCTGCATCCCTTGAAAAGATTCCCTTCCAATGTGAATTATTAGTAATGGTCATTTTAACGGGATCAAATGTCCAATTAGTATCGTTTGCCTTTTCACTGGAACTATTAACTAACACATCCACCCCATACTGAGTATGAGTCGAATCAAACATCTCTGATAAGTTAGCCCTAAGACAGTACATTGGCTGGGATAAGGCGCAGGTTTCTCCAATTTCAGGATTGATTTCTAAATCTGAATATTTTGCATTCCAATCTCTTATAATTCGAGAGGCTATTATAGACGCAACAGTCATAACACTAATTTGAGGATTCACCCCAACAGCAGTAGGAAATACACTTGCATCGCAAACAAACAGATTCTTAAATCCGTGCACTTTACAATCAGAGTCCACTACTGAATCGTCAGGATTCTTACCCATCTTGTTACCAGACTGAGGATGCGCAGAGCCAAGTAACAGATTTTTTGGATCTTTCGTAATTGCTTCCATCATCTTTGGAATATCCTCCTCTTTGTCTACGATACTTAATCCTCTGTGAGGAATTATTATTTTCTTTGCTCCCAGGGCAAACCACATCTTTGCAAGTAATTCCGCTCCTTTGGCAAGTGCTTTTAATTCATTTTCTCCAGGTTCATAGCTTACGCTGGCCCTGCCAGTGGAAGTCAGCGACACTTTTCCAAGGTTACTGTCACGTACAACGATACCTGCCATTGCATAGTTATTGAATCGTTCAATAAGAGTCCTATGCTGCATAATGCCGCTCCCAGAAAGAGCAATTGAAAATTGTGTCAAGGGCAGAAAGATACTTTCTAATAAAAACTCTGATCCATCATAGTTTGAATTCCTTATAGCCTCATCCGTTATTCTGCTCACACCAAAATCATGCACAGTATAAGCCATTGGTATTCCTTGATTGCCCTTAATTTCATAGTCAAAATCACCTACTACCTGAATGCCAGGATGCAAGCATAGGCCGTTACCAGCCGTAGATTGAGATATACCATTCTTAATAAGAAGTTTAGTCGAAGCGATGGCTCCCGCGCTTATTATGATAATTTTTGCATTCACTCTCAGCCGAAAGGTTTTTTTGCCATCGATATTTTCAAAGTCGCCTTCAATCCCCAATACCAATCCATCTTTGTGCTCTATTTTGTCCACATGACAGTTACAATAGACCTTCATTTTGGAGTCATTGTTCTGCAATGCATGATGAATGTATGTGACAAGTACGTTCTGTTTTGTCTCATAATGACAACCCAAGTGGCAAAAACCACACTGCATACAATTTATACAATTTCTACTATTTTTTCTGTGATCTTTTAAGCCAAGTTTTGTTGCGCCTTCCTTTAGCATCCGGTTGTTTCTATTCAGCTCGTCGTCAGTGACTTCCGATACATGCAAGATATTATGCACTCTCTTTAATTGAGATGACCATTCTTCTTCTCCAAAATCTACTCCAAGCTTCTCCCACTCCTCTTGCACTCGATTAGGAGTGTCAAAGCATACTGCATCGTTGATTATGGTAGAACCGCCAAGACAGCATCCTTGCGCAATTGCTATCCTAAGATTATCATCAAAATTAAATCCAGAATTCTTCCATAAAAGAGGGATCATATCAGCATCACGCTGATTCATGTCTTTACCTTCATGATAACCACCTCGTTCAAGTAAGACTACAGTCCTTCCAGACTCAGCTAGTTCCTTTGCTAGTACTGCTCCTGCAGCACCGGATCCGATAATGCATACATCAACCGTTTCAACAACATCATTTTGAACTAATCGGTATTCTTCATTTTTTGGCACAATCTCTTCAATACCATAGATTATGCCCATTTGAATTTCTCCCCTCGTGGCCAGATTATCTCTTGGTTGTATTTTTCGCGCCTCGGCAGTCTGGGTACCTGAGGCCCGTCATATCCAATTCCACCTATCTTCAGTTCCTCAAGATAAGAATCTATAAAACTGCTCACTATAACAAGGACGTGTTCAAAATTCCTTCTTCTTTCGTCGGACCCTTGAACAAAATCCTCTAATCTGTTCCTAATTTCTTTAGGAAGGTTTTGATTTTGGAGAAGGTCTATATTTATTTCAGTCTCAATGCCAATAATATCACGTACCTCATTTAACATGTTTATTAGACGTCGAGCGTTCCCCGCATAGATATCTGGTGCATTTGGATTTGGTGTATTGTCGGTAATTTTTATATGATACTCTATTTCTTTATTGGTCTGTGTCTCTTTGGTCATAAGAATGTCATTCTTCTGTCCATTCTGTTCCTTTATCTTGAGGTAAACGTCTGGAGCTCCCTCAAATGGTTCTAAGAAGCTTGAAAATTTCGAGCTGTCAAAATCAATTTTAAACATACCCTTAGGGTCAATTATAGATTGTCCAAGCAGGTCATCAGGATTTAGAATATTGTCCCTATCAAATGCAAGAACAGAGTAATTATCAGCCGGCAGGTTCTCTTTATTTATGACCTTTCCAAGTATTGAATATTCATTCATTGTACACAGGAATAACTTCTCACAGATAAGACTTATGTCATTCAGAGACTGTGGCTATTGCGTTTATCATTAAGATATTCGAAAAAAAGTGTTTGAGAATTTTATTATTTCTGGTTTTAGCTGATCCAATTTTTAGGATAAACTTACCATTATACTGATTCCAGTTCTTGCCAGAATTATTTTTCAATTGAATTTTTCGGCGCCGAAAGGATGCCTATAAATATAAACCCGATTTTATATGAAACCATTAAGTAGAGCGAGCTCAAAAACTATGTTACCAAATCTTGTGAAGTAGGACAATTAATTAATTTCAAATATGCTACTATAGTAAAAAATGTTTACGTAAAGTCTCACGCTAACCTAGTTACTAACTTAGAACCTGGTCATTAGTAAACCAAACTTGTCACGACTTTCTTTTAAATATAAGTAGATCACATCGGACGGTATCATTTCAATCCAACCAAATGGAAGAGCCAAAAAGCATATCTAGATCGTATTCAAGTTGGACTTTGAACAGACTGACCTGACATTTTACCTATATTTTCAATGATATCGGACCAGGATATTTGCGTGTTTCTTGTATTTTCTTTTTTCCTTTATTAGTAAATCTATCTGCTGATCTAACATATGCTTATGTTGCATTAAGATATCATAAAATATCCACTTGTCTTCAACATTTTCAATTATCGTCGCCAATTTTTTTATTAATAGTCTTAGAGAAATTATTATTTTATCAAATACCTTATGTATTTTCTCAGGATCGCTCTTGTCGGTGATTTGATAAAAACTATCTTCCTTCAGATTTTTGGCTCCTAACTTTTTTACCAATTTGCGTACCCTTCTAGAAGATAGCTGTTGCTCTTGTATGATTTGTGTTAACTTTGACTGTGTGTGTCTATCTTCGAGTGAAAATAATTCTTCTCCTGCTGACACCGTGATTTCAGATTTAGAAATTAAATCTACTATGTCTTTTGGTAACTCCGTTAGTTTGATACGTTTGCATATGTAGCTAGTACTCTTTGACAGTTTCTTTGCTAGCTCTGAAACACCTCCCCATCCGAATTCTTTTACGTATTTCTTAAACCCCAATCCCTCTTCTATTGGGCTTAAAGTATTTCTTTGTACGTTCTCAATTATTGAAGCTTCAAAAGCTTGTTTATCATCAAGCTCTACCAGATGACATGTGATTTTCCTCCATCCTAGCCTTTTGCATGCACTTAGCCTTCTGTTTCCAGCGACAACTTCAAAGTTATTTGAACCATTAGTCCTGACCACTATCGGCTGCAATAAACCAATATTCCTTATAGAATCAGCGAGTTCGTCAAGATTATACAAAGTGCTCCGTAGCTGATGGGAGGACAAGGCAATATCTAAAATCTCAAGATCTTCTAGAGATCCGTTCAATAGATTTGAAAATCTATACAATATAGTTGAACGCTCCCTTTCTCCTTTGGTAATATTGGTAAATAATAACGAATGGGTTTCCATATTTACAATTTGCGACTGATAAATCCACGATTTTTGGCAATCTATATCTATTAACCGTTATAAGAGCCAGGTGGTTCTCAACATCAAATAGTTTGTTCATATTGACACTTTAATAAAATATTTTTATATTTTTAAACACTGCTTAGTGTTCAAATACTGATCATAGGGTAAGTTTCTATTTGTTCTTGTTCGTTAAGCATACTGTTGCTTAAATTCGATGCAAATTATCAATAATTTGATGATAATTAAGCAGGTCGTAAAACGTCATCATTATAGCTTCAATTGTTGTGTTTTACCTTCCTATCATTGGGCAAATTGACATTGATTAACAAAATTGTTTTGCACAACCTTAATAAAATTCTGATCCCAGATAAAATTAGAAATAGTTGAGAAAAAGAAGATCTGGCCCACTAGAGAAGGTATTTAGTATACACTAATAATTTTTCAGAAGCACAAGTCCTATTTTACTTTACATAATACCTAAATCATAATTTTTGCAAAAGATATTTACTAGCAGGAACTCGGATAACAATTGGCGCAAGTCTTGTCTACAATATTCCTCTAACCTACTGTAGTCAGTGTAGGACCATTTTGGCACTAATCTCATGTAGTAAATCTCTAATTTTGAGTAAAAACTCATAATCAATTATATACTTTGAAATGAACCGGTTTACCAAATAGTTGAATATTGTAGGAACAAGTAACCAAATTAAAGGAACTACTATTAACGAAAAATAAAAAGATATCGCTTCGATACCAAACGGATCTTGTAAGATCTTGCCATGAAAAAAGTACAAATCCAGAGGAAGGTATACGACACTAAACAGGATTCCAATATAGACAGTGAGACGTTTAATAATATCGGAGAATTGACTAATTTCCTTATCATAAATATTGTTGATGTAGCGAACATTTAGCATATGCAATTGAGCCAGTAAAGGTTGATTTGATACCATTGGAGAGATTATGTTTATCAAATGAAATTTCTCAAAGTATGTCTCGGCAAAACAATTGCCATTTGAGGTATCTATAGAAAATAATCTATCAAAGCCAAATAAAGCATATCCTATTGGTAACCAAAGAAAAAGCTTTGAGAATATTTTCTGTTTTATAAGTCCTCTTACTACTTGTAGGTCAGATTTCAGCTTTTTAAAAGGATCCAATTTCGTATTGAAATTCAAGATAAATTCTTTGTATTTTTGCAAAAAGTAAAGCATTTCATTCGAATTTAATTCAGTAATGTCTGCAATTTTATCATCCTTAAAGAAACTCATATTACAATTAACATCATTGCCATTATCAACCTCTATTACAATATTCAGCTTGCTGCCTTCTGTGCTCTCAAATTTTATTATGTTTGTAGAACTATCTTTAGATCGTGAAAACCAAGCCAATTGATCATTCAGTTACCAAAACTTGGGAATACTGAATGTGCCTTTTCCACTACTTTCTATAAGTGCGCCTATCCAATCGCTAACGTTCTTAAAGACGAATTGTAGATTTGACATTGCCATGTTTACGTTGTTATTGTGAATATTCAAAATCTCATTATCGACGATAACAGATTTAGATTCGTCTTCCTTGGTCGGTAGAATAACCAGTAGATCTCCGTCAAGCTCTACTCTCGTTCGCGCGAGAACTTTCACCTCACCACTAACATTTCCCCCATTAGCTAGATTTGTGATGTCGTTATTCTGACCCTCAATCTTAACAGTAATGTTCCCTGATGCAGTTACAATTTCTATAGCCTTTATATCGCTTACCCATGTGGCCAATTCAGAACTTAAATCATTAAAGAAATTCAAAAAATTTCGGCGGATCTGGTCGGGATTAATTTCTTGTTCTTTTACATCTATTCCATCTGGCATTTGCACTAACGCTACTGTGTTGATGTATTTAAGCATATCATCAATTTTTACTGAAGGTTGAGCATTTGTCAATCTTTCCATACATCATTTATATAATACTAGTGAAACGACGCATGTTAAAAAAAATAGAATGCTTATTGTAGTACCGATTTAGTAAAGATAAAACATGTCTTCAAATATTTCTTATCCTAAACTATTACTACTTCCTTCAATGCTAGAGCAAAGCCAGGGTCTTTTATCAAAAAAGACTCGAGGAATTTTTTATCATCTACGTAGAAACTTTGCAATAACTCGATAGGAATTTTTTCCATCTGCACGTCGATGTTATCACCTCCACCTTGCTTCCAGGCACTTTCCCACAAAGTAGCTAACACCAACGAACCCTCTCCTAGTACGGCACAAGTTCTGGTTCCTAGTTGCTCAAACATTTTGCGAACGCGATGATTACTCGATTTGTAAACATTAATTATCTCCAACGGCGGAAGTATTTGAGAGCTCCTTTTCATTAAATCAATTGTCGATATCGCAGCAGCCTTTCCGCCTTCAATTGTAGGCATAGCCTTAAAATTTGCCACATACTCGTTTACTCCCGCAACTATGTCTGGACTATTCCTATCCAACATAGTTGTTTCAAATGGTATATGTACGCCATGCGAGAAATTGTCATTTTCAATTCCATTAAAATACTGGGAGGAATGAAGTGGTTGACAAGCATCTCCCACGTAGTGTGATAGAATACCTGCAGCGCAGACGAATCTTGGAATGTCTTGATCTCTCAGAAATTTAATCATTTCATTATAAATCTGCCACACCCTAAATGGTAATGTACC
>AR_comb_assmDRAFT_10025891_pt1 | contig 17775 bp, 12 predicted proteins | sample ArasoioldDNA_FD_10543 | JGI IMG/M metagenome (IMG submission 10543) | reverse complement strand
TTTCTCGACGAAATCGGTGAGACGAGTCCGGCGCTCCAGGTGAAACTTTTGCGCGTGCTGCAAGAGCGGGAGATTGTTCCCGTAGGCGGGAGTTCATCCGTTAAGGTTAACGCGCGCGTCATGGCGGCAACGAACAGCGATCTTGAGAGTCTCGCCAAGAGTGGGTCGTTTCGCCAGGATCTTCTTTACCGTCTTAACGTCATAAATCTCCATTTGCCAGCCTTACGAGATCGACAGGACGATATTCCGCTGCTCGTGGCCCATTTTCTCCGGAAACATACATCCAATGGCGAAACCCCTCCTGCTATCGCCGACGACGCGCTTCACGCCCTCCTCGCGTACTCGTGGCCCGGCAATGTGCGAGAGTTGGAGAACGTAATTGAGCGAGCAACTACGCTCTATCAGGGTGGTGGAATAACTCTGAACGATCTGCCCCCAAAGCTCCTGGCTATAGATAATGGGGCAGAGACTCCCCCAGTTGACCCATTAGCAGAAGCATCGCAAGGTACCCTTACGATGGACGAACTTGAACGCCGCCATCTCTTGCATGTGCTGGAGATGACTGGGGGTAATCGCAAACGCGCTGCCGAAATACTGGGCATTAATCGACGTACCCTGTATCGGATGGCGGAAAGGTTTGGCATTGAGCTCTAATCCTGTTGGGTGCCCTTCTCAACCGACTACTTTCATTCCAGCCTCTTCCCTTAAACCTGCAAAATAAGCCCATTTTCACAGTCTAGAGAATTAGGAATTAATTAGGAACTAATTAAAGACCTGTCCGTCTTGACGGTGTATTGTCCTGCCCGTCAGACGATGAGAACGATCAAAGTACGGTCTCGGTCAGTTGTGCTGCAGGAAAGGAGCCGAAAATGCTTGCGTCATCCCACCAACAGTCAGAACCGCTATCAGTTGCTTGCAGGGATACTGTTCAGATAATTGGCAGCTTTGATACCTTTGAATTAAAAAAATTGATTCAGTGCCTGGAGGAAGATGGTCACGTCTGCAAAGTTCTCGAAGATGCCTCTGAATCTTTCGCGGCATTCGACGACCCCCGCACTCGTCTTTTGTTGATCGGCCTTTCGATCGAGGATGTCTCGAACTGGGTAGAAGAACTGCAGGCGAAGAATCTGAATTCAGCGGGCGTACCCATTCTCGCCTATTTCAAGGAACCCTCGCTGGCCAACAAAGAGGCATGGATACCGGCAGATCGCAAGGAACTGCTGCTGCATGCAATCGATGATTTTCTGTTACCGCCACTGTCTTTGTATGACATGCGTTTGCGAGTTCATCGTCTCACCCAGCGATTCACTGAAAAAGAAGACACGATGGAGGCCTGTCAACTGAATCTGATCTCGCAACTTGGCATGCAGCGCTTCATCGGCAAGGCGCCCGCTTTCATGGCGGCCATTGAAAACATTCCACGTATTGCCGGCTGTGACGCCACGGTGCTGCTAATCGGAAATACCGGAACTGGTAAAGAGATGTGTGCACGCACCATTCATTACCTCAGCCCACGGGCGAAGAAACCCTTCATCCCGGTAAACTGTGGCTCAATACCCGGCGATCTGTTTGAGAACGAGATGTTTGGTCATGAGTCCGGAGCATTCACCGACGCTCGTCATTCGCAGCGCGGATTAATTGCCGAGGCAGATGGCGGCACACTGTTTCTTGACGAAGTCGACTCACTACCCCTGTCTGCGCAAGTCAAAATTCTTCGTTTTCTCCAAGACAAAGAATACAGGCCACTCGGCGCACAGCATTACCGGCATGCCGACACCAGGTTAATTGCCGCCAGCAATCAGAATCTAAAACAGAAGGTACGCGACCGCTTATTCAGAGAGGACCTTTACTACCGCCTTAATGTGGTTTCAGTAACACTGCCAAATCTTCGCGATCGCCAAGAGGACATCTTACCGCTCGCTATTCACTTTCTAACGACCTTCGCTCGTGAATACCGCAGCACGGTTACACATTTCTCTGCGGCGGCCGCCAAGAAATTAATTGCATATCACTGGCCTGGGAATGTGAGAGAACTGGAAAATATCATTCGCCGCGCGATCATTACTGCCGAGGGGACTGCGATTAATCCCCGTGACATCCAGTTAGCGACGGATCCCCCGGTCCAAATTCTTCCCGAGCCGGAACCCTTTAAAGCCGCAAAGGCCAGGGCTGTGAGCGCTTTTGAACGGTCTTACCTTTCAGAGCTCATCTCAGCTTGCGATGGCAACGTAAGTTGGGCTGCGCGCCGTGCACAGAAGAACCGCAGAGCGTTCTTTGCCCTGCTCAAGAAATACAACATGACGTCGGGCGCACAACGCGAGCAAATGGTTTAAAGAAACATGTTCAGCACACAACCTTTATCATGGTCCATCGATTTCTTATCTGGCACGGGACGTGCGAACCCAAATAGCATCCGCACGGATTTTGATCTGTGACTCGCCACGAATTCCCGAACATCAGCCGCGTCAGCGCGACTTTGCCCCTCTAATTTCCTGCAGCAGCCATCCACACACTAGGAACCCGGTCGAAGAGGCCGGGTTCTTCCCCTCCGAAGGCGATCAGAAACTACGCTTCGGCCACGACCCCAAGGACTTTTACTGGCACCCTAGGATAAATTGATCCCACGTCCATGTTTGCGCGTTGAGTCGCACAAGTTCGGCAATTGGACCATTCGCGTAGGACAAAAACCTCTCAGCAATATCTTCGCTTCGAATAAATCACTGCTTTTGATCTCAAGATCTCGACGGTCCAAACCAGTACTGCTAATGGCATTCGACTTGCTCCGTCGTAGGCTGGAAGGCGACTAGTTATATGAAAGGGTAGCCCACGAATATGAACAAAGATTATTGGCTTGAGCTGCAGATATTCAAATACCTGCAAACTCATCAGCAGGCGGGTGACACCCTTGAAGGGATCGCCAAGTGGTGGCTGATGTCGAAACGAATAGATGAATCAGTCATTCGCGTCAAACGCTCACTAGACAATCTAAAGTCGAAAGGCGTTGTCCGCGAACGGCAATTGGCGGATGGGAAATTATTTTACGTTCTCAATGAGTTCGGTATCGGCGAGCGTAACACCCAGGCCGCCGTCATCGCCTTTCCGATTGTTAACGAGTTTGCAGCTAAGGAGAAGCAAGCCAGCGACGACAACACTCTGCAGGTGAGTCGATTTTGTTCCTGACTCAAAGAGGAGTTTCCATGTTGAGCAACGACAGGTTTATGGGCGGACTTCGTTGGTATGTCGTTCAGACTAAACCGAGAGAAGAAGAGCGTGCAAATCACAACTTGAAAGCCTGGAGAGTAGAGACTTTTGCTCCAAAGATAAAATCCCGCCGTGTTAATGAGTTTACAAACCAATCGACATTTATTACCAAACCACTATTCCCCGGATACATTTTCGCGCGCTTCGACGCTGCCACTTCACTACATGACATTAACGCCACCAGGGGAATTCAACGGGTCGTGCGCTTCGGTGAAGTGCCTGTTCCCGTCGACGACGAAATAATCGAGATGATTCGGCTGCGCACTCCACAAGACGGTTTTATAAGGGTTGGAGAAGAGATTATTCCGGGCAAAGAAGTCACGATTCGAGGTGGTCCGTTGAGCGGACTGGTAGGTGTTTTGGAACGAGAGATGAAAGACAGCGAACGAGTGATGCTGCTACTTAACTGTGTGAATTATCAGGGCCACTTCATCATCGAACGAGATCGGTTGAAGATTGCCTGTTAAGAATTTGGCCTGACTTTAATCTGGACGGTTGGCTGCCGATGGAGACTGGATCTCCTGGCGGAACCCGTTCCATTTCCAGGATTCACTAACAAGATCCAAGAGCTTCCCGGCACAAAGTGCGGTAGCTCTGTCTTCAAGCAGCTTAGTCGATCGATTTTCTTAGTCTCCTCACAGTTTTCAAATTCAAGGACCAACAGTTTTCAAAGCACAGGAGAACCCGGGCAAATGATTTCCAAACTACAGGCGCTATCAAAACTAAGAAGATTCTGTGCAATGTCATTTTCCGAGCTTGACGCTTTGCAGCTCAACCCCGCACCCCTTAAAGCGAACGGATCAAACTCTCCGAGTGGCGCCGCACACGGTGGAAACGGACACTCACATGAGGAGAGCTTCGCGATCACCTTTGATGCAGGGGACCTTGAGCTGCTGGCGGGCCTCGACCCTGAGCACGACGATGCCAGCAACACCCACGAGCAGCAGTCGCGAGTGAGCCTTTGTGAAAGTTCCACCGCTCCTCCGCAACTGCATCACCACATGCTCGGGCAAAGCAAACGCATGCGCGAGATCTACGAATTTATTTCCAAAGTTGCGCCTACTGACTCGACGGTTTTGATTTATGGCGAATCCGGGACGGGCAAAGAATTGGCGGCGCGAGCGATACATGAGAACAGCCCTCGAGCTGACAAACCCTTTATGGCGATCAACTGCGCAGCGCTCGTCGAAACACTGCTGGAAAGTGAGTTGTTCGGGCATGAGAAAGGGGCGTTCACGGGTGCGACCACGCAGAAAAAGGGCAAGCTGGAAATTGCAAACGGCGGCACTGTATTCCTCGACGAACTCGGAGAACTCGCGCCCGTCCTGCAAGCGAAGTTGCTCCGCGTACTGCAAGAACAGCAGTTTGAACGTGTGGGTTCGACTCGTTCAATGCAGGTAGACATCCGTTTGATCGCAGCCACAAATAAGAACCTCATGCAGGCCGTCGAAGATGGTGGCTTTCGCAAGGATCTTTATTACCGGCTCGACGTTGTCTCGTTCGAGATGCCTCCATTGCGAGAGCGCCGCGAGGATATAGTGCCCCTTGCAAATTACTTCTCCGCAAAGTTCAAGCACAAGAGCCGGCGATGCGTATCAGGAATCTCGGCCGCCGCCCAGGCGCACCTGCTGGATTACCACTGGCCCGGCAATGTTCGTGAACTAGAGAATGTCATCGAGCGGGCTGTCGTGCTTGGGAATTCTGATGTGATCTTGCTGGAGGATCTGCCGCAGACGCTGATTGAAGGAGAGCCGATTGGTAATGCTCCGCTGACGACAATTTCCAATGCAGTGAAAGAATCAAAGAAGCACCTCATCCTGAAAGCCATCGATCAAGCCAGCGGAAACTATACAGAAGCAGCCAAGGTGCTGGGAGTGCACCCAAACCATCTCCACCGGCTTGTTCGCACAATGAACCTCAGAGCCGTGCTCAAAGGGTAATCAAGCCAGAAGCAGTTTTTTTGTGAAGTGATCCGCTCCTGAGGGTGTGATGATTTTGCACGGGCAACAAAGCAATTTAAATGCGGAGCGAATCTTATCAGTCGCGCCGAAGGTTGAACGGTGTGGCGCCTTTCGATTGAACATGGTCCGGGAGCAACGAACGATAAACGCTGCCCTGGCCTTTAGCTTCGGACGTTCGGCTCTCCCAACTTATGAAGAAGCGGCTGAAATCCTACAGGCCGGCGAGTTGGAATACTTCGGTCGGCTCACAAGTAATGTGAGAAAGAAACAGTTCTTTTTAGGAAGATCCGTAGGCAAGAAGGCGATTTCACTTTACCTGAATGAAACCAACCTGAAGGGTCTGGAAATCTCTTCCGGCGTTTTTCTTCAACCATTCGTGAGGTATTGCTCGAGAGATAATCCAGCCGTAACGCTCAGCCATTCAGCCGACTTTGCCATCGCCATCGCATACGAGCCCGGTCACATCATGGGAGTCGATGTAGAACAAATTGACTCGGGCAGAGCCGACATCTTCAGAGAAAACCTTACCGAACACGAAAAGAACATCGCAAGGCGCACCGGTTGTGAGCAAAAGCTCGTGAGCAATGTGATGTGGACCATCAAGGAAGCGTTATCGAAGGCAATCAAGTGTGGCATGACAGTTCCACTCGACATCCTCGCGGTTGAACAGCTTCACGTGCAAAGCGATGGGAGCTTCATTTCTAACTTCAAACATTTCGGCCAGTACAAAGCATGTTCATGGTTGGTCCGAGGCTTCGCCTTATCAATAGCGCTGCCAAAACGAACCGAGCTGCAACTGGACATAAGTACATTCGGCATCTGAACAACCATTTCTTGGGAGGGGATTATGAGCGCAAGACTACATAACCGGAACCAGGACGAGCAGCACTTAAAACAAATAGAGATGGCATGGGACGACGCTCTCGCACGCTGCGACGCCGATTCCCTTTCGCAGTTGCTCACTGACGATTACGAGGTCACGGACATCAACGGTGATGTTCACAACAAACCAAGAATATTGGAGGCCGTTGCATCAATTGATCCGCAACTCAAGCCTTACCACAGGGATGACGTCGATGTGCGGATCGATGGCAATACTGCCGTGATCACAGGGCGCATTACCTGGAGGAACGGCAATGGTAACGGTTACGGCAACGGGAACGGCAATGGGAATGGGAACGGACATGCCCACGTTCGCGCGCGGTATCTCAAAGTTTATGTAAGGCGCGACGACGGATGGAAAGCCTTAGTCGCAAGAGCTACACGGATTCGTGAAAGCTGAGTGCTCAAGCACTTTGAACCAGGGAACGCATTAATTATTTGGAGGTGCAAAACACCATGTCAATGTCTTGTGGCTGGATCAGCGCAAATCTTGAGGATGGACCACTCCTGGAATCTTTGGGCGTTGAACTTGGCGCCTACGATGAACTGTTCGAGGGGTTTGAAGAGTGCCGCGTTTGTGAAGAGGTTGTGAGCAAGCTCCTCCCTTACTGGGGCAGATTTGTTTGGCACTTTAAGCCAATTGAATCATTCAGCCCGGCACAGAAAGCAGCCTGAATCTCACCCGCGCTTATGAAAAGGTTTCCGCACCCGAAGGAGATAGTCATGTCGATTAAACAGCGAATGGTCGGATCAATGAAGAGGATTGGCAAGAAGGTTCTAATCGCCCTGGGCGTAGTAAACGCATTGATATTCCTGCTAATCGTCGCAATTGTTTGGTTCGTCAATTATCGAACCAACAATCCTTATCTGAGTCATAACACTGTGCTCGTAGTGAGTCTCGATGGTCCACTGCCCGATTATGCTTTTCCGGATTCATTGTCCAGCCGCTTTATGGGCGCGCCAACTCAATCATTGACGGGAATCACCGAGCAGCTCAGGAAGGCAAAGAAAGACGAGCGCATTGGAGCGGTCCTGGTAGATATTCGCTCGTTTGGAGCAGGGTGGGCCAAGGCCGACGAACTCCGAGATGCAATTGCCGACTTTCGCTCGAAGAAACCGATCTATGCCTACCTGGAAGGTAATACTAATAAGGAGTATTACATCGCCACCGCATGTCAACGAATCTACATCCCTCCGGTCAATGATCTCTATATCAACGGTCTGGACGCGCAAACACTGTTCCTGCGGGGGACGCTGGATAAGTTTGGCGTCTTTTTGGACAACTATCAGATCGGAAGGTACAAGAACGCGCCTGAACAGTACACGCGAAAATCGATGTCTGAGGGTCAGCGCGAGGTAACAAATTCCCTCCTCGACAATCAGTTTGAACGTTATGTGAGCGCGATTGCCGAGAAACGCAAGCTGTCGGAAGAACAGGTGCGCACACTGATCGACAGAGCTCCTTTCGCAGCCGCAGAAGCGGTAAAGGAGGGCCTTGTTACTGGTACCGCTTACCGGGAAGAGGTGGAAAACATCATCAAGAAAGTTCTGGGGTACAGAGACGATCAGAAGCTGGAGCTGATCTCCGATACTGAATATCGGCGCATTACTCCGGAGTCACTCGGACTCAACCACGGCGAGCACGTGGCAGTGATTTACATATCCGGCGCACTTGGATCAGGCAGATCAGTCGACGGATCTTTTTTCGCGGATCCAGCGGCCGGGGCAGACACGATCGCGAACGCGATCAAAGAGGCGCGCGACGACGACACGATTAAGGCAATCGTTCTCCGCATCGACAGCCCCGGCGGTACGACAAACGCTTCAGATATCATTTGGGGAGCACTCGAGAGTGCCAAGAAAAAGAAGCCAATCGTCGTATCGATGAGCGATTCAGCGGCTTCGGGTGGTTATTACATTGCCGCCAGTGCCAATCGCATCCTGGCTCAGCCTTCCACACACACCGGCTCAATCGGCGTTTATTCGAGCAAACCTGTAGTGAAAGGGCTGTATGAGATGGTCGGCATCACCAGCGAGCATATCTCGCGCGGTAAGAATGCAGCCTTCTTTCGCGACGATCAACCATTCACTCCGAGTGAGCGCAAATTGTTCGAAAGTAGACTACAGGCGTTCTATTACCAGGAATTTCTGCCGCGAGTGGCTAAGGGTCGCAATCGCGACGTTAAGTACATCGACTCAATCGCACAAGGAAGAGTCTGGTCGGGCGCTCAGGCCAAAGAAAGAGGCCTTGTCGACGAGTTCGGCGGACTCGATCGAGCGGTAGAAGTCGCCAAGGAACTGGCCAACATTCCCAGGGACAAAGAAATTCAGCGCATCATTCTGCCAACGCCTCGCTCGTTTGTGCAGCAGTTGCTGACGAAAGACGAGAAGGCTGAGATCGCCATGCAGCAACAGGTGATTCTTAGTGCCGTGCCTGAGGATGTTCGTCGAACGTTGAAATACATGCCGTTCTTTGAGCGTATTAAGCCCGGCGAAATGCTGGCAATGACGCCGTTCGAAGTGGAAATAAAGTGAAGCAACCGGGTTGCTGCCACCGTTAAAGTCCTCAGCACAAATTGCTTCAGGAGCAAAGGAGTTTTGTTTCAGATGGACCAACAGACTATCAGACCAACCGCTGCAGAAGTAGTGGTAATGGGCGCCGGTATCATTGGCGCACACAACGCCCTTCAGTGTGCAAAACGCGGCTTTAAAGTCGTACTGATCGACAACATCGCGGGACAAACACTGAGCTACAAGGTCGGCGAGTCGCTGCTCGTTTTCAGCAACATGTTCCTGCGCACGATCTCGGAACTAGACGACTACAACTCGCAGGCATTTCCCAAGGATGGCGTGTGGTTCACCTACGGAATGGAAGGCGCGACCAGCTTTGAGGGAAAAGCTGAATGGGCCTTGCAGAGCGTGATCCCGCAATCGATGCGAAATGCATTCGTGAATCCGCGACTGCTACGCGCGCTGGTAGACGACGTACAGATCGTCCGTCCCGAAGCTGAAACACTCTTACATAAAACCGCGCGCGCTCATCCAAACATCACCTTCCTCGATACTGCGCGAGTGAAAGACGCTGTTATTAATAAGGACGGCACGGAACATGAAGTGACCTGGAATTGCCAGACCACCGGTGAGACCGGCTCTATCCGCACGAAATGGATCATCGACTGTTCTGGACGCAATAGATTTTTGGCGAAGAGAATGGGACACGCCGTCGAGAACGTTGAATGCAACGACGGATTTCGCAATTCAGCCGTGTGGGCCCAATTCGGAAACGTGCCGGATGCTCTTTTTGGCGAACCTTGGACGCATCAGTTCGGTGATGGGACTAAAGCTAAGCGCAATCACGATACGTTGCACCTTTGGGGTGACGGCTACTGGATTTGGGTGATTCCCTTATCCAAAGACCGCATCAGCATCGGCGTCTCGTACGATCATCGCACCCAACTGCCAGGTAAGAATTACAAGGAAAAATTCTGGAACATCATCAGAAGGTACCCGCTGTTTGACGGGGTGCTGCTCGAAGAGAACATTCTGGAATTCAATGTTTTCAAGAATTGCCAGCACCTGACGGACACCTTCGTCAGCTCAAACCGGTACGGCATGGTCGGTGATGCAGCGTCTGTCATCGACGCCTATTACAGCCAGGGAATGTCGCTGGCGCTGGTAACCTCATGGCACATCACCAACATCATCGAACGCGACCTGCGCGAAAACCATCTTGATTGTGAATACATCGACCGCGTGAACAGGCATACCAGGATGGACTGGCATATCATGCGGAACCTCATCAAGGCAAAATACACGCACGCGATTCGCGATGGCCGCTTCTTCCTGTTGTCGCACCTGCTCGATATGGTCACGTTCGTCGGAATCGCCTTTCCTCGCTATCAACTGGCGCGCTGGCTGGTAGACACTGACGGCAACACAGCGAACGAAAAGCCACATCACCGGCAAATGCGCCTGAACCTTATGAGAACTCTTTTCTATTCGAGGAGACGGTTGGTTAGTCCCGAAAGAGTTCAGAGGTTTCAGCGGTATTTTCAGGACAGACTGGTGGAACGAGCCTTGTGGCGCCTCGATCATGGAGTGGTCTTACCGAATCTGCGTTGTCTGGTCCGTACCCCCGCCGGCATGATTCGTTTCTGGAGACTGCCGTTCGCCGGTGCTAAGTCGTTTCTTGATATCTCGCCCGAGCCAATGGCTGAGCCACCAAAGTGGCTTCATCTCACTGGTGAAGAAACAAAGCCCCGCGTCCTCAAATTCGCCGGGCCGCTCATGACAATAATTTTTGTGTTGATGTATTTCTTCGACTGGTCCAGTACCGCGGTCGCGCGCTTGCGTGTCGGCCTGAGCTCCATAAAGACAACCAGCCGGCCGAAAGAGAGTATCGTGTCATCCGTCAATTCGGAGGCGTCGGCAATGTGAGAGCCGAGCCACCACAGGGTACTGGCTCAGTTTGAAAAGCGGCATCCACGTCCTATTGAGACCTGCGCAATGAGCGCGCCGCTTCAAACTGAGCCAGTACCCACGACTTCTGACCAATAACGCCTGACCCATACGGTTCCATTTGCTTACAAGAACTGGAACCAATCCAACCACAACCCGACGCATAAGGAGTGCTTAAAGATGCAAGCTGAAGATGTCGCCATTCTTCGCGATCCCTTAACCCTCGATCGTTTGCAGTACTTTTCGGATCAGGGACAACGTGAACGATCAGGTATGCTGCGGAACGCGAAAACCGGTAACGAGTTTCCGGTGCGTAACCGCATCTCGATGTTTCTCGATCAGTCGGAGGTGAAAGGAACCAACCGCAAGTTTCAGAAGTTCTACGACCTCTGCGCGCCCATTTACGACGCAATGATCAAAAGTTATCTCTATATCCGCAGACTGGGAAACGACGAAACAATGCGAACGGAGTATTTGAACCAACTCGAGATCACCTCAGGGAGCAAGGTACTGGAAGTATCGATCGGTACGGGGAGTAACCTGCGCTATCTGCCGAAGACCTGCAAATACTTCGGTCTCGATATTTCGCTGGGAATGCTCAAACGTTGCCAAAAGAATCTCACGAAATGGAAGCTCGATTTTGAACTGTTCTTTGGTGCCGCCGAGTATCTTCCCTTCGCGGACAACGAGTTCGACGTCGTCTTTCACGCCGGTGGGATCAAATTCTTCAGCGACAAGCGGCGGGCCATCAAGGAAATGATCCGAGTCGCAAAACCAGGTACCAAGATCATGATTATGGACCAGGCAGACAAGATCGCCGAGGACGTGTTGCGCGTTCCCATCGCCAAACAATTCTTCAAAGGCCTTAAAGAAATGACCGTGGCTCCAATCGACCTGGTGCCGGAGGAAATGCAGGACGTGCGGCTCGATTACGTTTTGAATGGTGGTTGTTATCTGCTTGAGTTCCGCAAACCGTTGTCTCCGGTGGCACTCGTCGGTGAATCTCAAGCTGCATGAGATGTTCAAACACGAAAGGCACTAGCAATGTTTGTAAGTAACAGAAAGATTCGCGTCCTAATTGCCGGTATTGACAACGATCATTCGCGACGCACAGATGAGCTCGCCGGATTCTTGCGCGATGCCGGAATGGACATAATCGACTCCCGGTGTGAAAGCCCGGAGACCATTGCCGCAGCTGCTGTCAGAGACGATGTGGACGCCGTCGGAATGTCTGTGAATGGGGTCCACAACACAGTATGCCAGCAAATCGTCGCGCTGCTGCGTGCCAAGAGTGTGGATGATTGTCTTGTAGTTGTCTGCGACACCGTTCCAGAAGACGAAGCTCAAAATCTGGAAGAACAAGGCATCTCGAAGGCGTTTCCGTTGGGGGCGCCACCAAGCGCAGTCGTTGACTACCTGCAAGCACACGTGAGACCACCATGGTCTCTTCCTTTTACACCTGCAATCATGTAAGTCAAAATTCGTCTAAAGAGCATCGCCGGCACTTCGTCCGTACTCTCACAAATACCTCGTAACGTTGCTGTGCATGAGGAACAAAACAATGACGACCTTTGTGTTTCCGGGCCAGGGTTCTCAGAAAAAAGGAATGGGAGCAGGTCTGTTTGAGAAGTTTGATCGATTGACAGCCAAGGCTGACGAAATACTTGGATACTCGATTAGTGAGTTATGCCTGACAGATCTCCAGTCACAACTGACTCAGACTCAATTCACACAACCGGCTCTCTTCGTTGTCAGCGCACTGTCTTACCTCAAGGTGATTGAGGAAAAGGGGCAGCGTCCTGATTTCGTCGCCGGTCACAGCCTCGGGGAGTACAACGCTCTGTTTGCTGCAGGTGCGTTTGATTTTGAAACCGGACTCCGCCTGGTGAAGAGAAGAGGCGAACTGATGGCTCGCATCAGCGGCGGTGGTATGGCCGCGGTTGTCGGCATTGACGAAGCGACGACTCGTCGCATTCTTAAAGACAACAGTCTTGATGATGTAGACATCGCCAACTTCAATGCCCCTGGCCAACTGATCATTTCCGGTCCGAAAGAAAGAATTAGCGGTGCGAAGCCGATCTTTGAGGCAGCAGGCGCCCGTTTTGCACAACTTCAGGTCGGCGGCGCTTTTCATTCTCGCCACATGGTTCCGGCGCAGAAGGAATTCTCGTCCTTCCTGCGCGAGTTCGACTATCACGAGTTGCAGATACCGGTTGTCTCAAATGTAGAAGCCAACTTTTACAGCAAAGATCAGATTGTTGAACTCCTCTCACGCCAGCTTGCACAACCGGTGCGCTGGCTGGACAGCATTCAATTCCTGCGTCGAAAAGGTGAAATGAATTTCGTTGAGGTGGGACCGGGAAATGTGCTGACAAAGTTGATCGAAAAGATTCGCCAAGAGCCGGTGCCGGTTGAGTTGTCAACGCCCAAACCTGAAACTACTCAAGCTCTGCAAACACACAGAATCACGACCAAAATCCTTGCGGCAACGCTTCAAAGCCCCTCTTCAAACGGCAATGGTCACAGCAAAACCCCGCTTCAACTCAAGTCAAACTCACGTGAATCGCGAATTACCGCGGCGACTTTTGGTGACATAGAGTTCAAGCAAGACTACGGCATCAAGTACGCCTATGTAGCCGGCGGCATTCATCACGGCATTTCCTCGCCCGACTTCGTGATTCGGATGAGCAAAGCCGGACTGCTCGCATACTTCGGCTCTATTGGTCTGGCGCTTTCGGAAATGGAATCAGCCATCAAGCAGATCAAAAGTGCCATCGGCGAGACACAGGCCTACGGAGTCAGCCTGATTTGCAACAACAATCATCCCGAAACAGAGAACGCGATTGTAGACCTAGTGCTCAAACACCAAGTTAGAAATGTCGAAGTCGTCGATTGCATTCAAGTCACGGCCTGCCTGGTGCGACTGCGCGTAAAGGGCTTGTCGCAAGGGCCTGATGGTTCAGTGCTCTGTCCTAACCGGATACTCGCGAGAGTTACCCATCCCGAAGTGGCTGCGTCATTCTTGAGTCCGGCCTCAGAACGCCTCGTAAACAAACTACTTGCTGAAAACAAAATCACACCGGAAGAAGCGCAATTAGCAGCGAGAGTGCCACTCGCTGATGACATTTGTATTGAATCCAATTCGGGTTGGCACTCGGACAGTGGCGCCGCACAGGTCTTGTTACCCGTGATTCTCAAACTGAGAGACGAGATGCAGGTTACTCACGCGTATGCCAGGAAGGTGCGAGTCGGCAGTGCTGATGGCATTGGCACTCCTTCTGCTGTCGCAGCGGCTTTCCTCCTCGGCGCAGATTTCGTACTCACGGACACACTGAACCAATGCAGTGTCGAAGCCGGTTTGAGTGACTTGGCAAAGGACTTGCTCGAGCAGGTGAATGTGCAGGACACAGAATATGCACCCTCGCGCGAAATGTTTGAATTGGGCGCAAAGGTGCGAGTGCTGAAAAAGGGTTTACTGTTTCCCGCTCGCGCCAACAGGCTTTACGAGCTCTACAAGCAACACAATTCGCTCGACGAAATCGATGAAAAAACGCGGAAGCAGCTTCAGGAAAGATATTTCAAGAGAAGCTTCTCCGAAGTGATCTCGGCCATCAAGTCGTCAACCAGCAATGCTCCACCGCAAATTGCCGAAGCGGAACGCAATCCAAAGTACCAGATGGCAATGGTCTTCAAGTGGTACCTCGACCACAGCCTCAACCTTGCCTTGAATGGCGACAACGAGCGCCGAGTTGACTACCAAATCCGCTGTTCGCCCGCTCTCGGCGCTTTCAATCATTGGTCCAAAGGAACGGCGCTGGAAAAATGGAGAAATCGTCACGTTGATGAGATCGCAGATAGTCTGATGCAAGGAGCTGCCGAGTTTTCGAATCATCGTTTCCAGGCGTTGGTGGCGCAGGGCTGAACTAATGACAAATCCAAATCCAAGAACCAAAGGATTGCCGGAGATTACCGAGTGGTTGCGTCACGAAGTCGCGGGCGCGCTGGAGATCGAGCCGGGCACGCTGGATCCCATTGAAAGATTTCATCGTCTGGGCGTGGACTCAGCTAAGGCTGCGGCGCTGACTACGGCATTGAATAAGTGGCTCGGGCGATCACTTTCGCCGATGATCTTCTGGAAGTATCCGACACTTGATGCTCTCGCCAAATGTCTCGCCGGAGAAACCGTTGCCGAAGCAGCAGAAACGACGCACGCCGTTTCAGGTTTATCGCTGAGCGCGTTGGAGACGCCGATTGCAATTATCGGTATTGGCTGTCGGTTCCCTGGCGGGGCCACTTCACCACAAGCATTCTGGAAGTTGCTTTGCAACGGTGAAGACGGCACCTGCGATATCCCATCGGATCGTTGGGATCGTGAAGCATACTTTGATCAAGACTACACGGTGCCGGGGAAGATGAATATCCGGCGCGGTGGCTTTCTCGAACGAATCGATACGTTTGATCCTCTCTTCTTCGGTATCACTCCGCGCGAAGCAGCGCAGATGGATCCGCAACAGCGTCTGATGCTGGAGCTGGCCTGGGAAGCAGTAGAAGACGCCGGCGTGATCCCCGAAGATCTGCGCGGAAGCAGGACCGGTGTGTTCTGCGGCATGGCCTTCAACGACTACTCAATTCTTAAGAGCCGAATCGGTGTGGAGGCTATTACACCACACACCACTGTCGGCTCGATTGCCTGCATCGTCGCGAACCGCATCTCTTACGCCTTCGGACTCGAAGGACCGAGCTTGAGCCTCGATTCGGCTTGTTCCTCGTCGCTGGTAGCTGTGCACCTGGCGTGTCAGTCTCTGCGATTGGGCGAGTGCACCCTCGCTTTGGCCGGCGGCGTCAGTTTGATGTTGGCGCCTGACACTGCGATCGCGCTTTCGCAACTCGGTGCTCTTTCGCCTGACGGCCGTTGTCATACATTTGACGCCGGAGCCAACGGGTTCGCGCGTGGGGAAGGCGGCGGCGTGATCGTGCTCAAGCGACTGACGGATGCCCTGCGTGATGGCGATCCGATTTACTGCGTAATCCGCGGCACCGCAGTTAACAATGATGGCGCCAGCAATGGGCTTACCGCTCCAAACCCAAAGGCACAGGAATCCGTCATCCGTGACGCTTGTCGCAACGCCGGGATTGAGCCCGCGAGTCTTCATTATGTCGAGACTCATGGGACCGGCACACCAATCGGCGATCCGATCGAAGCGGCATCGCTAGGGGCAGTCTACGGCCTCGACAGGCCCGTCGAACGGCCATTACTGGTAGGTTCTGCCAAAACAAATATTGGACACCTCGAAGCCGCTGCTGGAATGACCGGCCTTATCAAGGTGGCGTTATCGTTGAAGCATTCTCTCCTGCCACCAAATCTTCACTTCAAACAACCCAGCAGCCAAATTGATTTTGAGGGGCTTCGCCTACGTGTTGTGACTGAGCTTCAACCTTGGCCCGTCTTGGCAGGTGAGCGGCGTCTTGGTGCTGTGAGCGGTTTCGGAATTGGAGGTACTAATGCTCACATTGTGCTGGAGGATCTTCCTACTGAGACAACGTTGTTGCTAATCGGTGGCGAGAACAGTTCAACGCTGGATACAAAAGTCAGACAGGTGCTGGAGTCCGTAGCTAACAACGACGTTTCTCTAAACCAACTCGCAAGTGAATTACTTAAAGATGCAAACCAACCGCAGCGAGTGGCAGCGTTGGCAGAATCCCCTGCGGAACTGAAAGAGAAGCTCCAGCTGGTCCTGGACCGCCAGCCAGGCAAAGGCGTGTTTCATAGCGACGGCGCGGTAAACGCACCCAGGGATCCGGTTTGGGTATTTTCAGGAGTCGGCGGGCAATGGTTGAAAATGGGTTGCAGCCTGATGACGGAACAACCAGTGTTTCGCGCCACACTGGAACGATTTACCCGCGAAATCGAGCGTCACCTAGGTTGGTCTCTTTTTCAGGAACTGACGGCCGATGTTAGTGATAGTCGATTGGAACGCATTGATGTGTTATGGCCCACGTTGTGCGCTTTTCAAGTGGCGCTTACCGATCAGTGGCGTGCCTTTGGAATTAAGCCCGCGGCAGTTATCGGACATAGTTTAGGTGAAGTTGCGGCAGCCTATGCTGCTGGAGTTCTCACGCTTGAAGATAGCGCCACGCTGGCTTGTCATTGGGGTCGCCTCGTCGAACAGGCGCGCGGGAACGGTGCGATGGCCTTGATCGCCGTCGGCTGGGAAGAAGCGCAGGAACTTATCAGTCCTTTTGGCGACCGTGTTAGTCGCGGCGTGAATTCAAGTCCTTCCACAACGATACTTACCGGCGACGTTTCGGCGCTTGATCACATCGTGGCCCAACTCACCGAGAGCGGTATTTTTGCTCGTCGCATAGCAGTAACTATTGCCGCTCACAGCTCGCGAATGGCGGCGTGCGTTGAAGAGTTACCGTCGTTACTCGCGACGCTGAGTCCAGCTAAAGCAAAGGTGCCGCTTGTATCGACAAACACTGGCACGTTTATCACCGGCGAGGAACTCGGCGGCTCATACTGGCAGCGCCAGGTTTGTGAACCGGTGAAGTTTGCTCAAGGGATCGCAGCACTGATCGAACAAGGACACACGTTGTTTCTGGAATGCAATCCACATCCAATAGTTCAGAAGGCAATCGAAGAGTGTCTGGCTGAATCCGGAACAAGTGGAACCGTAGTGGCCTCGCTCTATCGCGACGAACATGAAGGGAATTCGCTGCGCGAGGCGCTCGCAAGTCTGTATGTTCAGGGAACGACCGTCGCGTGCGAAAGTAGTGGAGAGACGGCGGCGCTGCTCTTGACAGTCTCCGGCCGGAAAGAACAAGCGAAACGTGATTATGCCCGCAGTTTGGCTGAACACTTCGAGCGCACCAAAAATATTCCGCTGAACGACCTCTGCTACACCGCCGGCGTGCGTCGTACTCATCATCCCTATCGCGCCGCCATCGTTGCTACAACACGAAATGAATTTATCAATGTGTTGAGCGCCGTTGCGAACGGTGAGAAACATCCGGCCGTCGTCTCAGGTAAACCGCGCACATCAGAGTCGACTTCGGTGGCATTCATCTATCCCGGCCAGGGCTCGCAATGGCATGGAATGGCTAAACAGTTGCTCGATCACGAACCAGTTTTTCGGGAAGTGATCGAAGAATGTGAACAGGCAATTCGGAAGTACACGGACTGGTCGCTGCTGAATGAATTGTGTGCGGATGC
>AR_comb_assmDRAFT_10024088_pt1 | contig 17781 bp, 22 predicted proteins | sample ArasoioldDNA_FD_10543 | JGI IMG/M metagenome (IMG submission 10543) | reverse complement strand
ATCATCGGGAAATCAGCACCCATACTTGCTGAAATCGCGATACGGAAAAGTCAGAGGATATTGCTGCTCGCACTCCGCCGTCGCACAGAGTGATATCTGCCTCTCTCTGCATGCGTACTACCTGTGTTCTACCCCCTGCCCCTGCGCGCCGCATATGCCATGATGTGCCCCTTCCCGCATGATTTCCCCGCTTGTTGGTCCACATAGGCTTGCTACGCTGAGCATAGTGTTCTTTTCGCCTCCACGGTGTGTGATGCACATGTGGAGGCATGATTGTGTCAGCTCATTGACAAAGGAGACCTATGGCTGAAGCGTACTGGACGTACTGCATGTACTGCCACGGCATGATCTGCGGCGTCGAGATTCTGGAGGACAACGATGATGTCGTGATCCTCTATGCCCATCGACAATGCCACCGAGAAAGGAACTGTGTGGACCCCCATGCGACCTGGCAGATGCTCTGCGCGAGCCTGCACGAACTCAACGCGAACCTCAATGACAAGAACGCACGGGCACGGGCCGTCGATCTCCTGGAGATCATGGCGCGCTGGCTGCGCATGGGTGGCTTCCCGCCGAAACTCGCTTAGGAGACTGTATGGCTGATCTTCCCCTCTATGAGTGCGATACCATCATTATCCAGTGGGACCAGATGACCCATGAATGCCAGATGTGGCGCAGTGAAGAACTGTGTGTGAGATGTGGTGGAGCAACCGTCCGCATTGATCCGCCATGGGAAACGTGGACGCTCTTGTGCTGTGCGGAATGTGCGTTGACGACAACACATATACAGCATAGGGAGCCACTGGATCACCTGAAGTCTGGCGCTATCGGCATGGTGAGTTCCATGCCGGTGCGAGTCTATAAGCTATAAGAAGGAGAGGCAATAATGGCTGGACGTTTAATTGCCCACTGTGGTGCTCAGTATGTTGACCGGGAGGGATTGAAGAACCTCGAAACTCCCCAACCCACTGACTCTTGGACTCCTATTGCTCACTACGACTTGGTGCAGGCCCTCGACGGCCAGCTCAAGGCACGCGGGATTACCATCGTCAAAGAGCAGTTCGCCGTGCTGAAAGCAAAACTGTTCGGTGTCCTCGATACCGATTACCAAGTGAATGAGGAAGGCGGGGCTGCTATCGGCATTCGTACTTCAAATGACAAGAGCCTGGCCCTGCAACTGGCTATCGGCTACCGCGTCTTTATCTGCGACAACATGGCCTTTGCCGGTGACCTCATCGCCCTCCGCCGTAAGCACACCGGTAACCTCAACCTGCATAGAGAGTTCGCTGAAGGCATCGGGCGGTATGTCACGCAGTACCCGAAACTTCAGGAGAACATCAACTGGTGGAAAGAGTGGACGCTCACGAAAGAACGCGGCAAGCAGCTCATCTACGATATTTTCCGTCAGAAGATCGTGCCTGTCCGGTTATTTCATCCTTCTGTGGCAGACTGGGAAGCTGCCGAGGACAAGACCATGTGGCGTCTGCATAATTGCATGACGGCCCATATCAAGACCCTCAAGCCCGCTCCTGCCTTCACGACCACCCTGAAGCTCTCGCGTTTCTTCGAACGTGTCGGCTAATTTCTGCGTTCAAACCTGCAACAAACCTCGATACGTGTCAATAGAATGGTGGTAGCAGAGCCATGCTGCATCATAGCAGCACGGGTTGTCACGAACCTGCCTGCGGTGGTGCAGCATGAGGAGGAAAGGAGGTGCCCTGTGACCTTACATAGTATTTCGCTCGGTGAGCAACCGCACGAGTATGTCGTGCCTTCTGAGACAACAGATGGGAAAGTCTGGCGGGTCTACACGCATCTCGACCCGTGGAAGTGTACGTGCCCTGGGCATCTGAAACATCATCACTGCAAGCATATCGACATGGTCAAGGCATACTTCGCTGAGATAGAAGGCGGCAGAGAACCGGAAGAAGGAGGAGATAATGTCGCGAGAGTGATGACTCCCCCCATACAGAACGGCACCGCCCCACCCCTTTCCAAATGGGTCAAGCGCATCCACGGCAAAGAGTTTGTCCAGTATGAGGGCCTGCTTGCCATGGCCCATGAGCAGGGACTGCAAGAGTTAGGCTCTGGGTTTATGACCGTCTCTGAAACCCTCGCGATTGCCTTTGCCTGGGCGACATTCAAAGACGGCCGGAAGTTTTGGGACGCAGGCGATGCCACGCCAAAGAATGTGCATGAATCGGTACGCCCGCATTTCCCCAGGGTAGCTCTCACGAGAGCAAAGGCACGCGTACTGAGGGATGCATTAAATATTGGCATGGTGAGTGTGGAAGAACTGGAGGAGTAAATGGCCCTCTATAGCGTGTCTCTGAATCGTACTCTGATCCTCAGCGCCACAGTTGCCGTGCGGGCCAAGAACGAAGAGGCAGCGCAAGCACGCGTTGAGCAGATGATGGCGAAAGGTGCTTTCGGCACGATTGAATGGCAAGTAACGAGCCCCAACTTTCTCGACTGGCAGGAGGAGGAAGACGAGATCGAAATGGATGTGGTGCAGGAGGAGTCATGAAAGTCAAATTCTCGACGGTTGACGAGTTCTTAGCGGAACTCAGCAAAGAATGTAGCAGCCCCTCCGGTCCGTATGCGATTGATGATCAAATCCTGCGCCTGACCTATAGCTACCGGCAGGACCCGCATGTTCCACTCAGATATCTCAGTGTCGTAGCAGGGGTAGTGATACGCGGCAAGATCGTGGAATTGCATCAGTATGTCGGGGAGATTATGGGTGATCCTGCTCTCCACGAAGCCAGTCGCACTGTGAAGGGCCGTGCCGAACAAATCCGCGCTGCTGTTGAAGCCAAAGCCCGCGAGCTGCAGTTAGACGTGCGGGCTGGCATGTTTGAACTCTAACCCTTTTCCCCTTCGCTATGTGCTGAAGGGGAGCTTTTTATGAGGAGGGAGTATGCCAACTGAGGATCGCCTACAAACGAAAGACTACGTCACCATCAAAGAGATGTGCGAGCGTACCAGCTACGCCCCCAAGAGCGTCTATAACATGGTGTCCCAAGGCGTCTTCAAGGAAGGAACTCATTACTTCAAGCCGACGAAACGGAAACTTCTCTTTTTCTGGCCCGCAATTGAACAATGGATTAGAGGGGAAACCACATGGCAGAGAAATCTAGAGGAGTGACGAAGCGGACGAATGCCGCTGGCATGGGGTACTTTGATGTCTTCTATCGGGGGGTGCGCTCAAAAATCTATACCGGCAGAGCAGATACCCCTGAGAACGCGTCATGGTTTGCGGCCCGACAAACGCTGTTAGCCGAGATGGTCTCGAACGGCACCTTTGAAGTCGAAAAAGCCAAAGCCATGATCGGGGTGACCGGTCAGCGGCAAAAACGCACCGCATCCAAGGTCAACATCACTATAGAGGAGTTTGGGGATGAGTGGTTGGAGCACAAAAAGACGAGCATCAGCGAGGCGAAAGTTGACGAATATCGGGAGTGCCTTACGTTGGTATGTGCGTTGGAGGTGGGACCCTCAAAACAGAAACGGCAGCGCGTACGCTTTGGTTCCATTCCTTTACGCGATCTTCGCAATGAACATGTAGACTGGCTCACCAATACACTGAGTCAGCGGACAGGGCTCAAGGGACCGAAGATCAGTAACACCCGCCTCAATGATATCCTCTTGAAGGTGGTCCGGCCACTTCTTGACCTGGCCTTCGAGCGGGAGTACCTAGCAAAAAACCCGCACAACTGGATACAGAAGAGGCGAGAAGTTCCCGACGACATTGACCCGTTCTCCTTTGAGGAAGTGCAGGCGTTCCTTGGTGCTTTGCCTGATCCGAAGTGGGTCCGGTTCTACACGGTGGCGTTTGGGACTGGCTTACGGCCGTCAGAGCAATACGCCCTGCAATGGGAGCATGTGGATTTTCAGAAAAAATTGCTCCTCATCCGTCAAGGATTCGTGAAGGACAGAATGACGATCCTCAAGACTGCCGGCAGTCGCAGAGATGTTGAGATACTCCCGCATGTTGAGGACGCCTTACGGACGCATTTCGAGGCTGCTCACGGGGAGTTTGTGTTCTCGAATGAGGTCGGTGGTCCGCTCCATCGAGACAATGTGCGCAATCGCATCTGGAATCCCACGCTGGAAAGGGCAGGGCTCAGACATAGGACGCCGTACCAGACACGGCATACCTTCGCTTCCCTCATGCTTGATCAAAACGAAGATCCTGCCTGGGTGGCACGGATGTTAGGCCACACGACACTGCGCATGCTGTACGAGCGGTATGGGAAGTTTATCCACAATCGGAGTCGGCAGGATGGGGCACGGTTTACCAGCGCTTGGAACCAAGCGCTGGAACCGAAACCGTCCTTAGATCGTCCTTAAGGGATTTCGCAGAAGAGGGTACTTTGCATAACCCGTTGATTTTCCGAATGGACGGTAGGAGATTCGAACTCCCGACCTCTGCCTTGCGAAGGCAGCGCTCTCCCAGCTGAGCTAACCGCCCGTCACACCGCGGTGCTCCTCTCTAAGCGCTGGCACCGCTTCTCCTTGCAGGGGCACAAGCTTACTGGCATTGCATACGGATGTCAAGCCGTGCGCTTCCAGAGGCCCGGGCATGCCATGGATAGCAGAGAGCCGCTGACAATTACCGTTAAAGTATTTGACAACTGCGCGAGGATGATATACCGTAACCGGGCTCTGGAGGTGACAAATCCAGAGAAGGGGGTTCGCTCTCTCATGCAATGATGAATGCACTATGGATAGGCCTGTACACCTCACCAATATCTTCGATCCCGTTTCGACGCCAGCTCAGGCTATCCTCGAACTCTCGTGGCTGGTGTTGTGGATCTGCGCTGGCATCTTTGTGATCGTCGTCGGCCTGCTGACCTATATCCTCATCCGGTTTCGGCGTCGTCGCGCTGACACCGATGAGCCGCCACAGGTGTACGGGAGCAATCAGATCGAACTGGCCTGGACCGTGATCCCGCTGTTGACCGTGGTCGTGCTCTTCCTGGTCACGGCGCGCACGATTCGGACGGTGCAGAGTGCGGTCCCGCCGGCCGATGCCCTGCAGGTAACTATCGTCGGGCACCAGTGGTGGTGGGAGATACGTTACCCGAGCCTGGGGATTGTGACGGCCAACGAAGTGCACGTGCCGGTCAGTGACCGGACCAGGCCGCAGCCGACCTATCTGCGGCTGGAATCGGTCGATGTGGCGCATAGCTTCTGGGTGCCACGCCTCGCCGGTAAGACTGATGTCATCCCCAATCGGGCCAACTCTATGTGGATCGAGCCCTTCGAGGCGGGGACGTATCTCGGCCAGTGCGCCGAGTACTGTGGGACACAGCACGCGAACATGCTCCTGCGCGTCATTGTGCATGCGCGGGGTGACTTCGAACGCTGGGTGGCAGCGCAGCAACAGCCACCGGTACGCGAGCCATCCGTGCAAGCAGGTCGTGACCTATTCCAGGCCACCGCCTGTGTGAACTGTCACACGGTGCGCGAGACGGTTGCCAACGGCACGTTTGGCCCTGACTTGTCGCATCTGATGAGCCGTGCCACGCTCGGCGCCGGCGTGGTGGACAATACCCCACACAACCTCCAGGCCTGGATGCAGAACCCGCAGCACCTCAAGCCAGGGAACCTCATGCCTGATATGAAACTGACGCCGCAAGAGCTGGAGCACATCGTCGCGTACCTGGGGACGCTCAAATAGGCTCCGGGAGGACACCATGGCCTTCGAATACCCGCTAGCGCGACCACCGGCGGAGGCGCAACGTCTGCCACTGCTCGTGCAGTTGCACGACTGGGTGGTCACTGTCGATCATAAACGGCTGGGGATCATGTATATCTGCACCGGTCTGCTGTTCTTTGCGGTGGCCGGGCTCGAAGCCTCGATCATGCGCTGGCAGTTGGCGTTTCCTAACCATGATGTGGTGTCGCCAGCCGTGTTCAACCGCCTGTTCACTATGCACGGTACAACGATGGTCTTTCTCGTCGGCATGCCCATCATCCTGGGCCTGGCCAACTATCTTATCCCCCTGATGATCGGGGCCCGCGATCTGGCGTTCCCACGCCTGAATGCCTTTGGATTCTGGCTGTCGCTATTCGGTGGTTTGCTGCTCTACTTTAGCTATCTGGGCGGGGAGGGGCTGACAGGCGCCGGCACGGCGCCGGATGTCGGCTGGTTTGCCTATGCCCCCCTGACGGAACGCGCCTTCTCGCGCGGCCACAGCACGGACTACTGGATCCTCAGCCTGCTGGTGGGTGGCATTGGTAGTGTCGCCACCAGCATTAACATTGTGACGACGGTCTTCTGTATGCGTTGTAAGGGCATGACCCTGGCGCGGATGCCCCTCTTTGTGTGGATGTTGCTGGTCGTGGCCGGCATGATCCTCTTCGTCATGCCGCCGCTGACGGCGGCCCAGCTCATGCTGCTCCTGGACCGGTATCTCGGGGCGCGCTTCTTTGATACGCAGGCCGGCGGTTCTGCCGTACTGTGGCAGCACTTTTTCTGGATCTTCGGGCACCCTGAAGTGTACGTCCTCATGTTGCCGGGGTTCGCCGCCGCCTCGGAGATCATCCCCGTCTTTTCCCGCAAGCCGATGTTTGGCTACGCCGCCATGGTGGGCGCCACACTGGCCATCGCTTTCATCAGCATGGGCGTGTGGGCGCATCACATGTTCACCGTGGGCATGAGTGCCATGGCGAACGCCTTCTTTACGGCGTCGACGATGCTCATTGCCGTGCCGACGGGCATTAAAATTTTCAACTGGCTGGCCACCATGTATGGTGGGAAGATCCGCTTTGCGACACCCATGCTGTTCTGCATCGGCTTTCTCTTCCAATTCCTGTGCGCGGGCTTGACCGGTATTATGCTGGCCGCGTCCCCCTTCGACTGGCAGTTGAGCGACTCCTACTTCGTGGTGGCGCACTTTCATTACGTGCTCATCGGCGGCTTGCTGTTTACGATTTTTGCCGCGATCCACTACTGGTTCCCCAAAGCCACTGGTAAAATGCTCAGCGAGACGCTCGGGCAGTGGCATTTCTGGCTCCTGGTTATTGGTTTTAACCTGACCTTTGGGCCGCAGCATATCGCGGGGATTCTGGGCATGCCCCGTCGTATCTACACCTATGCTCCCGGGCGCGGCTGGGAACTGTGGAATCTCCTGTCATCTATTGGTGTTGCCTTTCAGGCGCTGGCCGTGCTCTTCTTCGTGTGGAACATCATACGAGCCTTGCGCCAGGGACCACCGGCAGGGGATGATCCGTGGGACGCCTGGACGCTGGAGTGGATGACGACCTCGCCGCCGCCGGAGTATAACTTCGAGACCTTCCCAGAGGTGCAGAGCCGTCGGCCCCTCTGGGATTTGAAGCACCCGCACGATCCGGATTGGCATCACGAATGAACCGGAGAGCCTGGCGATGATCAACGCTACTGCCCATACCTATCATGCTGAACCCACCGAGGAAGCCTTGCCGTCGCGTGGTCGGGTTGGCATGGTCTGCCTCATTGCCACAGAGGCAGCGCTGTTTTCGATCTTTGTCGTGGCCTACCTCTTTTATATTGGCAAAAGCTTAATCGGTCCGTATCCAGCGCAAGTGCTCGAAGTACCAATGCTGCCCACGATCTGCCTGCTCGCCAGTAGTGCCACGATTATGCTGGCGGAGCGTGCCCTGCGCCAGGGGTACGGCGTGCTCTTCAAGGGCTGGTGGTTCCTGACCATCCTGTTGGGTGTAGCGTTTCTATACGCTACCGCGGTCGAATGGTACAGGCTGATCTTCACGCATCACCTGACCATCAGCACGAATCTCTTCGGGACGACGTTTTACTCGCTGGTGGGGTTCCACGCCATGCATGTGACGGTGGGCCTGATACTGCTGACGCTGGTTTTGATCTTGAGCCTCTGTGGCTACGTCCCCCAGGCGCAGAGTGAGCGCGTCGCAGCGTTGTCGTTGTATTGGCATTTTGTCGACGTCGTCTGGATTGTCGTCTTTCTCGTGGTCTACGTTATCGGTCGTTGACCGGGCACGGAGAGGCAACGTATGGCATCTGAAGCGAGAGAAACCCGGGTTCCAGAGACTATTGCCATGCCCGCACCCACCGTCTGGCCGCTGGTGACAGCGCTTGGGATCACGCTTGGGTGTGCCGGGCTCGTCACCCACATGGCGGTCAGTGTAGTTGGGCTGGTGCTCTTCCTGCGCGGGTTGGTCGGCTGGTGGAGGGAGGTCCTGCCGGTGGAGCAACACGAGGCGGTCCCGGTACCTCCTCCAGAACGGCGGGCAGCCCCGGTGCACACACGGCTGCACACCGTGGCGCGTCTGCACTTGGGGGAAGGGGGCCATCGGGTGCATATCCCGGCCCAGATCCATCCCTATTCGGCTGGTATCAAGGGCGGGATCGTGGGCGGCATCGCCATGGCCATCGTAGCCGTGGCCTACGGGATCATCGCCTATGGCAGCCCATGGTACCCGATCAACCTACTCGCGGCTGTGGCTGTACCTGTATCACGGAACCTAAGTCTAGAAGAGCTGAAGGCCTTTCATGGCCTTGCCCTGGTCGTAGCCTGCATCAGTCACGCCGTCCTCTCCCTCCTTGTCGGTTTGCTGTATGCGGCGATGTTGCCCATGCTCCCACGCCACCCGGCGTTCTGGGGCGGGCTCATGACCCCACTCATGTGGACAGGCCTGATCTGGGCCTCTCTCGATGTGATCAATCCGACGTTGAATCAGCATATCGACTGGCGCTGGTTCATCGCCTCACAGGTAGCCTTTGGTATGATAGGCGGTTTTGTGATTGCCCGTTCGGAACGGATCGAGACGATGCAGACCTGGCCGATGGCGGCGCGGGCTGGTCTGGAGACACCGCAAGTGGATCCCGAACAGGAACAGACACCATGAAGGGCAGGGGTTATTTCATTGCAGTACTGGCAGGCCTGACTGCCTTTGGCCTGGTGCTCGGCTGTGAGTGGATACCAGGGAAGCCTACGGAAGCGCAGCGGCCGCTGCTCTCCTCCCAGGTGAGCAACTTCGATGATCTCTACGGCCGCTCCTGTACGGGGTGTCATGGGGGCGATGGGCAGCTAGGAGCAGCGCGTCCCCTGCGTGATCCGCTCTATCTGGCGCTGGTACATCGCGATACCCTGCGGCAGATTATCGCCCAGGGTGTGCCAGGCACGACGATGCCGGCCTTCTCCGAGCGCTTTGGCGGGGGACTGACTGACAAACAAATTGACATCCTGATTGACGGGATGCAGAACAGATGGGGGCGCCCACAGGCCTTCACGAACATGTCTCTCCCTCCCTATCGTCTTGAGGACGCCAGAGCCGCAGGTGCAGAGCCAGGTGCTCTGGAGCGTGGCAAGATAGCCTACACCACCTATTGTGCCCACTGCCACGGCCCGGATGGACGCGGGGGAGAGAAGGGTGGGGCGGTAGTCGATGGCGCCTATCTTGCTCTGGTGAGCGATCAGGCCTTGCGTACAGCCGTCATTGCTGGCCGCCTGGACCTGGGGATGCCAGACTGGCGGGAGGCGGTGGCCGGCCAACCGATGACTCCTCAGGACATCGCCGATGTCGTGGCCTGGCTGGCGTCACACCGGCAGCGTCTCCCAGGTCGGCTCGCAGGCGCTGGCCAGGGCAGTTAGAGCCCTCGGGTTGTTGTAGGAGAAAGGAACAGATCCCATGGCCGTGCACGAACCCCAGCAGTCCCAGACAACACCCTCAGAGATGTCACGTCGCAGTTTTCTGTTTGGCCTTGGAGTGGTGCTCAATGCTATAGCAGCAACCCTAGTAGCTATTCCTATCATCGGGTACGTGTTCTCGAGTTTCCGCTACAAGACATTGCAGGAATGGATTCAACTCGGTCCACTGGCCAACTTCCCCGAGGGCCAGACACGCCTGGCCACGTACCGAAATCCCTTCACCTCACCCTGGGACGGCTCAACGGCAGATATTCCCTGTTGGGTACGGCGGCTCGATGGTGAGAAGTTTCAGGTGTTTGCCATCAATTGCACGCATCTCGGCTGCCCGGTGCGCTGGTTCCAGGAGTCCGGCCTGTTTATGTGCCCCTGCCATGGCGGGGTGTACTACGCCGACGGCTCGCGGGCCTCTGGCCCGCCACCGCGTGGCTTGTTTGAGTACGAGTACAAAGTCCAGAACGGACACCTCTGGGTGCTGGGTGGCCAGCTTCCAACCCTCTCAAGCCATCCTGAGGCATAGCAATGGGACCTGATATGCTACGCTCTGTCGCCCTCTGGTTCGACCAACGTGTGCACGTGACAAGGCTATTCGCGTCGACGGCTGGGCACTCTGTGCCGGCCAGTGCCCACAGTTGGTTCTATGTCTTTGGCAGCGGCACCTTGCTCTGTTTTGTCATCCAGGTAGTGACCGGCATCTGTCTGGCCTTCGTCTATGCTCCAACGGCGAATGATGCCTGGACCAGCCTCTTATTTCTCAACTATCAGCAGCCTCTGGGCTGGTTTCTGCGCGCTATGCACTACTGGGGCTCCAATTTCATGGTCGCCGTCATGACGCTGCACATGGTGCAAGTCTTTTTATTTGGGGCGTACAAATACCCGCGTGAGCTGACCTGGATCTCCGGCTGTATCCTCTTGCTGTGCACGTTGGGAATGGCTTTCACCGGCCAGATCTTGCGGTTCGATGACGATGCCTATTGGGGGTTGGGCATTGGCGCGTCAATCATGGGTCGCACGCCGTTCATTGGCTCGCGCCTGGTGCAGCTGATGCTCGCTGGCCCTATCATTGCGGCTGAGACCCTGTCGCGTTTTTTTACGCTGCACGTGTTCGTCATCCCTGGCCTCATCATCGCTCTGGTGAGTCTGCACCTGCGGTTGGTGCTCACGGCGGGCATTAATGAGTATCCGCAGCCCGGCAAGCTCGTGCGCAAAGAGACGTATGTGGCGGAGTATGAGGCGCTAGTCAAGACAGAGGGGGTCCCGTTTGTGCCTAAAGCCATCGGGAAAGATCTGATTTTTAGCGCTCTGCTCATGGTGGGGATCCTGGCCTGCTCGGCGGTTTTTGGTCCTTCTGGTCCGAGTGGGCCGCCTGATCCGACCCAGATCAATACTGCGCCACGGCCGGATTTCTACTTTCTGTCGCTGTTTGCTCTGTTCGCCCTGCTGCCGGCATACTTAGAGACGTTTCTCCTCCTCGTAGCGCCTGTCATCGCCATTGCCTTCCTCTTTGTCCTGCCGTTCCTGTCTGGCACAGGCGAGAAGAACCCGCGCCGGCGACCCGTCGCGGTGTTGAGCGTCATGCTGATCTTGCTGGTCATCGGGCTGTTGGCGTATCTTGGAACGTACTCGCCGTGGTCGCCACAGATGGATGCCTGGAGTAGGGCGCCCACACCTGTCGAGTACGTCAAGGGGCGTACGCCTCTCGAACTCCAAGGGGCCCTGGTGCTGCAGAACAAGCAGTGCCGGAACTGTCATAGTCTGGGAGGGGAGGGTGGTCGGCGTGGTCCCGCCCTCGATGGTGTCGCCACCCGTCTCACCCGTGATCAATTGATCCGGCAGGTGATTCAAGGTGGGGGCAACATGCCAGCCTACAGCAAAAACCTCGCACCGCACGAAGTGACGGCCCTCGTCGCCTTCATGCAGACCTTACGGCAACCGCACGAAGCAGTGGCGCGCGACGCGACGGTGTCAGCACTGCCCTCGACACAGGCACAGCGCTAAACCTGGCACTACTTTAAGGTATCTCCTCATGGACCCTACCCTGGCAGCCTTGCTGCGGTCATGGACATTTGACCCCTGGCTCATCGTCCCCCTCAGTGTTGCTGCCGGCCTCTACCTCCGCGGTTGGTGGCTCCTGCACTGCCAGATGCCGCAGCGCTTTGGAGTCCGGCGCCTGGGGAGTTTCCAGCTTGGTCTGGGCCTGCTCTTGCTGGCGCTGGCCTCGCCCCTTGAGGCCCTGGCCGAGGTGTTATTGCAGGCCCATATGACGCAGCATTTGGTGCTCATGATGCTGGCACCACCGCTGCTTGTATACGGTGCGCCGACACTACCGCTGCTGCGGGGCTTGCCACACGTGGTGTTAAAGCGTGGGCTGGGACCGCTGCTGGCCTGGACGGTGTGGCGGCGACTCGAACGCCTCCTCACCCATCCAGTGCTAGGATGGCTGGCATTCGTCGTAGCCACGGTTGCCTGGCATGTCCCGGCGCTCTATGAACTGGCCCTGCACTCACACTTCTGGCACCATGTGCAGCACCTCTGTTTCCTCAGCACAGGCATGCTCTTCTGGTGGCCTGTACTGCAGCCCTGGCCCAGCCGACCGCGCTGGCCACGCTGGGCCATGATCCCCTACTTACTCCTCGCCGATATCCAGAACACAGCCTTATCGGCTGCCCTGGTCTTCTCGGAGCGCATCCTCTATCCCACCTATCTCACTGTCCCACGCCTCTGGGGCATCTCGGCTCTCGACGACCAGGCAGCCGCAGGGGTCATGATGTGGGTACCCGGTTCGCTAGTCTATCTTGTGCCAGTGGGGTTGCTGGTGATGCAGCTTTGCGGGCGGGCAGGCAATTCAACCAGCCTTGTGGCGCCGCCCGCTCGGGAGCGCTGCGTGCCGCCGGTCACTCCGTTCCCTCCCCCAGGAGCATGACTCTTGCAAAGTACCGTGGCCATGCCTATGCTCTGCCTGGCATCAGTATTCACCGCCGCATCGGAGAGACACTATGAGCGTCTTGGAAGCACCCATCATTCTGAAACTCATGCCGGAACTGGCCGGTATCCGGCTGTCACCCGAGGAATTCGACGCTGCCGAAGAGTGTGACGACTTGTACAACTACGAACTTGTGCACGGGGTACTTGTTGTGGCACCACCACCCGCCGTTGGAGAACGTAGACCAAATGATCGCTTAGGTTATCTATTGCAATCTTACCAAGACCATCATCCCCAGGGCGCCGCCCTTGATCTCACTCTACCCGAGCACCGCATCATCACACCTGATAGCCGCCGCCGCGCCGACCGCGTGATCTGGACAGGGCTCGGGCGAATCCCCAACACACGCCAGGACCAGCCCACAATTGCTATCGAGTTTGTGTCCGCCAGCAAGCGCGATTTTCAGCGAGATTACCTTGACAAGCGTGACGAATACCTGCGCGCCGGTGTGCTGGAATACTGGATCATTGACCGCTTTCGGCGGCGCATGACCGTGGTGCGGGGTGGATCTGAGCCGGTCACAGAGATCGTCATTACCGAGCAGGAAACATATGCGACTCCCTTGCTGCCAGGCTTTGAACTCCCGTTGGCCCAGCTCCTGGCCGTTGCCGATGCCGTGGAAGCTGCGGAGCGCCGATGATGCCCTCCAGGCCAAGCTCCCTGCTACTCCGCTACAGCCCCATCTCTCCCCAGGGCTCTTGCTGTACGTCCAGGACGGCGCAGGTGCTGATCTGAACTCGCCAACCGAAAGGCAGTGCTCGCGTGAGCACACGTAACGAACCCCTGATTCTTAGCGCTGCGATTGCTGGCAGCGGCCACCATCCTGGGGCTGCGGTACGGTCGCCGCAGGCGCTCGATGTCGCCCACTTCCGTCACCTCGTCCAGACCGCCGAGCGCGGTTTGCTGGACTTCGTGTTCCTGCATGACGAGCCGGCGCTGCCAGACACCGCGGTGACGGGGCGTCTGGATGCACTCTCGTTGATCAACCGCCCTAAGCAGGCGCGCGGCTTGTGTGCCTACTTACGACTTGTGGTTCATAGCTGCCCGGCTTTCAGCTCGGCGATGAACGGTGCGTAATCGGGGAGCGCAACGGGGTCGGCTCCCTGAGCGTAGAAGTCCTGCGCGATCTGCGCCTGCTGTTCGCGATTGAAATCGCGATAGTGCTTGCCGGTGGCCTGCGCGGTCCGCAACCCAGCCGCACCACCATAACCGTAGCCGATCGTGGCCTGCGCGTGAATGCTTGCCCGAGATAGACGCTGCCCGCTCGTTCGTACTGATAGACGTGCGTCATCTCGTGCACCATGATCTCTCGGTGTGTGCGCGAATGCGGCCCGGTGCTCGGGATGTTGATGGTGTGGAAGCTGGTGAACGCGCGCCCTTTGTTGAGCGCGAACACGGCGTTGAGAAAGCCGCCTTCCGCGACGCGAACTTGGTCCCATCGAATCGCGCCCGTGCCCAGCACTTCCTCGCCCGCGGTGATCTCGTCCGGAGTCAATAGCGTAGTCTTGGAAAACGCGTGCATCACAAACTCGGCGAGCTCGGGACCGCCAATCAGATCGAATAGGCGGGACACCGCCGTCAAGATCCAGGCGCCTCCGGCTTTCGCCCGTTCCCAGAGGAAGTGCACCAAGCCGCCCATTCCGCCTTGCGCGATGGCAGCGATCGCTTGTGGCAGAAACGAGATGATCCCGCCCAAGCCACGGATCAGCGTTTCCCCGATATGCCACAGCCGTCTGGGCAGCTAGGGCAGTAGAGTGAAAGCCCAGGTGGTGGCATCGACTATGCGATTGCCGACCCACTCGATGGCTGATCCGATCGCACTGCCAACGGCCTTGATCCCGCTCCAAATGCTGCCAAAGAAACTGGCCTGTACCGTACCGGCCTGCATCGCCGACACCGGCTGCACCGGACCGCTATACGTATCGTAACGTGCTGCCCCTTGTTGCGCAACGTGAGTGAGCTCGTGAGCGATCAGCCATTGTCCTTCCTCGGTTTGCGGGGCAAAGGCGCCTGGCCCGAATACGATGTCCTGTTGCCGTGTAAAGGCGCGTGCTCCGAGGGATGCGGCGGCCTCGGCGGAGCGGGCATCGGTATGAATGCGGACGTTGCCGAAGTCATAACCGAAGCGCGGCTCCAGCCATGAGCGCAATTCGGCCGGCAAAGGTTTTCCGCCGGCAGGTGCGCGTTCCAGATCGGTAGCGACTTCAGGGCTTGGCCGGTGCCTGGCAACATGCGCGGGAGCGGACGGTCCCCTGGCACCTGTGACAGCGGAAGCAACCGCCTCCGCCTCGTGTTCGTGCCGGTCATCAGGACGTGCAATGGCGGCTCTGGCTTGCATGCGCGCCGTTGCGGGCGTGACTCGAATATGTCCGCAGTGATGGCCGGTCTTTGCCGGGGTGACGCGTGCACTCGAGCTCGGGCTGCTGGGTAGTTCACGCGGACCGGTCAACAGAGAATGCCCATCGCGAGAAGCCAAGTGCACAGACCTGGTGGCAGCTTCGGTGCGTGTTGCTAGATGTCCATTTCATAAGTTCGCCGCCAGTGGAACAGCAGTCCGGTGATACGGTCTGGGTGGATAGAAGATGCGTTCAAAGCGTTGGGGACGGGGGCTAAACCACGCGCGGCCGTGCCGTTGTTGGCGTCGGGTCTGACTGAAGGGGGTAGCGCGTACCAAGGGTTGCCCGGTAGAGGTCCAGCGATACGGATGGGCCCGGTGCGTGTTGTACAATTCCAGAGAGTTACAGAGCCGGGTGGCAAAGTCCTCGACGGAATCAAAATCGCCCCGTTGCAGGAAACGGCGTGTCAACACACTGAACCACAACGCCACTTGGTTCAGCCACGAGCCGTGCGTAGGCGTAAAACGGCACACATGCTTATGGGTCGGATCACTCAAGAACGCCCGGCGCTGGACGCCACGCTCCAGGGTCTTAGGGGCAAACGGGAGAGCACACCACGCCGCTACTACGCGGCACACCTCCAGACTCCAGTGCGTATTGAGATTATCGAGGACCCAATCATAGCGGGCCATCGCCGGCAGTTGGGAGACCACGGTTGTCAGGTGCGCCGCGAAATCCTCACTGGTGCGTGTGGGGCTCAGCGTCCACCCCACCTGCCCGGTGGGGACCAGGAACGAGGCGAGCAACACCCGTGTCCCATGCCGAATATACTCCTGCTCGCGTTTCTCAGGCTGACCAGGTTGGGACAAGGGCGTGGGATAGTTGCGCTGGAGAATCTGCATGCCGGTCTTTTCATCGGTGCAGATTACCCAGCGGTCTTGCTGGGAGAAGCGCAGCGCCTGGACATAGAGGGCACAGAGAGCCCGCGCCTTGGCGGCGCACGCCGGATCATGACTATGGAGCCAGTACACGCTCCGATAGGGTTTCAGGTCGGCCTCTTCCAGCACGCGCCAGATCGTCGAGCGGCTCATAGCCCCACCAGAGGTGTGGGGGTGGAGTGCGGTCGCGATCTCATCGAGGCTCCACCGTGTGGCGGGGCAGTGGTAGGCAGTTGGTGTCCTGGTGGCCATAGACAGCACGTCGACCTGTGCAGCGGGGGGAAAAGCGCCGCGGCCGTCCTGCTCGCGGCGCATCCTGGAGCCCAGCCAGCCCCTGCTCCAGATACCGTGAGCGCCAGAGGCCAACGGTATGGCGGTCACAACGCATCTCGGCGGCTACCCGACGGTTGGGCGGATGCTCTGGCGCCGCGACCCGCAGAATCAGCCGACACCGCAAGGCCAAGGCCTGGGGGGGTGAATGCGCACGCGCAAGAGACTCCAACTGGGTGCGTTCCTCATCCGTCAACATTCCCGGGCGTGCAAACGGTACTGGCATGGGAGCAATCCTTGGTTTGAGTCAAGAAAGACGGGGAGTGATGTCGTGTCATGATGACCTCAACGCCTCGTCTTGTCCAGGCAAAAGACTGGCGAGGGATTTACGAAACAGACATCTAGTTCGTTGCCGCGGGCCCGCGTATGCTGTCGAGCGCTCATACACGGTCTCCTAGATATGGTTCGTGCCTCGCCGGGAGTATAGGAAAATCAAACGGGAGTATAGGAAAATCAAACGACCTTTTCCACCGACTGCGCGCCCACCCTGTCGCCTACCCTGCACCACCGGGTGCCGGCCGTGGCCGAAGCCATTGCGCAAGAAGCGTTCCATACTGTAGCCTATTTTGCTAGGACCTGCGAGACCCTGCTGCGGCCCACGGCCAGCAAGTAGGCAGGAGTACGGACTGCTGTGTGAGGAGTACCCTATGGCCCTGTCACTGATCCGCGGTAAGTACGTCATCTGTAAAATCCGCAGTCGCACCGCAGCCGACGTGATCGAGGATGGTGCTGTGGTCCAACGCGATGGCACCATCCTGGCCGTCGGCCCATACGCGGCGCTGGCGCGGCAATATCAGCCCGACGAGACGTTTGGTTCGGCCGAGCACGTGGTCATGCCTGCCCTGGTCAATAGCCACCATCATGTGGGTCTGACGCCCTTCCAACTGGGGTCGCCTGACTATCCGCTTGAGCTCTGGTTCGCCAGCCGCATGGCAGCGCGGAGTGTCGATCCGTATCTCGATACGCTCTATTCGGCTTTTGAGATGCTCGAATCCGGCATCACCACTGTCCAGCACTTGCATGGGGCACGGATTGCCCCGGTATCACGGGTGCTGGAAGTGGCTGAGCAGGTCCTCAAGGCATACGACGACATCGGTATGCGGGTCTCGTATTCCTATGCCCTGCGGGATCAGAACCGGCTCGTCTACGAAGCCGACGAGGCTTTTGTGCGACGCCTCCCAGCGAGCCTTGCCCCGGACGTCGCCGCCTATCTGCGTGGCCAGGCCATTCCGCTCGCTGACCATCTGGCGCTGTTTACGGATTTGCGGGAACGCTGGCATGCCCGCGAGCGCACGCGGATTCAGCTCGCCCCGGCGAACCTGCACTGGTGCTCGGACGATGCCCTGCACGCCCTGAGGGATTATGCCGAGACCTATCAGGCTGGGCTGCACATGCACTTGCTCGAAACGCTGTATCAGCAGGAATACGCGCAGCGTCGTACCGGGGCCACGGCCGTGCAGCACCTCGCTAACACATGCCCTGAGGGGGGCTGTCAAGGATTTTTGACTGTGGTACAGGATCAC
>AR_comb_assmDRAFT_10308202_pt1 | contig 17783 bp, 16 predicted proteins | sample ArasoioldDNA_FD_10543 | JGI IMG/M metagenome (IMG submission 10543) | reverse complement strand
GGGGGGGGAGCCGTCTTGACCGGGGAAAACTTGACGTCGTCGTCAAGAATCTGGGCGGTCAATCCGGCTAGTGGTCCGTATCCGCTGAGACGTGCCAATAACGCGGGTTCGCCGACGGCGAGAATATATACCCACACGGCCTGCGAAATTGCCCGGAAAGAGGGGCAGACGCAATTTTGATCAATCAGTGCGTTGACGGCCGCCTCGGGCAGGAGCACAATTCCCGGGTACTCACGGGGGAACCCCTGCCTGCCCGACGAAGCCTTTGGCGAAGTCGGGTCCTTACTTGGAGGCCCCTACGATGGTCCGCACCACGCATCGGCTGGTGGGTTGCGCGGCACTTGCCGCCACCCTTGTAATGCCGCGAGTCGCCGCGGCTCAGCAGTCATCGCCGACCCCGGTTTTCACCAAGGATGTCGCGCCGATCCTGCAGGACAAGTGTCAGGCCTGCCATCGCCCCGGCTACATCGCGCCGATGGCGTTCATGACCTACGAGCAGACACGTCCGTGGGCGAGTTCGATCAAGGCGCGCGTCGCGGCGCGACAGATGCCGCCCTGGCACATCGACAAGACGGTCGGCATTCAGCACTTCAAGAACGATCGCTCGCTGTCTGACGCCGAGATCGACACCATCGTGCGGTGGGTCAACGGCGGCGCGCCGCAGGGCGATCCGAAGGACATGCCGCCGCCGAAGCAGTTTGCCAACGACGACGTGTGGAACTTCGCCGCGCAGTTCGGCGCCCCGCCTGATCTCGTCATCAAGTCGCCGGCGTACACGATGCCTGCGCAGGCGTTAGATCAGTGGTACAAGCCCGTCGTCGATACGGGGTTGACCGAGCCGCGCTGGGTCCGCGCGATCGAGATTCGGCCGTCGACCGTGAAGGGCCGCCGCATCACGCATCACGCGCTGGCGCGTCTGCAGCAGGACAACGATCCCGAACAGAACCTCACCTCTGATGGTGGCGGCGCAGGACTGTTCATGGAATGGGCCGTCGGCAAGCAAGGCGAGATCATGCGCGCCAACAGCGGCAAGCTGATGCTGCCTGGCTCGAAGATCATCTTTGAGGTCCATTACCACGCAGTCGGCGAGGAGATCACCGATCAGGTCGAGCTCGGGATCTATTTCTATCCGAAAGGACAGGAGCCGAAGTATCGCCAGGTGCTCGCATCGCTGAGCAGCATCGCCGGTGGCGCACGCAACATCGACATCCCGCCGAACGGGACGTTCGTGAGTCAGAACTTCCACGTCATGCGCCAGGCCGGACGCGTCGAGAACTTCCAGCCGCACATGCATCTGCGCGGCAAGGCGATGTCGATGGAGGCGATTCTTCCGAACGGCACCACCCAGATATTGAGTTACGTCAACAATTTCAATTTCAACTGGCACAACAACTACGTCTACGCTGACGATGCCGCGCCGCTATTGCCGAAGGGCACGATCCTGAAGATCACGTCGTGGTACGACAACACGGTGGCAAACAAGAACAACCCCGATCCGAACCAGTGGGTGGGATGGGGCGATCGCACCGTTGACGAGATGGGCCACGCGTGGGTAAATATCACTTACATGACCGATGAGGACTACCAGGCGGAACTCGAACGCCGCAAAACCCCTGTTCCGAGTTCAGCGGGCGCACCCTGAACAGATGCGACGCATCGCAGCTTCGCTGCTCGCCTGTGTCGTCGTCGCCGCCGGATGGTACGTCGTTGTCCGCGCTCAGGGCGCATCAACTCTTCCCATTGAGCCCGTCAAGGAATCGGGGCAGAGCGTCATCGGTGCCTTCGAGGGGTGGTACGACAACCCGGACGGATCGCACACGCTGCTCGTTGGCTATTTCAACCGCAATTCGAAACAAGCCCTGGACATTCCAGTCGGTCCGAACAACCGCATAGAGCCGTCAGGTCCCGACTACGGTCAGCCGACGCATTTCGATCCGCGGCGGCAGTGGGGTGTGTTCACCATCGTCGTGCCACGAGAGTTCGGCGAGAAGATGCTGACGTGGACGCTGGTCGCCAACGGTCAGACCACGGTCGTTCCGATGAGTCTCAATCCACTCTGGGTTGTCGCGCCGTTCAAAGATGTCGCGCTCGGCAACACGCCGCCGGTGCTGCGGTTTGCTCAGGAGGGCCAAACGTTTTCAGGCCCGCCGCGAGGAATCGCGGCGACGTACAACACCGATCTCTCGTTTCCACTACGGTTGGACGCATGGGTCACTGACGACGGGATCCGCGCGCCAGAAGCGCGAAGGCCGGCGCCGTTGGTGACGGTCGGGTGGAGTCTGTTCCGTGGCCCCGCGGACGTGAGTTTCAGCAGTGCCACGCCGTCGGTGAACGAAAAGACGGGGCAGACGACAACCAATGTCAGGTTCAGGGTGCCAGGAGAATACATCCTGCGCATTCAGGTGAACGACGCGACCGGCGATGGCGGCGGCGGCTTCCAATGCTGCTGGACCAACGCCCACGTGAAAGTCTTGGTGCAGTAAAGTAGGGCCGGTCTCTCCGCACCGGGCAGGGAACAACTCACCCTCCGGGACAGTCTTAGTCCCATCATGGCCATCGACCACGCTCGCGTCACTCTCGAACGCCCGCCGCTGCGTCTATGGCCGGGCCATGTTGCGATTGCGCTTCAGGTGCTGCTCTGGACCGTGGCGCCGCTCGTGATCGGCGAAGGGGTCCTCATCGCGGCGGGGGGAAGTGCGCTCATCGGCCTCGCCGTGGTCGTGTGGTGGCTGTTCTTCAGCCGAGCCGCATGGGTCGAACGCCTCGCCGCCATCACACTCATCGTTGTCTCTGTCTGGGCGACATTTGGGCTGGTACACGCGTCCGTATCAAACGGAATGATGGGCGGGATGCTGCCGATCTATTCCGTTGCGCCTATGTGCATCGCGCTCGTCGGATGGGCCTCAATCAGTCACACGCTGGACGGCGCGCTTCGGCTGCCGGCGATGGCGGTCGCCATTGCGTTGGCGTGTGTGGTGATGACGCTCGTGCGAACCGACGGCATCAAGAACGGGGGAGCGCAACTGCAGTGGCGATGGACACCGTCCGCCGAAGAGCGGCTGCTCGCGCGAAGCAACGACGATCCGAAGGTAACGCCGGCTGCCGCGGTGACGAAGACCAGCGAGGAAACTACCAGCACGCCAGCGGTCGCGGCCGCTCCTACAATCGCAGAACCCGTCGCGCCGAAGGCAGCCGCGGCGGCGACGCCAACAACCGAAGCCCCCGTTCCAACGGCCGCGCCACCACAGGTGACGGTGGCCTGGCCCGGTTTTCGCGGACCTCAGCGCGACGGCGTCGTTCACGGCGTGCGCATTGACACAGACTGGGCGCAGAAGCCGCCGGTCGCGTTGTGGCGGCACCCGATCGGTCCGGGCTGGTCGTCGTTCGCCGTACGCGGCGACGTGATCTTCACACAGGAGCAGCGTGGCGATGACGAGCTCGTCGCGGCATACAGCCTCAAGACCGGCGAGCCGGTGTGGAGGCATCGCGATGCGACACGGTTCTGGGAGTCGAACGGCGGCGCTGGTCCGCGTGGAACTCCTACTTTGAGCAGTGACGGCCGCGTGTATGCGTTTGGCGGCACAGGCGTGCTGAATGCGCTCGACGCGAGCAGCGGCAAAGTGATCTGGTCGAGAAACGCCGGGACCGACGCGAAGAAGAGCATTCCCGAGTGGGGCTTCTCCAGCTCGCCAGCGGTGATCGACGACCTCGTCGTGCTCGGTATCGATGGTCAGCTCATCGCCTACGATCGTGCGACTGGCAAGCCGCGATGGTTTGGTCCGATGCACGGGTGGAGTCACAGCTCGCCGCACCTCATGACCATCGATGGCGTGGCACAAATTCTCTACATCAGCAACGCGGGCCTGACCAGCGTCGCACCGGATGGCACGGTGCTCTGGGAACACAAGTGGCCCGGCGCCGCGATCGTCCAGCCAGCGCGAATGAGTGAGAGCGATGTGCTGCTCAGTACGTTGGGCAGCGCGATGGGTAGCGCGGGCATGCGCCGCCTCGGCATCGATCATTCAACGGGGAAGTGGAATATCGAAGAGCGTTGGACGTCGACCGCACTGAAGCCGTACTTCAATGACTTCGTCGTCCACAAGGGCTACGCGTTTGGTTTCGACGGCAGCATCCTCGCGGCGATCGATCTTCAGGACGGCAAACGTGTGTGGAAAGGCGGACGCTATGGCGAAGGTCAGATGGTCCTTCTGGCGGACCAGGATCTGTTGCTCGTGACGTCTGGGGAAGGGGAGATCGCGTTAGTACGCGCGACGCCCGATCAATTCACCGAGGTCGCGCGAGTCAAGGGAATCGAAGGCAAGACCTGGAATCATCCCGTCCTGGTCGGTGACGTGCTGCTCGTGCGCAACGGCGAGGAGATGGCGGCCTTTCGACTGCCGACGGCGAGATGATTTGCGTTGTTTCCCGAAAGGTCAAAAGGCAAGGGTCAAAGGCGAGGATTTCAGGTGTAGGTCTGAGAGTTAGCGCCTTGCCTTTGACCTTTGACCTTTGACCCTTGACCTTGTTATTTCCCCTGCGGCCAGGGCACGCCTTGCTGCTTCGCGCGAACAGGGGCGATTCCTTTGTAGACGAATCGCTGCACGCGGCGTCCCTGATACGTCTCGACCGTGTAGAGGTTGCCCTTCGAATCGGTCGCGATGTTGTGCAGCGAATACCACTCGCCTGGATAGTGGCCGCCCTTGCCGAAGTTGGTGAGTTCTTCCATCGATTGCCGATCGAAGATGCGCAGTTTCTGATTGCGGCCGTCTGCCACGTACAAGTACTTCTGCTGTGGATCGCGTGAGAACGCGGTATCCCAGACTGCGCCGTCGGCACGCGAGTCGCGCGCGATGTAGACCTCCTTCACGAACGTCCCGTCGGTCTTGAAGATCTGCAGGCGATTGCTGGTGCGGTCGCACACGTAGACGAGACCGTCGTTCGAGACGTCAGCGCAGTGCACGGGTCCGCGGAAGTGCTGATAGGTGACGGTGGGATCGTACGGGCCTTGCGCGAGCGCGGCCTTGTCGTCGGGCGGCTTGCCGTACGCACCCCAGAAGCGCTTCATCTTCCCTGACTCCGCATCGATCACGGCGACGCGGCGATTGCCGTAGCCATCAGCGACGAAGACTTCGTTGGTCGGGCCGTAGAAGAACGTCTTGGCGACCTGGAAGAAATGATCCTGCGCGAGGCTGTCGCGCGTGACACCCTTCTTGCCGACCTGCATCACGAACTTGCCATCGAGCGTGAACTTCAGCACGTGACCATCCATCGCGCCGTTGCCGCCAATCCAGATGTTGCCGCGGCTGTCGATGTTCAGTCCGTGATTGCTGTCCGGCCACTGATACCCGGGACCGTCCTTGCCGCCCCAGTGACGCAGCAGATTGCCGGCCTGATCGAACTCGAGGATCGGTGGCGCCACGTTGCAGCACTCGCCGGTCGGCGGCGTCTGGCTCGACGCGCCCTCGGCCGCATCGAGGACGTCAGGGCGATGCACGATCCAGACGTGGTCTTGCGCATCGACCCAAAGGCCGATCGTCTGGCCCTGATACCAGCCGTTCGGCAAGGGCTTGGGGAATGTCGGATCGACTTCGAATCGCGGCGCCATGACACCGTTCTGCGCCTGCGCTGCGGCCACACGCTGCACTGCACTCTGCGCGACAGCAAGCACCACCAGTAACGCCACGAACGATCCACCGATCAGCAGGTTGCGTTTCATGCTCTGCTCCTGTAGCCACGCGCGGTACGCGCGCGCCTACTTCGTCACGAACTTTTGCACGCGCTTACCGTGATGTTGCTCGCCGGCGTATACGTTGCCTTGGGCATCAACCGCGATGCTGCCGACGGCGAGGAACTGTCCCGGGTAACGTCCACCGCTGCCGAACGTGCCGACCGGCGCGAGCGTGTCGCGCCGCAGGATGTGGATCTTCTTGTTGTGGCCGTCGGCGACGAACACATAGCGCTGCTGGGCATCATTCGAGAACGCGAGATCCCACGCCGAGCCCTGGGAAGAGACAACGCCAAACTGTCCGGTGACCGTCGCGCCAAGCGTGTTCTTCGAGACGATCGCTTCCTTCACGAAGGTGCCGTCCTTGCGAAACACCTGAATACGATTGCTGCTGCGGTCGCAGACGTACACCTGGCCGTCGCGTGCGATGTCGATGCAGGTGACGTCGCGGAATGACTTTGCCGGCGGATCGTTCGGTGCATAGGCCGGCGGCGCTGCACCCGCGGCCTTCACGCCGTATGCGAACCAGTGCCGCTTGTAGCCGCCGGTATCTGCATCGAAGACGACGATGCGGCGATTGCCGGTGTCGGCAACGAACACTTCATTGGCCGCCGTGTCCACGGCCACCGCAGACGGGCGATTCAGCGTCTCCTTGCTGTCGGGGCCGTCCATCTTGCCAGGCGTACCGATTTGCAGGATGAACTTGCCGTCACGTGAGAACTTCAGGATATGGGCGTCAGCCGGACCCGGAGGTGGTCCTCCGCGACCGCGGCCGGGAGTCGGGGCCGGCGCTTCACCAACCACGGCATCGCCGCGTCCTCGCGCTGGTGTCGTGGGCGGCGGTTCGAGTCCAGCCGCGGTGATCCAGACGTTGCCCTTCGCATCCACTGCGAGGCTGCCCGGTGACTGTGGCCACGCGTAGCCAGGATTGGGTCCGCCCCAGTTGGAAACGAGCACCCCTTTCTGATCGAATTCGAGGACGGGCGGTGCGGCCTGACAGCAGAGGCCGGCCGATGGGGGAGTGAGCATCATCCCTTTCTCATTGGCCTCGAGCGAGTCGCCGGCGCGATGAATGACCCAGATGTGGTTCTGGGCATCGACGGTCACGCCGGTGACAGACCCTAACACCCAGGACTGATTCGTGAAGGGCCGTGGCCACCAGGGATCGACCTGGTAGCGCGGTCCGCCGTTGGTTCCCTGTGTCGCCGCGTCGTACTGAACGGCGATCACCCCGGAGAGGACGAGCACCCAGCAACACACGACTCGACGAGGCACGGGCATCGGCGGTCCTCCTGCGTACGTCGTGTCCGGCTTTAGCCGGACCGAACGAGCGAGACTATACAACGAGAGGCCCCTGTAGTACTGATCTGCGCGCTGTGAAGCAGATCGCCGGCGTGCTTCTCGTCTTGGCTGCGCTGTTTGCGTCAGCCCGCCTCTCTGCACACGAAATCCCCAGCGATGTCAGGATTCAGGTCTTTCTTCAGCAGGACGCCGAGCGTCTGCGCCTGCTGGTCCGCTTGCCGGTCGCATCCACGGTGAACGACATCGAGTGGCCGGCGAAGGGACCGCTGCTCGATCTCGCCAGCGTGTCGCCCGCGACCCTCGAGCAGGCGGCCAGGTGGATCTCGAGCCGAGTCGATCTGTTCGAGGACGATCGACAGCTCGGCAGCCCACGTATTGCCGGCGCGCGCGTGTCGCTGCCGTCCGACACGTCATTCGATTCGTACGAGCATGCGCTGGCCCATATCACTGGCGCGCCGCTGTCTGTGGCCGTTGATCTCGCGACGAGTCAGGCACTCGTGGATGTGATGCTGGAGTATCCGAGTGCATCGGCCCAGTCGCGTGTATCGATCTCCACGCGGTTCGAGGCGGCGGGGCTGCGTTCGGTAACGGTATTGCGATTTCGTACGACCGGCGCGTCTGTCGGAGGCGAAGGCACGTCCACAGGACGTGCCCTACTTGTCGAGCGTGCGTTTCAGTTCCACGGAAACTCCGGCTTCGTGCGGCTCGACCCGCGATGGTTCCAGGCGGCCTCACGGTTTGTTGTCGATGGGTTCTTTCACATCCTCGGTGGGATCGATCACTTACTGTTCCTGCTGTGCCTCGTCATCCCGTTCCGGCGTTTCGGTGCGCTGATCGTCATCGTAACGTCGTTCACCGTCGCGCATTCGGTGACGCTCATCGCCTCCGCGTATGACATGGCGCCTTCGGCGCTCTGGTTTCCGCCGCTCGTCGAAACGTTGATCGCCGCCTCGATCGTCTACATGGCGCTCGAGAACATCGTGTCGCCCGCACTGAATCGGCGCTGGGTGATCACGTTTGCGTTCGGCCTCGTGCATGGTTTTGGATTCTCGTTCGCGCTGCGCGATTCACTGCAGCTGGCCGGCAATCATGTGCTGACATCGTTGCTCTCGTTCAACGTCGGCGTCGAGCTGGGACAGCTGTTGGTCCTGGTGTTGGCGATACCGGCGCTTGACGCGGTGTTTCGCTATGGTGTGCCCGAGCGCATCGGCACGATCGTGCTGTCCGCGTTGGTGGCGCACACCGGTTGGCACTGGATGACCGAGCGCGGCGGCCGTCTCGCGCAGTACCAGTACGAGTGGCCCGTGTTCGACTTCGCGTTCTTCGATCTCCTGCTGCGGTGGTCGATGGTGGCTGTCGCTCTCGCCGCTGTGGCGTGGTTGATCTTTGGCGTACGGAAAGGAGCCGTCCATGAGAGCTGGGTTCGTCGCAGTCTCCGTTCTGGGTCTCCTGGTGTTGCGTCTGGCCGCACAGACCACGGAGCCCACGAACACCGCGCCCAATCCCTATAAGACCGTCGAGCAGTTCCTCAAGTTACCCGAGGGGCGCACGTGGGGATCGACGAGCGCCATCGACGTCGATCGCGACGGTCGTAGCATCTGGGTTGGCGAGCGCTGCGGTGCGAACACGTGTCTCGATCGCGCGACAGGTCAGATGTCGAGCCTGCCGTCGCTGCTCAAGTTCGATTCGACAGGGAAGCTGGTCGCGAGCTTCGCGCAGGGCATGCTCATCTTCCCTCATGGGCTGTACGTCGATCGCGATGGCAACATCTGGGTGACCGACGGACAGGACGATGCCCCGCAGCCGGCGCGCGGCGCGCAGGCCGCGCCCGGACAACCGAACCCTGCCGCGTCACGAAACGGTCCGCTGCCAGGCTCGATGCACGGTCATCAGGTCTTCAAGTTCAGCCCGCAGGGCAAGTTGCTGATGACGCTCGGCAAAGCCGGTGGTGCGCCCGAACCCGATTACTTCTATCAGCCGAATGACGTGCTCGTGGCACCGAACGGCGAGATCTTCGTGTCGGAAGGACACGGCGGCGCGAACGCGCGTGTGCTCAAGTTCACCAAGGACGGCAAGTTCATCAAGTCATTCGGCAAGAAGGGAAGCGGACCGGGCGAGATGGAGCAGCCGCACGCGCTCGCGATGGATTCGCGCGGCCGGCTGTTCGTGGGCGATCGCTCCAACAATCGTATTCAGATCTACGACCAGGATGGCAAGCTGCTCGATACGTGGTCGCAGTTCAGCCGACCGAGCGGCATTTACATCGATGCGAATGACGTCATCTACGTCGCGGACTCGGAATCGGAGTCAGTCGCGCGCAATCACGATGGCTGGAAGCGAGGTATCCGCGTCGGCAGCGCGAAGGACGGCAAGATCATCGCGTTTATTCCCGATCCGGTCGAGAAGGCGACGGGCACGAGCGCAGCGGAAGGCGTCGCCGTGGATCGACAGGGCAACGTCTGGGGCGCCGAGGTCGGGCCGAAGGGCGTGAAGAAGTACGTGAAGAATTAACGCTCCGCGGCGCGCGAGGCGTTCAGGATGTTCTTGATCGCCTGATTGCCCTCGTGACACGCGTACTCGAAGATCGCCTCCTGATCGTTCATTGTCAGGGGAATCGCGAACGTCCACGGGCGTGACCACGTGGTGGGATCGTCAACAGTCACGGTCCACTCGATCTTGTCGGACGTGGTGCGCGTGAAGCGCTCGACCAGTTTCAATGTGTCGGCGTTGGCGTTGCGATAGGCGCTTCGCGCTTTGAAGTTCGTCGTCTCGACGACGAGCGTGTCGCCCTCCCAGTGGCCGCGCGGCACGCCCATATCGGAGCGAATCGACGATCCCACACGCGGTGCATTTCCAATCGGGATCACGCGTGTGTCATGCACCATCTCGTAGCGGATCGCGACGAAGCCTGGTCCTTGCACGATCTCATACGAGTTGCCGTACTGGCCGGGCAGCATCGAGCCTGGTAGCCCGCGGGTGATGCACCGATCCCACAGACTGAAGTCCTCGTGGCTGTTGAACGGCCCGGTGCCGAAGCTGCCGGTCCGCGCAGCGTTGGCGATGCGCGTGCGAGCCTCAGGAAGGATTGGCGGGATCTTGCCGTCCTGCGGATCGATGACGAACCACGGACGGCTCCCCTTGGTGATCTCGTAGATGTCGCGGAACTCCGCAGAGTTGCCGATGAGGCCAGCCGGATCGCCGCCGAAGAACTTGGCGCGTGCCAGCGTGTCTTCCTGTCGCCGCGCCACCGCGGCCGCGAGCTCGTGCGCGGAGATGTCCTCCATGCGGCGTCCTTCGAATTCTTTCGGCCGCTCGAATGGCGTGCTCGTCTCGTACTTGTTCGTGTAATTCCCCTGCAGATCGGGATCGCCCCAGGGCGTCCGCGGCGCGGTCCACGAGGACCCGCTTGACGACGCGGCGCGCTGCGCGTGTATCGCGGTGGCGGACGAGATCAGAACAAGGAGCGCGACGATGGACGGTCGGTGCATGTGCGTCTCCCGAGGACGGCCGGCCCGACTTCGCGGAAGGCGAAGTCGGCGGCGCTGGGCGTAACTCTACGCCTGAGAGTGCGCACGGTCAAAAGGTACAGCCTGCCGCGCCGAAGCGTCAGCGAAGACGGGCCTAGTACTGCTGATCGCGTTCGGACCAGCGATATTCCTGCAGCCACTGGTCACTCATGACGAGTGTCGAGCGCCGTGGCCTCCACGAGGCGAGACGGTCGAGGGCTGCCGAGAAGGAGCGAAGGAACGAAATCGTCCGGCTGGATGAGCCGGAAATGAGCGCATCTAGAGTCTCAACGCGAACTGTCATGTTTGGTATTGCTAGAAGGGGATCCAAGCGGCGTGCCGCTCTCTGCAGTGTGCCTGTTGCTGTGCTCGAAAAGCAACATCTGCGGGTTTTATTAACAAAAGCCGCAGCCCCAGCTCGACGGGCTCGACGCGCAGGCTGACAACGGGATGACGAAAAACCATCCCTGACAAGACGGTGGTCCGTCCGGCTGAGGTTGTCGCAGCCACTGACGCGGCAGCGGGCGATGTCAGTCGGAGCCGTCGGCGCGACTGACCTGCACGTAGCGCTCGCCCTCTTCGTCGGCCGGCGAGACGTAGACGTTCCACGGGTTGCAGCACACCTCGCAGTCTTGAATCAGCGAGCCGCGGATCTCGGGTTCGAGGTAGATCTCAACCTCCTCACCACAATACGGACAGGTCACCACGAAGACGGACTCCACAGGTATATGATGCGCCATCAGCCTCCCAGGGACCGACATGTCAGGTCCTCTCGATCTCGCGCGCGAAGCGGTCTCGCCCGATGAACAATCCGTCACGGCGGACTTCATCGCGTTCCTGAAAGCGGCGAGCGCCGCTCGTCATCCGACCGGCACTATCCGCCGGTTCAATCAGACACGCGCATCCGGCTGTGTCGAAGCCGAGTTCACCGTCGTCACAGGCCTTGCCGACGAACTCAAGGTCGGACTGTTTCAGCACCCGCGCAGTTACAACGCGTGGATTCGTTTCGCCAACGCGACGACGATGTCCGATCGCGAGAAGGATGTGCGCGGAATGTCGATCAAGGTCCGCGATGTACGCGGCGACAACCTGACACGCGGCACCGACGTGCAGGACTTCGTGCTCAACAGTCACCCGGTGATGATGGTGCCGGGCCCACGCGAGTTCCTCGAGCTGCTGCGTGCGGTGGAAGCCGGTGGGTGGCAGCGGGCTCGCTATTTCCTGACGCACCCGCGCGCCACGCGCATTGCCTTCGCGTCACGACAGCAGCCGTCCTGTCATCTCGACATTCCGTACTGGAGCACGACGCCCTACCTTTTTGGCGACGGCCGCGCAGTGAAGTACATCGTCGGTCCCGTGTCGCACGCAGAACACCGGCGGCCGACGGTGACCGATACGTATCTCCACGATGAGCTGCGTCGTCGTCTCTCGACGGAGGACGTCGCGCTGGACTTCTGCGTGCAGTTTCAGCGTGACGCGCGGACGATGCCGATTGAAGACGCGAGTGTGGAGTGGAGTGAACGCGAGTCGCCGTACGTGCGTGTGGCGGAAGTCCGCATTCCGCGCCAGTCGATTGACGTGCCCGGCCGCGACCTCGTCTGCGAGCGCACCTCATTCAATCCATGGCATTCCCTCGCCGCCCATCGTCCGCTAGGCGCGATGAACCGCGTGCGGCGCGAGATCTATCACGCGATGCAGCAGTTCCGCGAGTCGAACACCGTGCGCACCTGATCCAGACATGGATCGTCAGCGGCACGTCGGTTACAGTGCTTGCGATGCCTTCGCGCCACGTGATCACGACCCGCACCGGCCCGTCCAGGAAGACGCGCCCCATTCAGCCTGCCCCTGAGTCCGATCCGGTTCTCGAGTTTCTCCGGTTGATGTGGGCCGTGGATCACGAGCTGCACCGGGTCTCGAAGGCCATGATCGGTCGCTTGGGACTGACCGCGCCGCAGCGCCTGGCGGTCCGTTTCGTCGGCCGTCAGCCAGGCCTCACGCCGGGACAGCTCGCCGAGCTGCTGCATCTCGACCCCGGAACCGTGTCAGGCATTGTCAACAGACTCGAGGGCTCCGGTCTGGTCAGCAGGGTGAGAAGCGAGGGTGATACGCGACGTATGCACCTGACGCTGACCGGGAAGGGACGGACGCTGAACCGACGGCGAACGGGAACCGTGGAGGCCGCCGTGCGGCGAACGCTCGACGGACTGTCGAGCGCCGATCTCGCGGCGGCGTCACGGGTGTTACGGCAGCTGGCGGTGAATCTCGCCGCTGAATCGGAGGTCTAGAGCCGGGACTGTTCGCTGTCCTCATTTCGGCTGGAGCGGTCGATATAGAACAACACGACAAAGACAACGGCCAGGATGAGAGTGGTCAGGACGGCAATGGTTTCAAACATAGTTGGAGCTGCAAGTATCTCCAACTATACCATGTCACGCCGATCCGAGCAGCGTCATGAGCTTCTGGCTGAGTGCCGGGCCGAGTTGGTCGATGCCGGCGATGGTGGTCGCGTTGCTGTAGATCAGCGAGACATCGTGCCCGATGCCGATGGCGGCGAGCTGCACAAGTGAACGCCGCTCCACGTCCTGAACCACGATCTGCAGATGCGTCTCGAGATACTCGTGGCCGTTGGCCGCGAGCGTCGCCTCATCCATCGGAGTGCCGTCGGAGATGACCACCAGGATGCGGCGCGGTTCGGTGCGGGCGAGCAGCCGGCCATGTGCCCACACGACAGCCTCACCGTCGATGTTCTCCTTGAGCATTTCGTCGTGGAGAAACAGCCCGAGGCCGACGCGGGCCCTTCGCCATGGGACATCGGCCCCCTTGATGATGATGTGCTCGAGGGCGTTGAGCCGTCCGGGATTCTCCGGATACCCGTTGGCCGCCCATTCGCGCGCCGGCTCACCGCCGTTCCAGTCGCGGGTGGTGAACCCGAGGACCTCGCACTTCACGCCGCAGCGCTCGAGTACCTGGGCGAAGACCTCCACCGTCAGCGCGGCGATCAACATCGGACGACCGCGCATCGAGCCGGAGTGATCGATCAACAAGCTGACGACCGTTCCTGGAAACGGCGAGTCGCTCTCTTGTTTGAATGGGCGCGCACGCCCGCCACTGGCGACGAGCGCGGCCAGCCGAGAGCCGTCGAGCACGCCTTCCTCGAGATCGAAGCGCCACTCACGGACCTGGCGCGCCATCAACAGACGCATCAACCGCTTCGCGAGCCGCGCGACAATCGAACGAATCGATCCAAACTCCGCCTCGAGCTGTGATCGCAGCGTGGCGAGCTCTTCACGGCCGGCGAGTGAAGCGGCGTTGACGACACGGTCGTAGGCGGTCGTGAACGCGCGATAGTCATCGCTCGCCCCACGGCCGGTTGTGCCGGCATTGCCGGGCGTCGTGCCTTCGCCGTCCTGCCCGGGTTCGCGTTTCTCGTCGCGAAGCGGAGCCGAGGTCGCACCTGGATCCCCGCGCCGTGGCAATTGACGAAGCACCTCGCGTGTTGGGAGCGGTAGTTGTCCCTTCTCGATCGGCGCGAGCAGTGTGCCTGGAAGCGTCGCAGCAGCGGTACGGCTCCACGCGGCGGCCGCTGAGGCGATGTGAGGGTGTTCGAGCAGCAGATGGCGAAGAGCTGTCAGTTCGTTCACGAGCCGCGCCGGTAACGCTGACCGCACCGCCTGGACCAACGGCGTTTTGTCCGGAGGCGCTGCCCGTCCGCTGAGGCACTCGAAGGCGAGCCAGCGGACGCCATCGTTCTCTGCACCGGGGTGCGCGATGAGGTTCTTCGCGACACCGGCGAGCCACTGCACACCGATCGCATCGAGACGACCGAGTTCGATCAGGTCGAAGATCGTTGAGGCAGGAGCCTCTGCAGGGCGGTAGGTATGGTGGACGCGTGGATCGTGGTAACGAGAGCGAACGGCGAGCCGGTCGCCGATCGCTCGCAGTCCGCTCAGGGTCGCCGCCGACGCGCGTTCAACCGCACCGGAGGCTGACTCGGAGCCGCCGAGTGCGCGCGTGCACGCGCTGACCGCGAGTACGTTCCGCTCAGGAAGCGATCCCGCCACCGTTATCGTTTCCCGGGTGCCTTCCGTTCTTCGGCGAGGTCCTCGCCCATGCAGCGCTGATAGTACTCGGCCACGAGCGTCCGTTCGTCCTCATCGCAGCGATTGAGGAACGAGAGTTTGAAGGCAAGCCCGGCATCGTGGAAGAGCGTCGTGTTCTGCGCCCAGGTCACCACCGTGCGTGGTGACATCACCGTGGAGAGATCGCCGTCGGCGAATCCGCGACGTGTCAGGTTGGCGAGTGCCACCATGGCGCTTGCTTGTGCCCGGCCCTCCGTCGTGCGGTACTCGGGGCAGCGCGCGAGAACGACCTCCACTTCGCGATCGTGCGCGAGATAGTTGAGCGTGATGACCAGATTCCAGCGATCGATCTGTCCCTGGTTGAGCGGCTGTGTGCCGTGATAGAGACCGGTCGCGTCGCCGAGGCCGATCGTGTTCGCCGTGGCAAACAACCGGAACGACGGATGCGGCTCGATCACGCGGCTCTGATCGAGGAGCGTGAGACGGCCTTCGAGTTCGAGTACACGCTGGATGACGAACATCACGTCGGCACGTCCGGCATCGTACTCGTCAAACACCAGAGCACACGGACGCTGCAGTGCCCACGTCAGAATGCCGGGCTGAAACTCGGTGACCTGCCGGCCCTCACGCACGACGATCGTGTCCTTGCCGATGAGATCCATTCGGCTGACGTGGCCATCGAGATTCACGCGCACGCACGGCCAGTTGAGACGGGAAGCGACCTGTTCGATGTGGCTGGACTTGCCCGTGCCATGACGGCCCTGCACCATCACGCGGCGGTTGTGCATGAAGCCGGCGAGCAGGGCGAGCGTCGTATCGCGATCGAACACGTAGTCGGGATCGCGGGGTGGCACGTGCTCGTCCACGACGGAGAAGGCCGGCACCTGGAGGTCCGTGTCGATCTTGAAGAGTTCGCGCGCCGAGAGTGTGAGGTCGGGCTGAGTCGGGATCGCCTGATCGAGCATTAACGAACTGTGTCCTTGAGGAACGAGATGACGTCAGGCCAGATCTGCGCAGCGAGCTTCTCGTCGAGCGTGCCGAGCGCGTTGTGCGGGCCCATGAACGCGTGGCCGGTGCCGGGATGCACCTTCAGCGTCACGTTCTTGCCCATGCCGCGCAGCTTCTTCTCGAGCGCGTGCGCGCCCTCGGGCGAAAAGTGGCTGTCGTTCTCGGCCATGTGGCCGCTGATGGTTGCCGTGAGCTTGGACCAATCCGGCTCGAAGGCTCCCGTTGGAAACCCATAAAAGGGCACGACAGCCTTGACCTTGTCTCCGCGATTCGCCGCGATGATGAACGACAGCATGCCGCCCATGCAGAAGCCGACGACGCCGATGCTTTTGCTGGTGACCGAAGGGTGACTGGCGAGAAAGTCGACGGCGCCGCTCATGTCGCGCGCCGCGCGATCGGGAGGCATGGTTTGCATCAGGTGCGCGGCCTTGTCCATTTCGTCATGGGCGGCCAGCTGCCCGTGATAGAGGTCGGGCGCCAGTGCCACGAAGCCGGCTTTCCCAAACCGTTCGGTCATTTCCTTGATGCCGGGATCGAGTCCCCACCATTCCTGGATCACCAGCAGGCCGGGTCCTGACCCCGATGCCGGTTTCACCAGATAACCGGACGCGGTGCCGCCATTGCTCTTGAAGGAGACGGTCTCAGCCATCCGCTAAGCATATACGTCTTATGGCCATGCGCATCACAGCCGCCCTGCTTGCTGCGATCACGGTCTCGCTATCCGCGGGGTCTGCCGCCGTCGCGCTGCGCGCTATGGCGCCCAAGGTAGACCCCGCTCGACAAACCCGGCCGCCACAAACGCCGACATTTACCGCCAACGTCGATCTCGTGCAGACGGATGTCATCGTGCGTGACGCCCGCGGCCAGTTCATCGCCGACCTCAAGGCCAGCGAGTTTGCGGTCTACGAGGACGGGGTGAAGCAGGAGATCACCTCGCTGACGATGATCCATGGTGGCCGTGAGCACAACGTGCTGTCACCGCCAGCGCCGCGGCGCGACGGGCTGATCCTGCCGGCGAACCGCCCACGTAACGACACGTCGGGCCGCATCTTCGTCATCATCATCGACGACTTCCATCTCGAGCCCGCGCAGGCGCAGAAAGCGCGCCAGATCGTCGGCCAGGCGCTCCGCGACCTGATTCACAGCGGCGACATGTTCGGCATCGTGTCGACGGGGTACTCATCGATCTCCGAGCAGCTCACCTACGACCGACAGGTACTCGAGTCGGCGATCACGAAGATCCAGGGCAATGGACTCAGTCCTCGCGAAGTCATCGAAGGCGCGCAAGGGTCGCAGGGGCCGACAGAGCTGCGCCATCGCGCCCATGTGGCGTTGTCGTTGGCCTACGAGCAGATGCGGAATCTCGAGAAGGTGCAGGGCCGGCGCAAGGCCGTCATCTATATCAGCACCGGCTACGACTTCAATCCGTTCGCCCAGTCGCGTCTCGAGCAGCAGGCGCTGCGATCACGAGTCGATGCGGCGGACCTGCAGAACGATCCGTTCTATCGCACACAGCAAAGCAGCCAGATGCTGGCCGAAGCCGACCTCGTACAGGAACTGGCGGAGCTGACGCGGGCGGCGAATCGGGCCAACGCGACGATCTACACGATCGACCCGCGCGGACTGGCCGCTGGACCCGACGTGGACCAGGACATCAGAACACCGGAGTGGAGCGCGCACCTGGGCACGTCGCAGGACAGCCTGCGAGTGATCGCGGAAGCGACCGGCGGGTTTGCGATGGTCAACATGAATAACTTCAGCGCCGGACTGAAACGCATCGACGCTGAGACGAGCGACTACTACGTGTTGGCCTACTCGTCGAGCAATGCGGATCCGCTGAAGCGATTGCGTCGCATCGAGGTCACAACGACGCGCCCGGGTGCGACGGTCTTTCATCGGACGTCTTATACGCGAGCGCCCGCTCGATGAAGTCAGTGGCGCGCGACCATTGATCCACATCGCTGCCGTAGAGCGACCCATCGCTCGGTCCAGGAGCCGAACAGGAGAGTCAAACGCCGGTACTCTCCGTCAGCGGGATGCCGCGCGAATCGGCCGAGACGGGCGTCGACTTCCGCGACGTGCCGGTGATCTTGCGGTAGACGATCGAGCCGACAGTCAATCCACCAAGGATCAAGCCGGCGACGACGGAGATGCCAAGCACGA
>AR_comb_assmDRAFT_10015198_pt1 | contig 17791 bp, 12 predicted proteins | sample ArasoioldDNA_FD_10543 | JGI IMG/M metagenome (IMG submission 10543) | reverse complement strand
GCTCGATCACCAGAACCTTCACATCGCCCTCGAGCGACCAATCGAGACGGCTGAGTCCGCCTGCCGATGTATCGCCCGAAACGCCGGCGTTCACGACGTCGTACGGATACCCCTCGGATCGCAGTCGCATCTGAATGAGCGAGGGAACCGACTCCTCTTTCGCCAGACCGTAGCCTGCCGTCAGGCTGTCACCGAGAAACACGATGCGTGGTCGCGCGACGGTTATGGATGGTTTCTCAGACGCTCGAGTCTCGATCGGCGCCCGCACCTCAGCCGGCGGACCGTCCGCCTGCGTGCATCCCGCCCACACCAGCATCGAGAACCCAAGGGCAAATGGCACCACCCGTGTCATGACCGGTGTATTCATTATGTTATAAGACGTGAGGACGGCCCTGCCGTTTCCTGTCGCTCTCTCGTGACCACCTTCGCCATCGAATCAGGACCACTGCAGACCGCACTCGAGGATGCGTACGCGCGCCTCGATCGCGTCCGCTTTTCGGATGCGTTGTGGCGCAAGCAGCTGGACGTTTGGTCCGCCGATCCTGCCGTCCAGTCCCTGGTCGCGAACCGGCTCGGCTGGCTCGATGCCCTTGACGTCGTGACGCCACAACTGCCGAGGCTTCGCGCATTCGCAGATGGCGTGACGAAGGACGGGTTCACGCACGTCGTCCTGCTGGGTATGGGTGGCTCGAGCCTCGCGCCTGAGGTGCTGCGACAGATCCTCGCGTCGCTGAATTCCACCCCGTCGTTCCGGGTGCTCGACTCGGTCGATCCCGACGCTGTTCGCGCCGCGATGGCTCATGCGGCCACATCGCTCTTTATCGTCGCCAGCAAGTCGGGCTCCACGATTGAACCAACAACGATGGCAGCCGAGGCGAAGCGTCGGGTGATCGAAGCCGGCCATTCGCAGTGGGCGTCACGATTCGTCGCGATTACCGACGAGGGCACGGTGCTGCATCGCAGTGCGATGGCCGATGGGTACCGCGATGTCTTCGTGAATCCATCAGACATCGGCGGGCGTTACTCAGCGCTGTCGCTCTTCGGCATGGTGCCGGCGGCGTTGATGGGACTTGATCTCGATCGTCTGCTCGCCGGCGCGCGTGCGATGGAAAGCTCCTGTCGCCTGGCGAACGCGCACGAGAATGCCGGTCTTGCGCTTGGCGCGTTGATGGGCGCCGGGTTCCAGCGCGGCCGCGACAAGCTGACGCTACTCGTGCCGCAACGCCTCGAGTCATTCGGTCTCTGGGTTGAGCAACTCGTCGCAGAAAGCACGGGCAAGCATAAGAAAGGCATCGTCCCGATCGCCGGTGAGTCGGCCGAGATGACCATTGGCGACGATCGCGTTTGTGTCGTTGTGCGCGTCGGTGATGAGACGCCGGATCCGTCCGTCATCGATCGGGTCAAGGCGGCGGGCGCGCCGATCGTCACGATACAGCTGCCGGATGCGCATGCGCTGGGCGGAGAGTTCCTGCGCTGGGAAATCGCGACGGCAACTGCAGGATTGTTGATGCAGATCAACCCGTTCGACGAGCCGAACGTGAAGCAGGCGAAGGACGCGACGTCATCGCTGCTCAAGATCTACGAACAGCGCAAACAGCTGCCGTTGCCCGAGGCCCACGCGGAGATTGGCGGCGTCCGGCTGACGCTCAGCGAAGCCGCTCAGGCAACGCAGCCCGGTGCGCCGGCAACCTCATTCCTGAACGTCATCCGACGCGGCGATTACTTCTCTCTGCTCGCGTTTCTCCCGCCTGACGACAGCCGCTTCGACGGACTGCTCAAGGAATTCCGGATGAAATCCGGCGTGCGGGGTCGCTGCGCCACGATGTTCGGCTACGGACCTCGCTATCTCCACTCCACTGGCCAGCTCCACAAAGGCGGCGCGAACAACGGCGTATTCGTCGTGATCGTCGCGGAGGCGGACGACGATCTTGCGATTCCCGATCATCCCTTCTCGTTTTCAGTACTGGAAACCGCGCAGGCGGTCGGAGACTTTCAATCGCTCGATCGCGAGCAGCGGCGGGCCTTGCTGGTGGCGATGACCAAGCGCGATCCCGAGATGCTGCGCCGCGTGATGAGGTTGATCCTCAATCTCGACGAATGACAACAGCTGTGACGTTGTCGGTCGCCCCGTGAGCTAACGCTTCACGCAGAACACTCTCTGCCACTGCCGCAACCGGGTTTCGACTCGCGAGCAACTGGCCGAGCTTCTGTTCGGACACAGCCCCATGCACGCCGTCACTGCAGAGGAGCATCACATCTCCGGTGACGAACGGACACTCCGCTACGCTTGGCTGCAACTCCGGCCGTAGACCGACGACCTTCGTCAGCACGTGGCGCATCGGATGTTGTTCCAGCTCGTGGGCATCGTCTGACATCCCGTTCATCGCGGCGGCCACCCACGAATCGTCTCGAGTGAGCTGCGTGATATGACCTTTGTGCAGCAGATACACACGGCTGTCGCCCGCGTGGGCAAAGACCGCTACGCCCTCGCGTAAATACACCGCAGCGACTGTTGTCCCCATGCCCGTGTAGTCGGGCTTCTCGCCTGCAACTGTCAGGATGTGATCGTTGGCAAGTCGCAACGCTTCGTCGAGGACGTTGAGGCTGGCAGGTGTGCCATCGTCCAGAAAATCACCGATGGCTTTGACGGCGAGACTCGAGGCAACTTCGCCCGCGTTGTGACCACCCATGCCGTCGGCCACGATAAAAAGACCGCGATTGGTGTCAACGAGGAACGCGTCTTCGTTCGTGGTCCGGCGGCCCTGATGGGTGACGCCATGGGCCGCCAGCGACATGGGCCACGATTATAGCTTCCATCGGCGTGTATACTTTGTATACTCCTGACCGTGCCAACCCCTGCTCTACACCCCACACTTGCCCGGGCCAATGCGGCCCTGGAGCGTGGGCGGGGTGCCGATGCTTCCCCTCATTTGATCCCTTTGCTTCGGTCTGGCTCGCTAAATCGCGAGGATGAACTCACAGTTCGAAGCGCGCTGGCCGAAGCCTGGCTTCTTCAGGACGACCTGCAGCAGGCGACCAGCGCCTTGGGCCGGCCGCCGGACACGCTCCAAGAGCGCATTTCGGATGCACAACTTTCTAAGCTGTGGCGTCTGCACGGTCGAATTGCCCATGCCCGGGGCGAGCAATCCCGCGCGATCGCGCTCCATTCCCGCGCCCTGAAGCACGCCGAGCTCGCCCACGAATCGCGAGCGATCGGTCTGGCGCACTACGAGCTCGCGCTCTGTTACAAGCAGGTCGGCGATTCGGGCATCGTTCGCGAACATCTCACCGAGGCCGCATCGGCGCTTCATGCCGCTGGCGATCGACGTCACCTCGCACTCGTGCACTCGCTATCTGCGGTTCTTCTCGCGCAGTCTGGCCGCGTTGACGAAGCGACCGCGGGTCTGCGCCAGGGTGAACGTCTCGCGATGGCCATTCCCGCCGACGACGTGCTCGCCGGCATCGTCCATAACCAGGCGAACGTCGCGCTGATGCGTCATCGACACGATCAGGCGCTCACGCTCGCGGAGCGCAGCGTCGCGCTGCACGAATCGCTCGGCTCAGGTCATGGTCTCGCCGTCGCGCTCGCGACGCTCGGCCAGATCTACGTACAGCTTGGCGACCTCGAACGGGCCGAACAAATCCTGACTCGCACGCTCGAGGTCCGCAGCCCAATTCAATTCCATGAAACAACAGGCGCAGTCTTCGACACGCTCGCGCAGATCAATCTGATGCGTGGATCGTACGAACGCGCCGGCGACTACCTCCGTCAGGCCAGCGATGCCTACGGTGCGTACGGCACGCAAACGATGCGCTGGTACGAGTGGTCGCTCAAAGTCCTGGGCGTGAAGCTTGCCATCAGGCGACGTGCGTACGACGAAGCAGTGGCGATGGCCAATGCCTTAGCGCAGGCACCTGACGTGCCGCCGGCCGATGCCATTCAGGCTGACCTCGCTGCCTGCGAAGCGTTGGTCGCGGCGGGACGCATCGACGAGGCGCAACATCGTCTCGAGACCTGCGAGTCGCGGCTCGATCCGAAGACAACTCCCGCCAACTGGGGCGAGTTCCTGCGCATTCGCGGTCTCATTCGTGAGCAGGCTGGACGTCCTCAACTGGCGCATCACGACTTCGCGCAGAGCGCCAACATCTTCGAGTTACTTGGCGAGCGGTATCAGGCGGCGTTGAGCCAACTGGCACTCGGCCGCATTGCGGCCGCTGGGGGATCACGATCAGCGGCGGAACGAAATCTCGATTCGGCGACAACGGTGTTCAAGATGCTCGGCGCCGAGCGCGATCTCGATGAAGCCGGCGCCGCGCGCGAACTGTTGTCGCGAACCTCGGGGACACCTCAACCGATTTTTGCGCCAGACGCCGAAGAAGGCATCGTCCGACGACTGGTGGACGCGGCGCTCTTCCCTGAATTGCTGTCGCGCGAGACCGCGACCGCCATCATCGAGGCGACCGATGCCGATGCGGTCGTCATCTACGTCGAATCGCCAACCGATCTACGCATCGTGGCCAGCGCCGGATGCGATAGCTCAGTGGCGAATACGCTGGCGCGTGCGGCGCATCAAGGCAGTCGCGAGTATGGCGACGGGGGCCTACTCGTCGAGGCGCTCGGCAAAGAGCACGACGGTCCACGCCGCTGTGTGATCGCGGCGCCGGAACGATTGGGTGATAGCGAGATGCGTCGCTTGCGCATGTTTGCCCACATCGCTCGACAGGGCTTCGAGCTGTGCGGCCTGCGCGACCGTCCCGGTCAGGCCGTCGAGATCACGAACGAGCGACCGCTCGAGCCGCTGATCCCCGGGTTCATCTGCGCCAGCGCGGCGATGACGCGCCTCAGTGAGCAGATCCAACGCCTACAGGGACATAACCTCACCGTCTTGATCACCGGAGAAAGTGGGACGGGCAAGGATCTGGTCGCGCGCGCGATTCACGGCGGTTCCCCGCGACGGGCGTCCATGTTCTTGCCGTTCAACTGCACGACGACCACACGCGAGCTCGCGGACAGTCAGCTGTTCGGTCATCGTCGCGGCAGTTTCACGGGAGCCGTCAGCGATCAACAGGGGCTCATTCGATCCGCAACAGGCGGCACACTGCTCCTCGACGAAATCGGCGACCTTCCGCTCGATATCCAACCGAAGCTGCTGCGATTCCTCGAACAAGGCGAGATCATGCCGGTCGGCGAGACGCGTCCGCAGGCTGTGGACGTGCGCGTGCTCGCCGCGACCAATGCCGACCTCGAGCAACGCGTCACCGACGGACAATTCCGAGAAGATCTCTATTACCGTCTCAGTGTGATCCGGGTGCACGTACCGCCGTTGCGAGAACGGCGCGAGGAGATTCCGCACCTGAGCACGTTCTTCCTGCGCGACGCCTGCGAGCGGCTGGGCAAGTCAGACGTCCACCTCAGTTCGCAGACGCTCGATTTGTTCGCGCGGTACTGGTGGCCTGGCAACGTACGGCAGCTACGGAACGAGATTCAGCGTGCGGTGGCGATGAGCCCTCCTGGCGGTACCGTCGAGCCCGAACATCTGTCGGCCGATCTCACGGCACCCTCCCCAAGTGCGACCCGGGAACTGACGTCGGCTCCGACCCGCGCCCTCCAACCAGGTAACCTCGCCGCCGCGGTCGAGGAGATCGAGCGCGGGATGATCGCGGCGACCCTCGAACGCACCCGCGGAAACATCTCAGAGACGGCTCGAGTCCTCGGTCTGACGCGTCGTGGACTTTATCTGAAGATGCGGCGGCTCAATCTGGACGTCGTCGCAGCGGATATCTAGTAACCAGGTATACAGTCTGATTGGATACCAAGTAAGCAAATTGCACAGAATTGATATCCAGGCGATCGCCTTCTATATATTGATTCAAAAGGCTTTATCCGTAGACTACCCTGAATCGATCGCTTTCTGCGCAACGGGCCCGCGCATTGATTACCACTTTGGCATCTCCACTCCAACAGGACCAGGGGGCCATTGTGATCAACACGGTCATTTCACGTCAAAGCTCATCCGATAGCCGGCGCTCCCGGATCGGCAATCGCCGCAAAGTCAGTGTGCCTGCCCGGCTGACCTGGCGCGACGCCAGCGGAACGCTGCGCTTTGTATCGGTGATGACGCGCGACGTCAGCGACGTGGACGTCTTTGTGGAGTGCCAGGTGCCGGCGTCGATTCCCCTGTATCGATTGGTCCACTTCCAGGTGGAGCGGCCCGCCCGCGAGGGACAAGAACTGCCGGTGGCGCTTCGCGAAGGCAAGGTCCTCTCGGCGATCTATCGCGTCGGCCCCTACAAGACATCAACCGGGACACCGAGCGGCTACGCGTTGCGGCTGCTGGTCGAGAAAACGCAGGCTGCCGGCCGCCGCGAACGGCATCCGCTCGCGGTCGCGAACTGAATCGATCCGGGCCGCCTCCACGGCGGCCCTTCTACATCCCTAATCGCTTCCGCCAGTAACGCGCCAACCCGAACCACTGATACTTGAATCCAGCCGCGACGACGTAGGCATCGACCTCCGCGTCGGTCATCGTTTTCCGCAGCCCCTGGCGCAGCCACTCAGCGAAACGCTCGCTCTTCTCTTCGTCAGTCCCAGAATCGTTGAGAGATTCCCGCACTGCTGCTGCGTTCAACGCGAGGTTATCGAACAACTCCGCGAGATGTGGCCGGACACGAGTCACTGGACCGAAGTGAGTCAGGAAGAGCGTGGATGGCTGCCACTCCAGAATCCGATCCGCGCTGACGCGCCACGACTCGAGATCGATGTCGGGCGGCGGCGTTGGCGGCAGCACATACCCATCCGATGCACACACTCCGGCGACGTCGCCGACAAAAGCCACGCCGGATGACGGATCGAAATAGCTGACGTGATGTGACGCGTGGCCCGGTGTATAGGCGACATCGAACGTTCGCCCACCGGCATCGATGCGCTCCCCTCCGGACAACGCGACGATCTTCGTCGGCGGCACCGCAGCGAACTCGCCCCACAGCCGCTCCATGTCGGCGCCGTAGAGGCGAGTCGCGCTGTCGAGCAGGCGCGAGGGGTCGATCATGTGTTTCGCACCGCGCTCATGCACGAGGACAGTGATATGCGGATGCGCTCGCACGATTGTCCCCGTCGCTCCTGCGTGGTCGAGGTGAATGTGCGTCAGCATCAGGTGGCGTACGTCATCCCACCGAATGCCGTGTGCCTGCAGGGCCTGCTCGAGTGTGGCGAGGCACGTCGTCGGGCCGGGGTCAACGATGGCGACACCACCCGGACCCTGCACGATCGCCGCAGCGATGATGTTGGACCGCCCAAGAAACTCTAGGTCGATCCACGAAAGACCATGACTCAATGTATTCACGGGATCTGTGTCCGTTAGATCCAAGGATTATACTGAGCGATTCATGGTTGCGACCGGTACTCCTGCAGCCTGTTCGCACTATTAACTCGATGGCTCAGGCCGATCCAGTACACGTACTCACGACGGTCGCTCGCCTCGTCGCCGAGGCCGGCAGCCTTCGCGACATCCTGCCGCGTCTCGCCCTCACGCTGCGGCCCTCGATTCCCTTCGAGCGCCTGCACGTGCTGCGGCTCGATCGCGCGGAGTCGTTCGTTCTGTACGTCGTCCACGAAAGCGGGGGGCTCGAGATCCGCGAGCACCGAGTCGGTGATCCGCCGACGCTCGAGACGGGAGATGCCGACGCCAGCTCACGGATTCTCTGCACCGTTCGCCAGGGAACGCGTGTTCACGGCGCGGTCTGGCTGACCTCGAGTGTGGAAGACGCGTTCGATGCGTCACATCAGTCGCTCATGGACAGCGTCGTTGACGTCCTAGGCCTCGCCTTCGAACACACCGCCATCATCGACCGCGACACCTTGCGACGCGAGCGTATCGACAGCTTGCGAGGGTTGCTCCATACGATGGCTGGCGCACTCGACATCCGTCACGTGTTCAACGAGGTCTCAGATGTCGTGCGGGGCGGTCTTCCCCACGACATCCTGGTCATCACCGCGTGGGGAAAGGACGGCGCGTCGTTCAGACTCTATGCAGTGGCCGGACAAGAGACAGACGCGGAACTACTCGAACCTCAGGTACTCACTGGCGACGATCGCACGGCGCTCAATCGCGACGCATACGTCATCCACGACGCCGACGCGGAGGTGGCGCCCGATAGCATTCGCGGCCGGATCTTCAAGCGCTTCGGTGTGCGATCCGCGCTCCGCGTGCCGATGCCACTCGGGGCCGAAGTGTTCGGCTCACTCTTCTTCCTGTCACGCACGACCGATTCCTTCAGCGAAGACGACGTGGACTTTGCGCGACGGGTCGCCGATCACCTCGCCCTTGCGCTCTCGCACGAGCGACTCGCCGAAGCCGCACGAAGCCAGGCCGAATCGCGCGAGATGGCCGCACGTCTCGAGGCGCAGGTCGCCACATTGACCCGCGAGCTCGAATCGCGCACCGGCCAACGTCGCGTCGTCGGACAGTCGAAGCAGTGGAAGGACGTGCTCGCACACGCAGCGCGCGTTGCGCACACGGAGACGACGGTGCTGCTCACTGGCGAGTCGGGCACCGGTAAGGAAGTCGTCGCACGGTTCATCCATCACGCGTCGCGCCGCAGCCTCGGTCCGTTCGTCGCCATCAACTGTGCGGCGCTTCCCGATCAATTGCTCGAGTCCGAGCTGTTCGGTCACGAGCGAGGCGCATTCACTGGTGCGGTGTCAACCAAGCCGGGACGCATCGAGCAAGCCACCAACGGCGTGCTGTTCCTCGACGAAGTCGGCGAAATGGCGCCGACGGTTCAGGCCAAGCTGCTGCGCGTTCTCGAGGAACGCGAATTCATGCGTCTCGGCAGCACGCGGGTGATCCATGCGGACATTCGGGTGATTGCCGCGACCAACCGCGACTTGCATGCCGCTATGCAGCGCGGCGAGTTCCGCGAGGATCTCTACTATCGGCTCGGCGTCTTCGAAATCGCGCTTCCTCCGTTACGCGAACGACTCGACGATGTGCTGGAGCTGGCGGACGCGTTTCTGGCGGAGATTGGCGAAAACGTGGGCCGCCCTGCTGCCGGGATCTCGCGCGAGGCGCGTGAGCACCTGATCGCGTATGAATGGCCGGGCAACGTCCGAGAGTTGCGGAACGCGATCGAACGCGCCGTGATCCTCGCGGATGGTGGTTTCATTCGCAGCGAGCATCTGCCCGTGAATGCCCCGAGGCCGAGCATCGTCAAGAGCGACGACGCGCCATCGGGTCCGCTGCCGGCCGGCGGCGTCAACCTCGAAGCCATCGAACGGTCGCTGGTCGTTCGCGCGCTCACGCAAGCGCGGCACAACAAGACACGAGCCGCGAAGTTGCTTGGCCTCACGCGCGCGCAGCTCTACTCGCGCATTGAAAAATACGGCCTGGCAGAGACCGAACCTTCGTGACTGTGTTTTCACAACGCACGCGCCACGTCGCTTTCATCGTCGCCGGTCTGGTCACCTTCATCGTCCTTGCCGGTGTCACCTATCAAAGCGTGGCCACGGCGCTCGAACGTCGGAAGTTTCCGTATCCAGGACGGCTCATCGAGGTCGGCGACCACCAACTCCATATCCATTGCGTCGGCGAAAGGACTCCGACGGTAATTCTCGAGGCACCGGCGGCGGGTATGTCCGTCGGGTGGACGTGGGTACAAGACGAGGTGGCGAAGATCACGCGTGTCTGCAGCTACGACCGCGCCGGCCTCGGATGGAGTGAAGCGGGAGAAGGTGGATATCGCGCGGCCCAAGTGCCCGAGGAGCTCCACACACTTCTCGAACGCGCCGGTGAACGCGGACCGTTCGTCATCGTTGGCCACGAACTGGGCGCCTCGTACGCGCGCTTGTATGCGAGCCGATTCCGAGAGCAGACTGCAGCGCTCGTGCTCGTGGACGATCCATCCGGCCCGGAATCACTGCGGCATTCCGTGCCGCGTCTGGTCCGCGCGTGGCCATGGCTGGCGCGCATCGGTGTGCTGCGCGCGACGAGAACGTTGTCACGGCATGCGTCGGGATTTCGTGGTGAATCAGGCGGCGCGACTCGTGCGTTCCTGAATCGGCCAGATCATCTGGCGCGTGGAGGGCTCGAGATCAGAAGACTGCGAGAGACCGCTCGCGACGCAGCGGCCCAGCCACTCGACCCTTCCCTGCCTGTGACGCACGTCGCCGTGAGCGAAGAGGAACCGCCCGCGCTGTTGGATTCTGCCGATCGCGCGAGTGAGGTCACGCGCGCGATCGAACAGACCGTGAAGCGAGTGAGACGTTAGGCTTTCACTCGCACCGTAAGCGGCGCGGTCAATCGCGTTGTCACGTCTGCACCGGGACCGCGGCGAACCTCGTCGCCTCGTGTCGCGAGCACCGCGCCCGTGCCAGCGCCGCCGCCGATCGCGGCACCTTTTGCTGCGCCGCTACCACCGCCGAGAATCGCACCGAGCGCCGCACCTGCTCCGGCGCCAATGGCGATCTTCGTCGCGTCCTTCTTCTTCGTGGCTGCTGCCTCGTGCGCGATCGTCGCGGTCTTGACGTCGTATCGCTCCGAGTCATGACGCAGGCTGCTGAACCGATACGCGATACGCGCGCGACCCTTCACTCGCCCCGATCGCTCGACATCGGTGACCGTGCCCACGAACTCGGTACCAACCGGCAGCACCGTCTGGCCTTCAACGACGACCGCCTGTCGCAGCGCGGCGCGAACGGTGTCCTCGACCTTGCTGGTATCGGACGCCACTGACGACTTCAAGTCCAGCCGCAATGTCGTTCCGGCAGGAAGGGTGACTTCCTTGTAGACGGGTTCAGCTGGGGCCTTCTTCTCGTCCAGGGCCGCGGTTTCGGCTTTTGTTTCGCCGGCCGGGGTCGCGGGCTCAGGGCTTCCCGACCCGCCACAGGCGGTGCATACGCACGCCAGCGCTGCCGCGCTCAACCACTTTCGCATCATTCTTCTCCTCAGGATTGTGGTTTCCGGGACCAAATCCGTAACCGAACAGCCTCTATGAAGCCTCAAATCGCTGAGTTATGCCAAATCGTTGCCGACTCGGCCGAGCCGGGTTTCATCCTCTTCGTCCCGCAATCCGTCCCAGCCCGAGTTCTTCTGATAATTTGGAGTTATGACACGAGCGTCAAAACTTCTGACCGTCCTCCTCATGATGGCCGCCCCAGCGGCCGCACAGCGACTCTCAGGAACGGTCGTCCCCGAGCACTACACGCTCGCGTTTGAGCCTGATCTGGCCAAGGAAACCTTCCGCGGCCGCGAATCGATCCGCGTCACACTGACCGAACCGGGAACGAGCATCACGCTGCATGCGGCGGAGATCGCGTTTGGCGAAGTCACGATCACGTCTGGTGGCCGCACACAGGTCGCCAAGGTCACGACGGACGGCAAGAACGAGACCGCGACCTTCACCGTCCCCGAGCGACTTGGTGAAGGCCAGGCGACGATTCAGATCAGCTACACCGGCGTACTCAACGACCAGCTTCGCGGCTTCTACATCAGCAAGGCGAACGGTCGGAAATACGCGGTCAGTCAGATGGAAGCGACCGACGCACGACGCGCGTTCCCATCCTTCGACGAACCAATCTACAAGGCGACCTACGACATCTCGATGACGGTCCCGGTCGGCGACACGGCGATCTCCAATGGCAAGGTCACCAACGATACGCCCGGGCCGCAGCCTCGCACGCACACACTCACGTTCGCACGCACGCCGCGGATGTCGTCGTATCTCGTCGCGCTCGTCGTCGGCGACTTCGCGTGTCGCGAAGGCTCATCGGAGGGGATACCGATCCGCATCTGTTCGACCCCTGACAAGCGCGAGCTCACCGGCTTTGCCCTCGAAGCGGCGGCACAGCAGCTGAAGTTCTACAACGACTACTTCGGCATCAAGTATCCGTTCGGGAAGCTGGACATCATCGGCGTTCCCGACTTCTCTGCCGGCGCGATGGAAAACGTCGGCGCCATCACGTTCCGCGAGCGGCTGCTGTTGATCGATCCAGCCACGGCGTCAATCGGCGCGCGCAAGCGCGTCGCCGCCATCATCTCCCACGAAATCGCCCATCAGTGGTTCGGCGATCTGGTGACGATGAAGTGGTGGGACGACATCTGGCTGAATGAAGGCTTCGCCACGTGGATGGCGAATAAGCCGTTAGCCGCCTGGAAACCGGACTGGCGGGTCGATCTGGACGATGCCGCCGATACGCAGAGCGCGCTGGGAATCGACACGATGAAGTCGACGCGCGCGATTCGCATGAAGGTCGAGACGCCGGAGGAGATCAACGAAGTCTTCGACGGAATCGCGTACGAGAAGACCGCCGCGGTCCTGCGGATGATCGAGAAGTATGTCGGGCCTGACGCGTTTCGCAAGGGCGTCGCCTCGTATCTGAAGAAGTACTCGTATAACAACGCGGCCGGAGAGGATTTCTGGACCGAAGTGGCCCGCGTCACGGGCAAGCCGGTCGATCGGATCATGCGCAGCTTCGTTGATCAGATCGGCGCGCCGGTCTTGACGGTTCGTAGTTCGTGCTCCGGGAACACCAGTAACATCGACGTGAAGGTCGCACGATTCATCAGCACACCAGGCTCGTCACCGGCCCCGCAGACATGGACGCTGCCGGTGGCGTTCAAGGGCGCCAACGGCCAGGCCAACTACGAGGTGATCGATCGCCCCGAGAAGTCGTTCAAGGTCGAGGGGTGCGGCGCAACGTTCGCCAATGCCGACAGCCGCGGCTATTACCTGACCGACTACACGGCCGACACGGTCGGACAGTTCGGGAAGAACCCGATGCGCCTGACCGCGGCCGAGCGCATCAGCCTGCTCGGCGACGAGTGGCGAATGGTCCGGGCCGGGCGTCACGACATCGATCTGTATCTCGATCTCGCGGCAGCGATGGCCGGCGACGACACGCCAGTGATCGCTGAGACGATTGCAGAGCGGGTGGAAAACATTGGCGATGACATCGCTGATGCCACAGAGCGCGCGCGCTATCAGGCATGGATCCGCGCCCATTTCGGTCCAGTGCTGACCCAGCTCGGACTTCCAGGCCCCGTCAAAGACAGCGACGATCGTCAGTATCGGCGCGGCATCCTGCTTCACCTGGTGGGTGTGGTCGGCAACGATCCAGCGGTTCAGAAAACGGCTCGAGACCTCGCACTCCGCTATATCGCGGATCCCAACTCCGTTCCATCGACGCTCGTGCCGAAGGTGCTGCAGGTGGCCGCCGTGGGCGGTGACGCCGCGTTGTATCAGCGCTATCTCGATCAGATGAAGAGCGCCGGCGCAGAGCCCGAGCGCTATTACCGGTACTTCAATGCGCTGTCGTGGTTCTCGGACCCGGCGTTGGTGAAACGGACGCTCGAGTTCGCGGTCTCACCCGAGGTTCGTTCGCAGGACGCGAGCACGGTCCTGGGGTCGCTGATGGAGCATCCATGGTCGAGCGATCAGGCGTGGGAATTCACGAAGGCTCGCTGGCCGGCCCTGGTCAAGTCGCTGAACATGTTCCAGGCGATTCCCGATGTGATCGGATCGTTCGGCTCCTTCTGCTCGGCCTCGCGCGCCAACGACGTGAAGGACTTCCTATCGAAGAACTCGGTGCCCTCGGCGGCGCGCGCAGCACAGCAGGCCATCGAGCGGATCGACAGTTGCGTCGCACTCGACATGCGACAGTCGAAGCCGTTCGCCGCGTGGCTCTCGCGCGCGGCGTCGTAAACCGTCTTAACTATTGGGGAAATGTGGTGGGCGGGGTGTCCTGATAGCCCTGCCCGTCGAGCGACTCGAGGAACGCCACGATCGCATCGACGTCCTCATCCTTCAGATTCAACGGCTTGATCCGCCCCTTCGTCAGATTCGGATTCGGAATCCCGCCCTTGTTGTACAACTGGACGACTTCGCGAAGCGTGGCAATGGATCCGTCGTGCATGTACGGCGCGTGCTTGCTGACATCGCGCAGGACCGGCGTCTTGAACGCACCGCGATCCTCTGGCTTCTTCGTCACTGCGAAGCGGCCTTCATCCTTGAAGGTCTTCGTCTTCGGATCCCAGCCGACGCCGATATTGTGGAACAAGCTGTCGCTGAAGCTGCTGCCGGTGTGACACTGCACGCAGCCGGCGGTATCGAAGAACAGATCGTGGCCGCGTTTCGCCGCAGCTGACACGGCATCCTGTTCGTGATTGAACCGCCAGCGGTCGTAGGGGGAGTTGCCGCTGACGCGCGTGCGTTCGTAATCGGCAATCGCCTGAGCGACACGCTCTTTGGTGATCTCGTCAGTCCCGAACGCTTCTTTGAAGTACGGCTTGTAACCCTGCACGCGTGAGAGCGTGGCAATCATGACGTCATGCGTGTTGCCCATTTCGATCGGATTCGCGATCGGACCGAGCGCCTGGTCTTCGAGCGACTTCGCGCGGCCATCCCAGAAGAAGACCGGGGCCAGCGTGACCGCCTTGTTGATGAAGGTCGGCGCCTTGCGGCCCCCCTTCTGCCCTTTGATGCCCGTCGACACCGGCGTCGGCTCCGAGAAGGCGTACTCGGGCTTGTGGCAACTCGCGCAGGCGATCGTGTTGTCGGCCGACAACCGCGTGTCGTAGAAGAGCCAGCGGCCCAGTCGCACGCTGGCCGGGGATGGGGGCTTCACATCCTCGAAGAAGACTTCCATGCCGAGTGGTGCCGGCGCTGCAGGCTTGATCGGGTTCTCACGCTCCCAGGCGGGAACCGCGGATTTTTCCGCAGGCGTCGACCCGCACGCGGCTGCCGACGCCGCGAGCACGACCGCGGCCACACACCGATACCAACTGCTCTTATTCACTGATTCCCGATTGTACAATGCGCGCCGTGCAGAGACAGTTTCGCGTGATTCTTGTCGTGAGTCTGGCCGTTGCCGCCTATGTCGCGACGAGCACGGCTCAGTCGAACAGCAGTCCCGGCCGCGCAGTAGTCGTACGGGCGGCCGAGGCACTGGGCGGTCGCGATCGCATCCTCGCGATCAAGACGCTGACGATCGAAGGCTATGGTCAGCTCGCGTATCAGAACGGCGGCGGCAACATCACCTCGTCGATCGACGCGCCGCAGAAGTGGACCAGCATCAGCGACTACGTGCGCACCATCGACCTCGAGCACCTGAGCACGCGCGTGCGTCAACGACAGGCAAACGAGTTCGTCTTCGCTGCCGCGGCGAACATGAAAGGGATCGTGTCGACGCAATCGCTGGATGGCGACGTCGCGTTCAATATCAACGCCGCTGGTGCCGCGACGCGCGCCCCTGTGGCTGCAGCCCGCGCACGGCGCATGGAACTGCTCGCCCATCCCGTAGTGATCGTGCGAGTGGCACTCGATCCCAAGTCAACCGTCTCGAACGTACGCAAGTCGGGCGGCCTTGATCTGGTCGATGTGACGACGCCGTTCGGCGATGCACTGACGCTGGCCATCCATCCGTCCTCCTCTCTGCCAGCGGCCGTGAGTTGGGTTGGGCCCGACGGCAACCTGGGCGACCTCACGTATCGTGCGGCGTTCACCGGTTATCAACCGGTCAGCGGCGTGCTGATGCCCACAGGAATCAACACGACGATCGACTTCCGCTCTGTCGTGCAGCAAAAGCTGTATGTCGATCGCCAGGCAGTCGATGCGCAAGTCGGCGACCTTGCGGCACCACCCGCGGTGCGAAACGCACCTGCGCCGGTCGCGCCTGCGCCCACCATCGAAGCCACGTCAATCGCCAAAGGCATCTGGTTTCTGCGCGGCGCTGGCAACTCGGTGCTCTTTGAATTCGACGATCACCTCACGCTGTTCGAGGTCTACGCCAGCGAAGCCAACGCCAATGCCGTGATCGACAAGGCACGATCGCTCGTGCCGGGCAAGCCGCTCACCGAAGCGATCGTCTCCCACCATCACTTCGATCACACCGGCGGCCTGCGCGCGGCCGTCGCCCAAGGCCTGACGATCGTGATGCAGCGCGGCAACGAGGGCCTCATTCGTGACGTGACGTCTCGTCCGGCGAAGCTGTTTCCCGATGCGCTTGGCCGATCACCGAAGCCGCTGAAGTTCCGCGCCGTGGACGACCATCTCAAGATGGCTGACAAGTCGATGGATATCGACGTGTATCGGGTCGTCGCCAATACCCACATGGCCGACGGCCTGATGGTCTACGTTCCACGAGAGCGGTTGCTCGTGCAGGGAGACCTCTTCGACATCAGCTGGGAGGTCTACTGGTGGGGCAGCAGCTACATGGACAACGTGAAGTTCCGCAACCTGCAGGTCGATCGCGACGTGCCTGTCCATGGACGGATCCTGCCGTTCGCCGAGGTGCAGCAGGCGATCGCGAAACAGATCGCGAACGCGCAGGCGTTGTGTGCGTCGGTTGATGCCGCCGGGTTGTCGATGCGGGGTTGCCCGGTGAAAACTACGGTTGACCGTTGACCTGAGGGTCGGCTGCAGGCGGCGCGGCCTTCTTCGCGCCGTTCTCTTCGAGCCACGTCGCGATCTGTTCGCGCGACCACGCATGATGATCGTTGAGGTGAACGATCATCGCTGACAAGATCAGCCGCTTCTTGCAGCCCTCGATCGGACAGCTGCGGATCGTGCCCTCGAGACAATCGAAGAACGACGTCAAATCCTTGGTCGGACGTTTGCCGTCCATGTCCTTGGCGAGTCGATACATCCCCTCGTACGCCGCACCCAGTGCGCACGAGGCGCGGCTGCCGATGAAGTAATCGCCGAAGGCCTGCTCCGGCCGCCGGGCGGCGCCGGCCCGAATCGCTGACGCCAGCTCCTTCGTGCCGTGATGTTCGTCTGCCATAGAGGTCTGGTTTCTCAATGTCAATCCAGGTGCCAGACGAAATTCGCAGGAAACTCGAACGAATTCAGTGGTCGAGACCTCCTGCCTGTCCGGCCATGGGATTGATGCGTTCCGCCTCCGGACGATCTGCTGACCACTACCCCAAACCACCAACCACCAACCACGAATCCACCAACCACGAACCAGCCCAGCCACAGCATTGTGTGAGCCGGTCGCAGAGCGTAATGCGGGACCGAGCGCTACAGCTCGGCGCGACGGAGGATTCGTGACTTTTCCTCAGGGCTTTGCGAGGTCCCGTTTTATCGACCGCCGGGAATGTCTTTTGCCGACCACGCTCACACATCATCATGACGTTCGCAGGACTCGGCAGCGATTTGGCCATCGACCTCGGGACCGCCAATACCTGCGTCTTCGCGCAGGGCAAGGGGGTTGTCGTCAGTGAGCCGTCCCTCATCGCCTTCAACACGTCGACCGGCGCGGTAGAAGCGGTCGGCGAGCACGCGCGTGGGATGCTTGGCCGGACGCCGGACCGTCTGCGTCCGGTCAGGCCGATTCGCGACGGTGTCATAGCCGACTTCGATGCCTGCGAGAAGATGCTCTCCTACTTCATCAAGAAGACCAATGCGCAGGTGGGCGGGTGGGCGCGTCCGCGGGTCGTGTTTGGCGTGCCGTCTGAGATCACACCCGTCGAACGGCGGGCAGTCAAAGAGAGTGCGTATCGCGCCAAGGTCAGCGAAGTGTTTCTGGTGGACGAGCCCATGGCCGCTGCGTTTGGCGCCGGCCTCCCCATCACCGAAGCTGCCGGTAGCATGATCATCGACATCGGTGGTGGCACGACGGACATCGCCGTCATCTCCCTCTCCGGTGTCGTCATCAGCAAGTCGGTACGAGTGGCAGGCGACGCGTTCGACGAAGCCATCATCCTGCACTTGAAGCGCCGTCACGAGGTGCTCATCGGCGAGCGCACGGCCGAAGCGATCAAGATGGAGATCGGCTCGGCCACCGAGTTGGACA
>AR_comb_assmDRAFT_10022620_pt1 | contig 17802 bp, 14 predicted proteins | sample ArasoioldDNA_FD_10543 | JGI IMG/M metagenome (IMG submission 10543) | reverse complement strand
AGGGTCGATCCGTCGGCCGAGAGCGCGAAGCCGTCATGAAACGCGGAGATGACGCCAAGCGGAGCGGCGATCTGCGCGACGAGCGGCGGGACGCCGGCGGCCCGCGCGCCGACGCGTGAGTAATAAGCAGACGCGGCCGCGGCTCCGGCAAGGCCGGCCGCGAAGGCTACGGCGACGACGAGCGGCGTCACTCCGCGTGCCCGCGGTTGCACCGACGAGATCACGGGTAAGGACTTGCCGCCGATCGCATCGTCGAGCTCGATGCGCGCGGCGGTCATCGAATCGAGCCGGCGCTTCTTGTCCTTGACGAGGCAGTGCTCGATCAATCGCCTGACCGCTGGCGGGGTCGAGGACGGCAGCTTCGAGAGATCCGGTTCGTACGTGAGGACGGCGGCGAGCGTGTCCGTAACCTCCTCGCGTCCGAACAGCACGATCCCCGTGAGCATCTCGTACAGGACGACACCGAAGGCCCAGACGTCCGTGCGGCGATCGACGGTTTTGCCCCGTGCCTGCTCCGGCGACATGTACGATGCCGTCCCGAGAATCACGCCCATCGCGGTCTTTGCGGGAGATGTCATCGTCGCGCCGGACTCGCCTGCAGACGACACGTCGGCGGCGGTGCCTTTCGCGAGGCCGAAGTCGAGGACCTTCACGTCGCCGTCCTCGGTGATCTTGATGTTCCCCGGCTTCAGATCCCGATGCACGATGCCAGCGTCGTGGGCGATGGCGAGCGCATCGGCGATCTGCCGGGCGAGCTGGAGCGCGTCGGGCACCGGAATCGCACCGCGGCGAATGCGCGCCGAGAGGTCTTCGCCCTCGACCAGCTCCATCGCGATGTACGCCCGACGGCTCTCATGTCCAGCGTCGTAGACGTGGGCGATGTGCGGATGATTCAGGGACGCGAGCGTCTTGGCTTCACGCGTGAAGCGCATTACGCGGTCGGGATCGGACGCGAAAGCGTCCGGCAGGATCTTCAGCGCGACGTCACGATCGAGCCTGGCGTCGCGGGCGCGATAGACCTGGCCCATTCCGCCTGATCCAAGCGCGGTCCCGACCTCGTACTGACCGATCCGCGTGCCGGGAGGGATGGCGCCGGAGGGCTGGGACATTCCGTGCGGAATGATACAGCCACGACCACGATCGGTCCTTTAGCCTTGGGCCTTCTTTCGACTCGTTCGCCTGGCCTCGGTCCCACGCCGGCGACGACTGCGGCCCGAACGCGCCGCAGGCGCCGGTTCCTCCGCCGCTTGCGGCGATTCATCCGGAATCGCATCCGTGGTCGGCAGGTCGAGATCGGCTGGCACGACCGCGACCGCGACGTCGAGATCGGGCGCGTCCGGACTCTCGTCCATCAAGATTGGCGCTGGCGTGTCCGAGGGCAGCCTTGACGGCGCCGTTCCCTGAAACACGCGAATCACGCCCTGGCGATCGCGCTCGACGCGGACGGCGCCTTCCTTGTGCGCCGCGCGCAGCAAGTCCACCAGGTTCGCAAAGCCGTAGGCGCGCTCGTCGAACGACGGATGCGCCTGGCGAAGTAGTTGCTTCACGTTGCGGAGATACAGTGGCCAGCGACGAATCTGCATCGAGCCCAGCGCCCGCGCGAATTCCCGGACGCCGTCAGCGGGCGTGCCGATGACGGCGGTCGGTCGCCCCTGTGGCGATGCGCCCTGGAGGTGCGCGGGTCGTTCCGCGGGCTGACCGTCGTCCGGACTCTCGGCTGACGGCATCGTCTCGGCGGGTGCCGCGGCGCCGTTCGCCGGTCCGACCATCCATCCGCCGCGCCCCTGAGACAGCACGAGCACGCCCGCCTTCTGCAGCTTCTCGGCGAAGTCGCGAAACGACCCGGCGCCGAACGTCCGTTCAGAGAAGGTCGAATCCAGCTGCAGCAGCGTCGTCTTCAGCAGTCCGAGCTGCGGCGAGACTTCGCGCTCGGACAGCACTTTCAGCGCGCGCAAGACGAGGGGTACGGCCTGCTCGATCGGCGCGCGGTCGGCGCGGTCGCCGCGCCCGGGCTGCCGCCCTCGTCCGGCGGCGGCCGGCGTCGCGCCGGCACCCGTCAGGTTCTCGTAGGCGATGAACTCGTGGCAATTGCGCTGGAGGATCTGGCTCGTGAACTGGCGCCCGCCGACGATGAAGATCTGTTTGTCGTACTGTTTGAGCTTCTCCACGAGGCTGATGAAGTCGCTGTCGCCGCCGACGATGACGAAGGCGTTGATGTGCGTGTGCGTGAACGCCATCTCGAGCGCGTCGAGCGCCAGGTTGATATCGGCCCCGTTCTTGTCGCCGCCGGGTGTCGGATTGCGCTGCACCATCCGGATGGCGTGTTGCGTCAGCATGCGGCTGTAGCCGCCCGATCGCTGCCAGTCGCCATAGGCCATCTTCGACACGACCTCGCCGCGCTCTTTCAGCGCGTCGAGCACGAGGCCCGCGTCAAATGAACTGTTGAGCGTATTCCTGACGCCGATTTCGACGTTGTCGAAATCGATGAACACGGCAATCCGGAGGCGTTCTTCTCGACTCACCGTCCAATTGTGTCACCACTCAGGCTCGCGGTGTGCGCCGACCCGGGGTCAGACTAGCCTTTTGACTTGAGAGGCGCAGCCTTCACCTTCTCGTACTCGCGTCTGGCTTGTTCCAGAATGGGGATATCCGCGTCGGCGTCTTTCCAGAGGGTGAAGAAATCCTGATACGCCGTGCGTGCCTTTGTCGTATCGCCGGCGAGAATGGAGGCCCGCGCCAGTCCCACATGCGCGACCGGGTAGAAAGGGAAGGCCGCCTGCAAGCCTTTGTGGTCGAGTATTTTCTGAAATTCGGCCGCGGCGTCCGCTCCACGGTGTAGATCGATGTAGGCCTGACCGCGAAGATACGCGATCTGCAGTAGAGCGGATCCTTCGTACGGCCTAGCCGCCTCCAACAAGTCAACCGCCCGGGCCGGATTGCCTCTCTGCATTTCAATTTGCGCGTGAACAAGCGGAAGCGACACGCTGTTGACCAGCGTGTCCGTCGGAAAACGCTTGGCCAATTCACTCGTAAGCGTTTGTGCGCGGCTGTGCTCGCCGCAGGCCGCCAGCGCGTGACCGGCGGTGACCATCGTGAGCTGACTCTGCGAGATGGCGAGCGCCTTTGTGGTCTGCTCTTTTGCCTGCCTGCAATTACCCAGGAGGGCGTCTCGCACGGCGGCGCCTGCCGCAATCTGTGCCGCAACGTCTTTCAAGTCGCGGCGCTCCGCCAGCTCAAATGCCTGGCTGGAGAATTCCCTCGCTCGCTGGAGCTGGCCGGAAAACGCCGCTGTCTCCGCTTGCCAGGTTTGAGCCAGATATTCATCCGGCCTGCCTTTCGCCCATGCGAGCTGTTCCTGCATGGCCGTCGCATCGCCCTGAACGAAAGCAATCCGATACAGCGTTCTGTGCATGGCCGCCGTGTCGAGCTTCAGGGCCAGCGCCTGCCCGATAGTTGCCTTGGCCTCGTCGAAGCGATTGAGACCGACGAACGCGCTCGCCAGAAGCGAGTAGCCGGAAGCTGAATTTGGATTGAGTCGAATCGCTTCACGCGCTTCTTCAGCCGCTTTGTCGAATCGACCCAGCTCAATGTACTTGAGCGCCAGATTATTCGGCGGCGAGGCCTGGTTCGGATACGTCCGCTTCCACAGTTCCAGCGTTTCGAGATACTTCTCCACGTCGCCGGTGACGTTGTCGTAGTAGCCCGCAGCAATATAGAGCCGTTCTCGCTCACTGACGCGATCGCGGAGCGCGTACGCTTTGCGCGACGCGTCGGCAGAGAGGTCATGCATCCCGCTGTTGTAGTACATCGAGGACAAGCGGGCATACGCGACGGCGAAATTCGGGTCGATCTCCGTCGCGCGTCTGAGAAAGGGAATCGCTTCTAAGTATTTGCCCGACAGCTGTTGCTCGACGCCAAGCGAGAAGGCTTTGAGGGCGTCGAGTGACGAGGTCGTGGCCTGTTCGACCGGCGCGGCGAACTTCTGGATCGACTGAAGCGACTCCCCCAGCGTCTTTCGCAGCTCGAGTGCCGCGTCCCCAAGGGCCCGGAGCACCTGCTCCTTGTTTGCGGCGGTCGATTGTTCGCGCGCAATGGCGTCGCCCGTCTGCGCGTTGATCGCCTCCAGCGTGACCACGTACTGCGTGCCGAGGCTCGCAATCGAACCCACGAGCATCGCTTTCAAGCCCTCGCGCTGACAGATCTCTCGTCCGATGTCTCGGGTCACGCGCGCATCCGGCGAGCGCCCCATGAATCTGAGCGCACTGCGCACGCGGTCCTCCGAGAAAATGTTGAGAAAAGGCGATTGACCGACCTGTACCGCCAGCGCCTGCTCGAGCGTGCCCTCAAAGACCGGGTCGCCCGTCGTGTTGACGAAATCCGTCAGCAGGATCGTGTCCTTTTCGGTCAGGGACGGCGCGCGGCGAAACGGAAGGAAGGGGATCGAAGCGGCAAGGGCCGCTGCAGCCAGGGCCACAAGCAGGATCGCGCGTCTCTTGGGTCTCTTCAGTGCCGTGGCCGCGGGTGAGGCCGTGCCGACCTGAAGTGCCGGCGCATCCCGACCCGTGTCTGCCGACCACGCGGCGGGTCTATGCGCGGTGGAGCGTGTGAGTTCGGTCTGCAAGTCCAGGTCGCGGCGCAGATTCTTCAGGTCAATCATGAGATCGCGCGACGTCTGGTAACGCTCCTCAGGCGCTTTCGTCAGGCATTTGCGGACGATGCGCTCCAGCTCTGCGGGGGCGTCGGGTGCGAAGCGGGTGAGCGAGGCAGGTTCGTTGTCGAGAACCGAGACGGTGACGTGGCTCGCCGTCTCGCCCTCGAACGGCACGCGCCCCGCGACCATTTCATACAACACCACGCCGAGCGACCAGACATCCGTGCGCGCGTCCGTTTCCAGGCCGCGCGAATGCTCCGGCGACATGTAATAGGCGGAACCCCAGACCTTGCCCGGAACCGTCTGCGACTGGACGCGCGTCTGCGCGTCCGGGTCAATGCCCGGAGGCTGTCCTGTTTCGACGAGCTTGGCGATGCCGAAGTCCAGCACCTTCACGACGTGGTCGTGCCGGATCATGATGTTCGCCGGCTTGATGTCGCGGTGGACGACACCGGCGGCGTGCGCGGCGGTCAGCGCGAACGCCGTTTGCTGCGCGACGTCGAGGGCGTCGGCGATCCTCATCTTCCCCTCGGTCAGCTTTTGACGCAGCGTCACGCCGTCAACGTGTTCGGTGGCGATGAAGCGGATGTTGTGCTCGACACCGATCTCGTAGACGGTGAGGATGTTCGGGTGATTCAGCGCTGAGGCGGCGTACGCCTCCTGCTCGAACCGGTGAAGGCGCTCTTCGTCGACCGTGTACTTCGCCGGCAACAGCTTGAGCGCGACGGAACGGCGCAGCCGCAGGTCGTGCGCCAGGTACACTTCGCCCATTCCGCCAGCGCCCAGTTTGTGCTCGATACGGTAATGCGAGAGCGTGGTGCCGGGCGCGAGGTCTTTATCCAAGCGTGATCATCTTATTGCGGCCGGCCGGACAAAGGTTAGCAGCGCCATCTGCCCTGCTTCGGCGTGATCAGAATCAAGGGCCGCGCCTCGCCCTATAATCACGACCGCGATGGCGTTGACGCCAGGAACGCGCCTTGGCTCTTACGAAATCACCAACGCCATCGGCGCCGGGGGCATGGGCGAGGTGTATCGCGCGCACGACGCGCGCCTCCGCCGCGACGTGGCCATCAAGGTCCTGCCCGCCAGCGTGGCATTTGACCCCGATCGCCTGCGGCGGTTCGAACAGGAAGCGCTCGCGACCGCCGCGCTCAATCACCCGAACATCCTTGCCGTCTACGACGTCGGCCGCGAAGGGCAGACCGCGTTCGTCGTCGAAGAACTGCTCGAAGGCGAGACGCTGCGCGAGAAGCTGTCGACCGCCTTGCCGGTCAGAAAAGTCGTCGACTACGCCATCCAGATCGCCAACGGTCTCGCGGCCGCGCACGAAAAGGCGATCGTCCATCGCGACCTGAAACCTGAGAACATCTTCGTCACGCGCGACGAGCGTGTGAAGATTCTCGACTTCGGCCTTGCCAAGACCGTGACGTCGCCATCGTCGGCAACCAGCACGGAACTCGCCGGCGGGACAGAGCCCGGAATGGTGCTCGGTACCCTCGGATACATGGCGCCGGAGCAGGTGAGAGCCCAGACGGTCGATCATCGCGCGGACATCTTCAGCCTCGGCACAGTGCTGTACGAAATGGTGAGCGGCCGCCGCGCGTTCCAGGGCGAGACGACGGCCGACACGATGACGGCCATCCTGAAAGAAACGCCGCCGGAGCTCACCGAGAGCGGACGCGCCATCCCGCCCGCGCTTGATCGCGTCGTCAGCCGGTGCCTCGAAAAAAGTCCTGCGCGGCGGTTCCAATCGGCGAGCGATCTGGCGTTCGCGCTTCAGTCGCTGTCGACGGACTCGCGTGCGATGAGCGGTCCGACGATCGCCGCGGCGCCCGCCGAGCGCCGGGTGTCGCGTGTTCTGCCGATCGCAGCTGCGCTGTCGGCCGGGATCGCCCTCGGCGCGATCGCTCTTTGGCTGGCCCTGAGCGCAGTCGAAGGGCGTTCGCCTGGTGCGGCCCGTGCGGGCGAGCGCGTTCGGTTCAGCATCTCGCTGGCCGACGGCATCGGCATCGATGACCTGACACGTGCCTCGGTCTCTCCAGACGGCCGCCTGATCGCGCTGACGGAGGGCGTCGGCTTCGGTCGGCGGGTCGCTGTCCTATCGCTTCGGGACGGCGTGAAGCGCGATTTGGGCGAAGTCGGCGGGCCGGGCACGGTCTGCTGGTCACCCGACGGCCAATGGCTTGCGTATTTCGGCGCCGATCGCGCGCTCTACAAAGTCGAGGTGGCCACCGGCCAGCGCCAGCGCCTCGCGCCTCTGGTCTGGGCGCCGAATGCCGCAAGCTGGTCGGTGAACGGCAACATCTACGTCGTCGCGGCAGTCGCGACGACGATGGTGGCCGTGCCCGCGAGCGGAGGTGAGCCACGCGAAGTGGCGTCCACCGCCGACGGCACGTCGAACTGGATCTCCGTGCAGGCGCTTCCGGACGGCAACCGGCTGCTGCTGTCCCGAACAACAGGCGGCGAGCCCGAGATGGTCCTGGCGACGGCCGACGGGTCGAAGCCGCCGCGCGTCATCGGCCACGGTGCATATCCGCAGCTCATCGCGCCGGACTTCCTGCTCGCGCTTCGCGGCAGCCAAATCGTCCAGTGGCGGACGTCGCTCGACCGCGACGTGGTCTCAGGCGAGCCGGCGGTGCTCGCCGATGGCGTGCTGATCCGTCAGGGCACTGGAATGATGCCGCTCTCGGCCACGCCGAACCTGCTCCTGTATCGTGCCGAGAATCAGGAAACGCGAACGCGTCTCGCGTGGTTCGATCGCAAGGGAGTCGAGGGCGCGGCGCTCGCAATCCAGAAGGAGTGCCGCAATCCGGAGCTCTCGCCCGACTATGGCCGCGTTGCGATCGAGTGCTGGCAGTCATCAGGCGGGCGCGACATCTGGGTCTACGATCTCGGACGCGACGCGGCGGCGCGCCTCACAAGCGATCCGGGCGACGACGCGGATCCGGTCTGGACGCCAGACGGACGGACGATTCTCTTCGCATCGTCGCGTCTCGGTCCGCCCGACGTGTTCCAGATCGGCGCCGGCGGCGGCAGCGCCGAGGAGCTGGTGGTCAAAACGGCTGGCGCGACGCCGACGATGGGCATTTCTCCGGATGGGAAGGACCTCATTCTGCTCGCGCCGAATTTCGGATCGAATACCGGGCTGGATCTTGCGCTGTACCGGCTTGGCAGCGGTACCACCGCCGCGCTCACGCCGATGCTGCAGGGGCCTGCGTCGGAAATCGAGGGGCAGTTCTCCAGCGACGGAAAATATTTTCTCTATGCCTCGAATCACTCTGGGAAGTACGAGGTCTACGTCGAGCCGTGGCCGCGGACGGGCGAGCGCTGGGCGGTTTCGACCGACGGTGGCACCGATGCGCGCTGGCGGCCCGACGGGCAGGAAATTTTCTATCTCTCTCCGGATCGCCGCTTGATGGCCGTGCCGGTCCGCACCGCCGGCGGCTTCAGCGTCGGCCGATCGGCCGAGCTCTTCCGCACGCGGGTGGCCGGACCGCTCGGGACAGGACATCGGTTTCCGTTCGCCGTCGCCAAGGACGGGCAGCGGTTTCTGATGTACGTGACCGATCCAAGCGCGGCGCCGCCGGGCGTGACCGTGATCGCGAACTGGAAATAGAGCCTGGCGCAAATGCGCATGACCGCCCGTTCGATAGAATGGGCGTGTATGAAACGGCCCCCCAAGCCACCCCCGGCGTCGCCTCGTGCCGATGATCGCGATCGCATGACGAAGAGCGGCCGCCTCAACGTCGCAGAACTGAAGAAGGCGCTCAAGGCTGCTCAGGAAAAGAGCGAGTCGAAGAACAAGCCCTAGGCGTTCGCCGTTCGTCCGATGAAATGAGGTAACACATGGCGCAACAGAAAACGACGGACGAAACGGTCCTCACGAAGATCACGGACCTCGTTCATGAAGAGCAGACGCTGTACGGCCTCAACGCGCTGACGGATCACGACCAGGTTCGTCTTGAGGCCATTCAGGTCGAGCTCGATCAGTGCTGGGATCTGCTCCGGCAGCGCAGAGCACGTCGTGAGTTCGGCCAGAATCCGGACGACGCGAAGGTGCGTCCGGCGTCTGTTGTCGAGCGCTACGAGCAGTGAGTTTCAGCGCTGCACCTCGTAATGCAGCTGGACGACGCCGTCCGGAAACTGCTGGACACCGCGCAAGCCGAGCGGCACCTCGCGATGGCGCGGTGCCAGGAGGGGAATGCCTTCCCCGATGAACGTCGGCACGACGGTGATGATGAACTCGTCAATCGCGTGCTCGTCCAGGAATGACCCGATGATCTCGCCTCCGCCCATGATCCAGACATTCTTGCCAGCTTGAATCCGGAGGCGGTTGGCGAAGGCTGCGATTGGCTCGGTCACGAAGTGGACACCGGCGGGCACGGAAGCCGGCGGCGGACGCCGGGAGAACACATAGTGCACGGCGCCCGCGCCAAAGCGCGCGCCCATCTGCAGACTCCAGTCGAAGGTCTTACGGCCGAGGATCTTGGCGTCGATGGACCGCTCGAATTCCGGGAGACCGTAAAAGCCCTTTGGAGCGGACCGCTCAGTGAGCCAATCGAGGTTGCCGTCGGGGCGAGCCACGTAGCCGTCCGCGCTCGTCGCGATGTTCACGATGATCTTTCGCTGCGGCACGGAGCGATTCTACGCGGACCGCTGGACGGCGTACGCATACGATTGACTGAGCGAGGGATGAGATGTCTGACGGACCCGTTCGTAGCGTTGCGCGGATAACCGGAATCGTCCCGCAGTTTCTCGTCGACGATCTCGATCGATCAATTGCGTACTATCGGAACAAGCTCGGCTTCGACCTCGATTTCATTTACGAGTCGTTCTATGCGTCGGTCAGCCGCGACGGATTCGCGATCCACCTCAAGGACGCGCCGAAACTGGCCGCAGAGCGGGCGCACCGGAAACAGCACGAGCACCTGGATGCGCACATTGTCGTGTCCGGTGTCCGCGAGCTGTTCAGCGAATTGCAGGGGCGCGGCGCACACGTAACCAAGCCGCTCGAAGAACGACCCTGGTCAAGCGTTGATTTCTACGTCGATGATCCTGACGGCTACATTCTCTGTTTCAGTGAACTGACGGGCTGACGCGTTTCTCAGTCTCCGCGCAGCGCCACGACCACATCCGCCGACCCGGCCCGTCGCGCCGGCATGTAGGTCCCGAGCAATCCCGCGACGACCGCCATCGCGGCGGCAATCGTAAGACTCGTCGCGTCGCGCGGCGCGACGCCGTAGACGAGCGCCGAAAACAGCGGCGCCGCCAGGATCGCGAGTGCGATACCTGCCGGCAGCGCCACCGCGATGACCGCCGCGCTCGTGCGGAGGTGATGGCGGACGAGCTGGCCGGGCGAGGCGCCGAGCGCGCAGCGGATCGCCGTCGATCGGCGGCGCTGGTGCACGACGAAGGCGATGACGATGTAGAGGCCGACCGTGGAAAGGAGACCCGCGCAGATCGCGAGCGTCGTGACGAATCCGGTCACCGCGTGGAGAGTGCTCGATGCGGTAGCGACGTTGTCGGTCAGCATCGTGAATCCCGACAGCGCGGCACCGGGGCCGATCTCCTCGATGGCGGCGCGGACGGCGGTGCGAAGCGTCATGGCATCGCCACGGGCGCGGATCGTGAAGTGCATCGGCAAGCGGAGAAAGATGCTCATCGGCGCGTACAGCTGCGGACGCACGGCGCGCCCGACTTCGATCGTCCGCGCGTGGGCGACGATGCCGACGATCGTCGAGGCGCCGATCTGATAGCCGACGTTGAGCCGCTGGCCAATGACGTTCTGGAGCGGAAGCTCGGGGAACGCGTTCTTCGCCAGCGACTCGTCGATCACGATGACGTGCTGCTCGGTGGAGTTCTCGAGATCCGTGATGTCCCGCCCGTACAGGAACGGAATCTTCACCGCCGCAAAATAGCCCGGCTGGATCGAGTAATAGTTGGCGACGGGATGATCCCATCCTGGCTCCCGCGAGAAGTCGCGCGAGTAGGAATCGAGGAGCGCGGTGCCGCTGAATGGCAGATGGCTGACGGCGCCCACAGACTCGACCCCGTTGACCGAAGCGAGTCGGTCGCGGACGCGCTGGTACATCGCGATGATGTCGCCCATGCCGCGAAACCGCCCGGGGCCGGCGGGCACGCGTACCGTGAGGACATTGGCGTCGAATCCGAGATTGACGTGCGCGAGCCGGACGGCGCTCCGCACGAGCTGGACGGCGCCGAACGCGAGCACCACGGTCAGCGCGATCTGCCCGCCGACGAGCGCGAGACGGGTTCGAGCGCCCTCGGCCCGGCCGCCCTGTACCGCGCCTTCGCGCAGCGCCTGGTAGGGCGTGCCGCGCGACACTTTCCAGACCGGCAGCAGCCCGAGGAGCACGAGCCCGACCAGCGCAAATCCAGCGGAGTAGAGCAGCAGATCCCAGCCGATCGCGATCTCCTGCCATCGCGGCACCGTGTGCGGGATGATTCGCCGCACGCCGGCGACGCCCGCGGCCGCGAACAGGCTGCCGGCAAGGCCTCCGACGAGACCCAGCAGGGCGCTCTCCGCGAGCACGTCGAAGACCAGCGCGGATCGGCTGGCGCCAAGCGCCCCTCGAAGCGCGAAGTCGCGCTCGCGCGTCTTGAGGCGCGCGATCACGAGCGCGGTCGCGTTGCCCACCGCAATCAACAGCAGGAGGAGCACGCCGCCCATCGCCGCGCGCAGCGCCGGCCGCGTGTCCTTGACCATGTCGTCGAGCAGCGGATGCACGGCGAACGCGATCGCCGCGTCCGAGTATTCCTTCGGATATTGCTTGAGCAGCGACGTCGCCAGCGCGGACAGGCGCGCGTTGGCCTGCGCGATCGTGGCGCCGTCCTTCAACCGGACAATCGTCGGATACGCCCAGAAGTTGCGTGACGGACGCAGCCGCAGCGGCCGATACAGGTTGAACGGCTGCGGCACCGCCCGGCCGGTCGTCAGCGTGAATCCCTCCGGCAGGATGCCGACGATCTCCGCCGACCGTCCGTCGACGGTAATGTTCGTGCCGATGACAGCGGGGGCGGCGCCGAAGCGCGTGCGCCAGAATCCGTAGTCGAGCATGACCGGCGGCACGACACCGTCGGCCACATCGCTGTCCTTGAACTGCCGGCCGTACACGGGCGAGACGCCCAACATCGGCAGCATGTTGGGCGTCATCGAAATGGTCGTGACCGGCTCGAGCTGATCGGGTGGTCCGAGCGATGAGTCGGCGGCGCGTGCCTCGCCTTCGACTGCCGCAAAGACATCATTCAGCCCGCGGAAATCCTTGATCTCATCCATCGCCAGGCCCGGATGGTTCTTCAACTGGCCGAGCTGGATGCGCACCAGGGCGAGCCGTTCGGGATCGGCGTACGCCAGCGGCTTCATCAGCACATTGTTCAGCACAGACAGCATCGTCGACGCCGGTCCGATGCCGATCGCGAGAATCGCGACGATGGCCAGTGTGAAGCGCCACTCGATGGTGAGGCGGCGCGCCGCCTGACGAAGATGAGTGCCAAGGTTGAGCGTCATACGTCCTCGCGGCTGAAGCACGGCGGGCTGCCGGCTCCCGATGACGGCGAACAGAAGAGTCTGAGTCCAGAACCAGAGGCCGTTGAACCGGTGTCCTGACGCCACGCGATCGGCGTAGGTCTCCGTCAGGTCCCCGACGATTGGATCACGCTCATCGTCCGGCACCAATCGCGACATGAGCGCGACGGCGATGCGCGGCGGTGTGGACGATGATCCGAGACTCATTACTTGTCGAGGACGACGCCGTCCCACAAGCTGCTGAGTGTTCGATGCGACTCGCGTAGCGTTTTGCGACCGGCGGCGGAAACTTCGAAGTAACGGCGTGCACGGCCGCCACGGCGCGCTTCCGGGTCGCCGAGCCGCGAGCGCACCAGTCCTTTGCCTTCGAGTCGTCGCAGTGCGAGATACACGGAGGGCCGGAGGACCGGGCGGCGCGTGTGGCGTTTGAGCTCGTCGACGATCGGCACGCCATAGGCGTCGGGGCCGAGGCGCAGGAGCGCGAGCAGAATGAGGTGTTCGAGACCGCCCAGCGGCTCTTGAGTCATGTTGATTTTATATATTGACGCTACTAAATACGCAAAAGTTGGGGCGTTCGTTCGGCTGAGACTGCGCCATAATCCGTGCCCGCATGATTCCCGGCACCCGTCTGGGCTATTACGAGATCACTGGCAAGCTCGGGCAGGGCGGCATGGGCGAAGTCTACCGCGCCCGTGACACTCGCCTCGATCGCGACGTCGCCATCAAAGTGCTGCCGGAATTGTTCTCGGCCGATCGAGAGCGGACGGCCCGATTCGAGCGCGAGGCCAAGATCCTGGCGTCACTCAACCATCCCAACATCGCCGGGATCTACGGAATCGAAGAGGCCGACACGAAGCGCTATCTGATTCTCGAGCTGATCGAGGGTCAGTCTCTGGCCGAGCGCGTGGCATCAGGACCACTGCCGCTCGACGAGGCCGCCGGAATCGCGACCGGAATCCTCAATGCGCTCGAGGCCGCGCATGAGAAGGGCATCGTCCATCGCGATCTGAAACCCGCCAACGTGATGCTTGAGGCATCCGGCCATGTCAAGGTGCTCGACTTCGGTCTCGCCAAAGCGCTTGCGCCTGAAGACGCGGACGGGACCGCAAAGACATCCAACTCGCCGACGTTGACGTCGGTCGGAACGCAACTTGGTGTGATTCTCGGCACCGCCGCGTACATGGCGCCGGAGCAGGCCAAAGGGCGTGCGGCGGACAAGCGGTCCGATGTCTGGGCATTCGGCTGCGTGTTTTACGAGATGTTGACGGGCCGGCGCGTATTCCACGGAGAAGACGTGTCGGAAACCTTGGCCGCCGTGTTGCGCGCCGATCCGGAGTGGAGCGCCCTTCCTGCAGCCGTGACGCCGAGACTTCGGACGTTGCTGAAACGTTGTCTCGAACGCGATCCGAAGGCGCGGATTCCGGACGTGTCGGCTGTGAAATTCCTGCTGCAGGAGACGCTCGTCGACAACGAGGCTGTCCCGTCGGCGATCTCGCCGATCGCGCAGAAGCCTGTGTGGAAGCGCGCGCTGCCGTACGCGCTAACCGCGCTGGTCGCTGCGGCAGTGACCTGGGCCGCCGTCCGGATCCTTATCCCTGTCGCGCGGCCGACCGTGACGCGACTGCAATTCACGCTGCCCGAAGGGCAATTCTTCACCAACGTCGGCCGCAACGTCATCGCCATCTCGCCGGACGGCCGGAAGATCGTCTACAACGCAGGCTCACGCTTGCATCTTCGATCGATGTCAGAAGCGGAGTCCAAACCGATTCCAGGCACCGAAGTATTTCAAGGCGTGACGAATCCGGTCTTCTCGCCCGATGGACAGTGGGTCGCCTTCTACGCCGTCAGCGATCGTGCGATCAAACGCATCCCGGTCACTGGCGGTGTTGCCGCAACGATCTGCGACGCGGACAATGTCTTCGGGCTGAGTTGGGACGAGAATGGTCTGGTGTTCGGCCAGGACACTGGACAGCGAGGCATCCAGCGGGTCTCTGAGAGCGGCGGGCGCCCGCAACTGATTGTTCAGGTGAGTGACAAAGAAGTCGCCGATGGGCCGCAGATGCTTCCGGGCGGCACGGCGGTGCTCTTCACGCTGGCGGCTGTCGGAAGCGCTGAAGGCCAGTGGGACAAGGCGAAGATCGTCGTTCAGACACTGAAATCCGGACAACGAACCACGCTGATCGAAGGCGCAAGCGCCGCCCGGTACCTCCGAACAGGTCACATTCTGTACGCGATCCGCGGCACCTTGTTCGCCACGAGTGTCGATCCAGACCGGTTGGAGCCTCGAGGCAATCGGATTCCCGTCATCGAAGGCGTGAGACAGGCATACAACGCCACCGGTGCGGCCTTTTACAGCGTGTCCGAAACGGGCACGCTGTTGTTCGTGCCCGGCGTACCGGGCACGTCGTCGGCCAATTCGGTGCTGGCGCTGGCCGACCGAAAGGGGGGAATCGAGCCCCTGAAGGTGCCACCAGGTCCCTATCAGTATCCGCGCGTTTCACCGGTGGACGGCAAACGCGCTGTCTTCGGCGACGACGACGGCCAGAGGGCCATGATGTACCTCTATGATCTGTCGGGCACGAGCGCAATCCAGCCGCTCGCGTTTGCCGGCAACAACCGCTATCCCACGTGGTCGCCGGACGGCAAACGCATCGCGTTTCAATCAGACCGGGACGGTGATTTCGGAATCTTCACGCAGGCCGTGGACGGCAGCGGGCATGCGGAGCGCCTGACCACGTCGCGGTCCGGCGAATCTCACATTCCGCAGTCGTGGCATGGCGACCGATTGCTGTTCGATGTTCGGACCGCAAACGGCTTTGCCTTGTGGTCGGTATCGCTCGCGGACAAGAAAGCAACGCCGGTGGACGCGATCCAGTCCGCAAGTCCAATCAACCCGATGTTCTCTCCGGATGGACGATGGATCGTGTACCTGATCGGCCCAAGCAGACGGCGGAAAGTGTTCGTGCAACCGTACCCGGCCACCGGTGCGCGTCATCAGTTGTTCCTCAACGCGAACGACGAGCCGTATAGCGCCGTCTGGTCCCCGGGCGGCAAGGAACTGATCTATATCCCGCGCTCGGGCGCGATGGAAGCGGTCACGGTCACGACGTCCCCGGCGTTTTCCTTTGGCAATCCGGTCCCAATCACCCGAGGGTTTTCCGTCAACGCTTTGGCCTTGACGAGGCCGTTCGACATCACGCCAGGAGGCAAATTCCTCACGGTCCATTCCGGCAACGCGTCGGAGATTCAGGTCGTGCTCAACTGGTTCGAAGAGCTGAAAGCGGCGCTGAAATAGGAAAGAAAAGAAGGCCCCTACTTGGCCTCGGCCTGTGGCCTTTGGCCTGACAACAGCCCTTGACATATTCCCATATAGGAATATATTAGGAGGTCGATGGCGCGCGCCTCGACGACGTCGGATCCGTTCAACGCCATTGCCGAGCCGAATCGCCGGCACATCCTCGAGTTCATTGCGGCCGAGGAGCGATCGGTGAACGACATCGCGGATGCCCTCGAGTTGGGGCAGCCGTCCGTGTCGAAACACCTGCAGGTGCTGCGCGAGGTCGGCCTGGTGACGGCCAGGAAGGACGGCAGGCGAACGATGTATCGCACCAACGCAGAGGCGCTTCGCACGATTCACGACTGGGCGCAGATGTTTGCGCAGTACTGGCGAGGCCAGCTGCGGCGCATCAAGGCTCACGCGGAGGAAAAACGATGACGACAACCGCACCTGTATCGGAAATGCAAACGTTTACGATTACCGAAGAAATCAACGTCCGCGCGTCGCTCGAGCAGACGTTCACGTCGCTCCTGGTCCAGATGGGGCGGCAGAATCAGAAACCTGACGGCACGCCGCTGCCGATGGTCATCGAGCCGCGTCCGGGCGGCCGGTGGTACCGCGATCTTGGCGGCGAGAATGGCCACCTGTGGGGATTCGTGCAAAGCGTCAAACGGCCGACGCTGCTCGAGATCTGGGGTCCGCTGTTCCTCTCGACCGGCGCGACGTCCAACTTGATGTACCGGCTGAGCGAAACGCCCGACGGCACATTGATCAAGTTCACGCACACGCTGCTCGGACCGTTCCCCGAAGATCACCGGCCGCAGCTCGCGGCGGGATGGGCGGAGTTGCACGCCCGCGTTCGCAAGGCCGCCGAAGCCGGGAATTAGGAGGGCATCATGACGACAATGACCATGAGAACGATCGACACCCTGCTCGCCGAGCTGGAGCAGGAAGCGGGAACGACGCGCCGTGTGCTCGAGCGTGTTCCGCAGGCACACCTGGCGTGGAAGCCGCATCCAAAATCGCTGTCGCTCGGCCAGCTTGCGTACCACGTGGCGACAGTACCTGGCGGCGTCGCCGAGCTGGCAGCGCTCGACACGGTGCCGGAACCGCCGGTCGTCACTTATCCAGAGGCCGCGACGACAGCGGAACTGATGCCGCTTTTGGCCGACACTGTCGCGAAGGCGAAGCAGACGCTTGGCGGGTTCGACGATGCGAGGATGGCCGCGATGTGGCGTCTCGAGCGCGGCGGCCGGGAGATCATGGCGATGCCGCGGGCGGCGTTCGTGCGCGCCATCATGCTGAACCACTGGTATCACCACCGCGGCCAGCTGCTTGTGTACCTCCGGCTGCTCAACCAATCCGTGCCGCCGGTCTACGGTCCGACCGCCGACGAGAATCCGTTCGCTGCGTGAAAAAAAGGGCCCGGTCGGACGCGGGTCAGGCGTGAGGTTCGCGTTCAGCCTGCCCGCGCCGACCAGCTTCAGGTTGCTGAAAGAGCGAGCACCCTGAATTCAGACAGCAGAAACCAGAAGGCGGGAGGGCAGATTCGCACCCAATCCCATGACTTCTGGTTTCTGCCTTTTCGATGTGGCCTTCAGGCTCAGTGCTTCTCATAGAGGACGGTGTTGTTCACCGTTTGCCCTTGAGCGTTCTTGCCGGTCACGGTGTTGGTTCGCGTCTTGCCGTCTTTGGCGATGACGACCCGCTGCGTGGACAACACCTCTCCCTTGAGCTTGTTCGTCGACTCATACGTGTAATCATCGATCCTGGTCCAGGCGACCGTGTCCTGTGTGACATTGGGCTTTCCATCGATGGTGCCTTTCCACGGATAGTCCTTGCCGTCCAGCTTCACGGTGTACTCCGTGTGAATCGTGCGGCCCTGCGAATCGACGCCGTCGACGACGGCTTTGAGCGTCTCGCCGGTGATGTCCATCTTCGAGGTGCTGCTCTTCGGCGCGAGACTGACCGGGCTGTAAGTCGATTTCGCGACGTTGACCATCCAGGTCCCGTTCAGCGGTGAGGCTGACTGGGCGCTCAGACCGAGCGAGAGAGAGGCCAGAGCGACAAGCGTGAGGGTGGAAAAGACAATCCGACGGTTCAGTGACATTGAAACTCCCTTGTTTTTGACCTCGTTTTCGTTTCGTTCTGTTCTTCCAGAAACGAAACCCGAGGTTTTCCGTTAACTAGTCGTGTGAGGCTGCCGGCGATACTCGTCGAGCCATTGCGGGCTGACGGTGCTCGGAACGCCCGTGCGACGCAGATGATGGGCGAACTTCCAGATGATGAGTGCGGCCCCGGCCAGCCAGAGGAGGTGAATCTTCATGC
>AR_comb_assmDRAFT_10280529_pt1 | contig 17824 bp, 14 predicted proteins | sample ArasoioldDNA_FD_10543 | JGI IMG/M metagenome (IMG submission 10543) | reverse complement strand
CCCCACCTGTTTTAGTTTGTCTTCCAAATTTTTCTTCAACGGGAAATGCTTTTGTTTCTGTATAGCAATTTAAAGCTAATGTTTTGGATACTTTGAAAATATAACCTTAGTGTGAGCGCCTCGAGAAACATAAAAGATATTTTCCTCTAAGCTAGCAGACCCCACTCACGATTCACGCCTCACGACTCCCGTCAGGAGAGTTTTTTCACGAGAAGCGAACCGAAAGGCAGGGAAGCCCCACGATTCACTCACGCCTCATGTTTACACCACTTTTTTCACAAACAGGCGAACTGAATTAACGGCAAGGACCACATCACTAAACCCCATCACCAAAGCGCCAAATGTTGGGGTCAGGAAACCAAAAGCAGCGACAGGAATGGCAATGATATTGTAGAAGAAGGCCCAAAAGAGATTTTGTTTGATGGTAAGATAGGTGTGTTTACCAAGTCCCAGCGCGGTCGGAAGATTTTTTAAGCCGCTGCCCATCAGCACCACTTGTGCACTTTGCATTGCAATTTGAGATGCTTCACTCATTGAAACTCCAACCGTCGCTTTTGCAAGAGCGGGCGCATCATTGATGCCATCACCGACCATGGCTGTTGGAACAGTTGCGTTTAATTCAGCAATCTTTTGGAGTTTCTGCTCAGGAGTTTGCTCAGCAATGACTTCATCAATACCCAGCTTATCTGCCAGGGTTTTGCATTTGGCGTATCGGTCTCCACTGAGTAGAATTGTCTTAATATTTTTTGAATGTAGATAGTTAACCACTGCACTCGCTTCCGGTCTTATTTCGTCGCTTACATCAATCCATCCAGTAAGCTTGTTATCTCTTACAATGTAAACGCTATGGCTCTCATCATGCGTCAGGTTCTTCGCTACTTTGAACGATCCCGCCCAATATTCACTTCCTTCCTTATCCACCGCTTTTATGCCCATCCCTTTTATCTCTTCTATTCTATTCCATTTTATTTGATCTGACCCGGATCCTACGGATGTTTGCCATTCATTTGTAATGGACTTTGCGATAGGATGGCTGGAGTATTTTTCCAGCGAATAAACCAATTTCCTGAAATGATCTTCGTCGCTACCGTTCGATGATATCCCGGAGATGGTGAAGTTTCCTGTGGTTAACGTGCCTGTTTTATCAAACACTACCTGTTTAATGTCCTTAAACAATTCAAGACTTGTCGCATTCCGAAACAGGATTCCTGTTTTAGCGCCCCGCCCCAGCCCAACTGCTATGGCAGCAGGAGTAGCAAGACCCATTGCACAGGGACATGCAATTACCAACACCGCGATACTTCGCATTAACGCCGTTGTAAAATTTTCAAGAATGATCCAGTTTACCCCAAAGGTGACAAGTGCAATTCCAATGACCACAGGAACGAAAATGGCGCTAATCTTGTCGGCCAATTGTTGCACTGGCGGTCGATCTCCTTGTGCTTGTTTCACAAGATTAATAATACCAGAAAGGACTGTGTCATTTCCAACAGCGGTGACTTGCGCCTTTACTGTTCCATCCTGCACAAGGCTTCCACCGATCAATTTATCCTTCGGATATTTATGTACCGCTAAACTTTCACCGGTGACAATAGCTTCATTCACATGAGCATCACCCCAAAGGATTTTGCAATCCATTGGAACCTGCTCACCTGTTTTGATAAGAATTAAGTCTCCAACTTTCAACTGTGAATTCTCAACAGGAAAAACATGTTCGTGGTGCTGATCATCATAGGCAATCATATTTGCCATCACCTTTTGAGATTTGGCAAGGGAGTTCAACGCTTTTTGTGTGGAGTGCAAGGAGGCGTCTTCCAAATAATTTCCGAGGAAAACCAAGGTGAGGATGGCGGCGGAAGTTTCATAAAACATGTATTGTTCTGCCTGACCAGTTAATGTTCCATAAAGACTATATACAAATGCGGCTGTAGCTCCCAGGGCAATCAGTACATTCATGTTCGGCATCCCATTCCGAATGCTTTTCACGGCGCTCTTCCCAAAAAAGCTCATCCCCACTATGTAGACGGGTAAACAAAGTGCAAGTTGTATCCAGGGGTTTACCAGGAACGGGATGTGCACACCAGGAATCATGTGAAGCATGAGCAAGGCTGTAAATGGCAAGCAAAACCAAAAACGCGTCAACGGGGTAGATAGAATTTTTTTCTTTTCACGCAGTGTCGTCTCACCCGCAGCAACAGTATAACCAAGTGAAGTTATTCCCTTTGCCAGTTGCTCCTTTGTTTGCTCCGCATTCAATTCAAAGCTTACGTCGCCACCAATCGCATTCACCTTCACATCCTTCACCCCTTCTTTCTCGAGATATTTATGAATAGTGAGCGCACAATTAGCGCAAGTCATCCCCTCTACTTTCCATTGTACCTTTTCCATATGATCCCCTGAATTACTATCCTCTTCGGTGGTGCTTACCTTCCAAAATCTGTTGCAAATTTATCAAATAGTCGTGTCAATTTTCCTGATTTACAGCAAGTATAGTACAACAACGTTGCCAAGCACAATAAATTTGCCCTGTGGAAATCACTTATACAATGGAACAACTACCGCAAACCGCCGCCGGGTTTTGGAAGATGGCGCCAGGGGCAAATGTTATTGCCTTTCACGGCGCGATGGGTTCGGGGAAGACAACGTTGATACATGCTCTTTGTGATGCCCGGCAGGTAAAAGATGTCGTGGGCAGCCCCACTTTCTCCATCATCAATGAATACTTCTTCGCAGATGGAGAGCAAACAAAAAAAATATTCCATATTGACCTTTATCGATTGCGTGACGCGGAGGAAGCAGTACAGGCAGGTGTCGAGGATTGTTTATACAGCGATCATATTTGCCTGATCGAATGGCCCGAGAAAATTGCTGAACTGCTCCCTTCTGACACCTTACATGTTTTTGTTGAGGCAATCAATCAGCGAACGCGAAAGCTCAGGATAGGGGATAATTAGTTATTTTTGATTTGCCTGCCAATGCGAAGGCAGCGGCTGGCAACCGGCAACAGGTCAACTATTGAGCATCTCTTGTCCGTATGCGAATGTACGTTTGGGCAGCATCCCGGTATTAGTTCCGGGAATCATACCGTGGTAATTGTATTCACTATCTGCTGAGCATTGGTCTGAACGTACAAGTGAGTGACACAACGAAAGTTGAATAGAATTAGTTAAGCTGGTGACATAACCCTTAACCAATAAATAAGAAATAGCAACCGGCTCCATGAGTCAGCCAAAACCGAAAATAAGCACTTCCTTCAGCTACGAAACTCTAGAGGAAACACTGGACATAAGGCCTAAGGGAGCTCAGATGCATATTGGTCTTCCAAAAGAAATTGCGTTCCAAGAAAATCGAATTGCCCTAACGCCTGATGCGGTAAGCGTTCTGGCCAGTAACGGGCATAATGTGATAATTGAACATAATGCCGGCGAGGCGGCACATTTCCGTGATAAGGATTACGCGGAAGCAGGCGCAAAAATCGTGTATGACCGGGCAGAAGTATACAAGGTGCCCATCCTGATAAAAAGTGCGCCGGTTATCGAAGAGGAGATTCCATTGTTGCAGATGAGCCAGGTAATTATTTCGCCCATTCATTTGAGCGTGATGAAAGCCGAGCTGTTGCAAAAAATGATGGATAAACGGATAACCGCTATCTCGTTCGAAAACCTGAAGGACGACAGTGACTCCTACCCGATCGTCCGCAGTATGAGTGAAATTGCAGGGAGCGCTGTAATGTTAATCGCGGCGCAGTATTTAGGTTCGGCCAATCACGGCAAGGGAGTACTGTTGGGTGGCATTTCGGGCATTGCGCCTACAAAGGTGATTATAATCGGAGCCGGTATTGTTGGAGAATATGCAGCGAGGGCCGCGCTGGCGCTGGGTGCTTCGGTAAAAGTTTTTGACAACAATGTTTACCGCCTCAAACGTCTGCAAAATAACATTGGTCATCGGTTGTGGACATCAGTGATTGAACCGCGCATGTTGGCAAAGCAATTGAAAACATGCGAAGTAGCTGTGGGCGCACTGGGTTCCGAAACCGGAAGAACTCCTCTTGTCGTAACAGAAGAAATGGTCAGTAATATGAGGCCCGGCTCAGTGATCATTGATGTCAGCATCGACCGTGGCGGCTGTTTTGAAACGTCCGAGATCACCAGCCATGAACATCCCATCTTTTTAAAATATGGCGTTATACACTATTGCGTTCCAAATATTCCATCTGGTTTTGCAAGAACTGCCTCACAGGCCATTAGCAATGTGCTAATGCCTTTGCTGATGGAAGCCGGCGATGAAGGTGGGTTTGAAAACCTTGTTTGGCACAGGGTGCACCTTCGCAGTGGCATTTATCTCTTCAAAGGTGCCTTGACGAACTTTTATCTTAGTGAACGCTTCGATTTAAAATATACTGATCTGAATTTGTTGATCGCGAGCCAGCGATAATCCCTGAATAGCTTGATGCAGCTCCAGTTCCTCGATAAGTTCAAACGAATTACATACAGCACTTCTTATCTACCCGAAATAGATGGCCTGCGGTTTTTGGCGATTTTTTCTGTAGTAGTCATCATGCATACCACGCACTACATTAACGAAACATTTTACAATGGCAAATTAATAGAAAGCAACTATTGGAAGGATTTTGTAATTGAAGGTGGACACGGTGTAGCATTATTCTTCGTGATCAGTGGATTTATTCTAAGTCTGCCATTTGCAAAATGGAGACTAAACAACGAAAGGAAGGTCAGCCTGCAAAAATATTTTCTGAGAAGAGTAACCCGCCTGGAGCCACCGTACGTGATTGCACTAATTATTTTGTTCATCGGTCACGTTTGGATCCTGGATAAATATTCTTTTGACGAGTTGCTTCCGCACCTCTTTGCTTCAATGGTATATCTGCATACGATTATTTATCATTCATTTTCCACGGTATTGCCAATTGCCTGGTCTTTAGAAGTAGAGGTTCAATTCTATATCCTGGCGCCTTTATTTTTTCTGATATTTTTAATACGGTCTAAACAACTGCGCTGGCTAGTAATGTGCGCTGTCATTATTGGCGGCGCCTTGTATTGGTATCATGTGGAGAATGTAGTGCACGTATTCAGGTACATCTACTTATTTTTTTCTGGTATACTGCTCGCAGACATGTATTGCAGCAATGCAATTATAATTAGGAACAAGGTATGGGGTTTTATCGCAGGGCTGGCCTCTTTGTTGGGATTCCTATTCATCCCCTCGCTTACTAATATGGCTGGCTACTTAATTAAATTGGCCTGCATGCTTTTATTAGTCCATACCGTACTTACGAATGTTTACATGAAAAAACTTTTTTCCGCAAAGGTGATCATTCTTATTGGCGGAATGTGTTATTCAATTTACTTGCTCCATTTCGCGATTATTTCTGCAGTAGGAAAACTTTTAATAAGATCAGGTATTTATTTGAGTAGCAAGTCACTCTATGTACCTCTCGCTTTGCTTCTCACAGCTTCCGTGTTAGTGGTATCTGCTGTTTATTTTGTACTAGTGGAGAAACCGTTCATGAAGCCAATCGGCCTTGGGAAAGTTCAACCGCATAAGGCAATTCATAAAGACTGACAACCCACCCCAGGAGTAAAAAATTTCCACAAACCAGAAAATTTGATTTTTTTTAATTAAACGTTTGTTTAACTTTGTGCCCTTTATGAAAAATCAGGTGATAGAATACAGCGAAAAGCAAGTACAAATAATGGAGGCCGCTGAGCAGCTGTTTGCAGAAATTGGTTTTGATGGTACGTCCGTTCGCGATATATCTGAAAAAGCTGGTGTGAACCTTGCGATGATCTCTTATTATTTCGGTTCCAAAGAGAAGTTGATGGAATCGCTCTTCGTATACAGGGGCCATTCGATCACATTGCAGCTTGAGAGCATGCTACAGAACAAGCAGCTGAGTTCGTTGCAGAAGGTGTATGGATTGATAGATAGTTACATGGATAAGATAATGAAACTACAGTGTTTTCATAAGATAATGTCAAGGGAGCAAATGGTAAATGTCAAGGGAGCCACGACGAAATTGATCCACGATTTGAAGAGAAAGAACCAGGAATTGGTGCAACAACTGATTACGGAAGGCCAAAAAAAAGGGGATTTCAAGAAAAATATCGATGTCCCGCTATTGATGGCCACCCTCATTGGTACAACAACCCATATCGTTACTACTCAGCATTACTATAAGAAACTAAACAACCTGGAAGATTTGTCCGATGATGAATTTGAAAGACATATCAAGAAAAAACTAAGCAATTATTTGAAATCAGTTTTTAAAGCAATATTGATGTATGAATAAAGGATTAAGAGCATTGGCGATTGTTTTTGGTTTGCTGTCGTTTGGCATTCTGAATGCACAAGATAAGAGACCAATTAGTTTAAGTCAGGCAATCGACTTAGGCTTAAAAAACAGCAAGCAGTTAAAGAATAGCCAGGCAAAAATTGAGGAGGCCACAGCAGCATTGAAAGAGGCATTTGAAAGAAGGTTGCCTGATGCAAAGGTCTCCGGAGCGTGGCTGTGGTTGAGTAGCCCTAAAATTGATCTAAAGACCAAAACCAACAGCAATCCCAGCCAGGGCGCTTCGCCACAAGTGTCCCAGGCGACATACGGAATACTGAATGCCTCTCTTCCAATTTATTCGGGTGGCCGAATTCGATATGGAATTGAATCCTCAAGGCTGTTAGCAGAGGCAGCAAAATTGGACGCAGATCACGATCGCCAGGACGTAATTCAAAACACGATCGAAGCCTATATTAATCTATACAAGGCAAAGGCGTCCGTGAGCGTAGTAAAAGAAAACCTCGCTGATGTTCAACAGCGGGTGAAAGATTTTAGCAACCTGGAAAAGAATGGTCTGCTTGCGCGAAATGATCTTTTAGAAGCTCAGCTGCAAGCATCAAACATAGAGCTTGCGCTTTTGGATGCGGAAAACAACTGGCAGTTGGCCAACGTAAATATGAATTTGTTACTCGGGCTTCCTGATAAAACTGAAATAGTGCCAGATTCAGCAATCAATGGCTCCTTCGATCTAAAGACGTTGGATGAGTATATCCAAACTGCCTATGTTCAAAGGAAGGATAAAGCATCGCTGGACCTAAAAAAGAAGGCGGCTGAAACCGGAGTAAAGGCAACAAAGGCGGATTATTATCCCAGTGTTGCTCTAACGGGTGGATACATTGCTGCTGACATTCCAAACGTGCTCACTGTTACCAACGCAGCCAACATCGGTGCCGGGGTTTCATACAACCTGGGTTCATTATGGAAAACAAAGTCAAAGGTGCAGCAAGCTGAGGCCAGAGCAAAACAAGCTGCCATCGGTGAAAGTATATTGGATGACAAAATAAAAATGGAAGTTAACCAGGCATATCTGGATTTTATCAGTAGCAAGAAAAAAATCGATGTAAATACAAAGGCAGTAGAACAAGCAGCAGAAAATTATAAGATCGTATTGAATAAACACAATAACAGTCTGGCAACCACCGCTGACCTTCTTGATGCGAACGTATCGCAACTGGCCGCAAAGCTGAACCTGATCTTTGTAAAGGCGGATGCACTGCTCGCGTATAGCAAGCTCTTGCAATCAGCTGGATTATTAGAAGAAAACTTAAACAAATAGTAAAAACTGAATTATGGCGGAAACTAACGAGATTAAAAAAGAAAATGGCAAAAAAAGAAACCCGGTTTTTATCATTATCCTTGGGATACTGATTACTGGTGGCGCTTGGTTCGGGGTTTCAAAATACATACACGGTAAGCATCATGAAGAGACGGATGACGCCCAGATTAGCGCAGATATTGTCCCGGTGATTCCACACATTGCAGGGTACGTACGAGAAATTCCTATCCACGATAATCAGGAGGTTAAAAAAGGCGACACGTTATTGATATTAGACGACAGGGACTATAAAATAAAACTGGAAGAGGCAGAAGCTGCGTTGGCAACTGCTCAAACAAATCTTGCAACAGCCAGGGCCAGCACAAATGCCGCACGGGCAAGTATAGCAACGTCGGCGGCGTCAGTGGGCACTGTGGATGCTCAAATCGAAGCAGCGAAAGTAAATGTATGGAGAACGACGCAGGACTATGAGCGCTATGCCAACCTAATCCAGGATCATTCAATAACTCAACAGCAGTATGAGCAAGCTGTTGCAGCCAAGCAAACCGCTGAAAAGCAATTAGCAATTCTACAGCAACAAAAGAATCAAGCGTCCAGCCAAACCAACGTTGTAGCACAACAAAGCAACGCCACCGCACAGCAGATTAATGTTGCCAATGCAGCAATTCACCAGCGCCAGGTTGATGTGGATGCGGCCAGGCTTAATCTTTCTTACACGGTGATCACAGCTCAGCAAGATGGGTTTGTATCCAAAATAAATGTACAGCCGGGTCAGTTTGTACAAGCGGGGCAAGCCCTGTTTGCTGTTGTACGTAGTACCGAGGTTTGGGTGATTGCAAACTTCAAGGAAACACAACTGAACAAAATGAGGGAGGGGCAAACAGTAACTATCAAGGCTGACGCTTTCCCGAAACATAATTTCGAGGCAAAAGTTACTTCCTTTTCGCCCGCCACGGGTTCTACGTTTGCGTTATTACCACCCGATAATGCTACCGGGAACTTTGTGAAGGTTGTTCAGAGATTGCCGGTGAAAATTGATTTCACCGACCTGAGTGATCCACTCGTCAAAAAATTAAGACCGGGACTAAATGTCTCTGTTGATGTTCACTTGGATTAACAATGTCAATGGTCAATGGTGAATTGTAATTCATTCACCATTCACAATTCACAATTATTTATGCAGCAAGCTTCATTGGTAGAATACGGTTCACGAAGGGTAATTATAACCATCACAGCGATCATTTGTGCGCTGCTAGAAATTGTTGACACAACAATCGTCAACGTTTCGCTAAACGACATGAAGGGCAACCTTGGCGCTACGACAAGTGAAATTGGTTGGGTGGTTACGGCTTATGCGATCGGGAATGTGATTATTATTCCCATGACGAGCTGGTTGGCGGCCCAATTTGGCAGGCGCAATTATTTTGCCGCGTCCATTATCCTATTTACAATTTGTTCTTTCTTCTGCGGCAACTCAGGAACAATTACAGAGCTGCTGATCTTTCGTTTTTTGCAGGGAGTTGGCGGCGGGGCCCTGCTAGTAACATCCCAAACAATCATTACGGAAAGTTATCCCCCGGAAAAGCGTGGAATGGCCCAGGCCATTTATGGCTTAGGAGTAATAATTGGACCAACGTTAGGCCCTCCGCTGGGAGGATATATAACCTACAACATCGGCTGGCCCTACATTTTTTACATTAACATTCCGCTCGGAGTAATTGCCACTTTGCTCACCCTGCAGTTTGTGAAAAGCCCAAAATATTCGGAGAAGAGTGCATTGAGTGATGTTGATTGGCTTGGTATTGGCCTGCTTGCCGCATTTGTAGGTTCGCTTCAATATATCCTTGAAAAAGGTCATGAAGAAGATTGGTTCAACAGCAGTACCATCACAATACTTGCACTCATTAGCTTCTTTGGAGCATTCTTTTTTATCTGGCGCGAATTGACATTTCGCAATCCCGTTGTGAACTTACGGGTGCTGAAGAATGGAAATCTTCGGATCGGGACCATTTTATCGTTTATTCTTGGCTTCGGATTGTACGGATCAACATTTATTATCCCGTTGTATCTGCAATCCGTACTTGGCTGGACGGCTACGCAAGCAGGGATGTTGTTTATTCCTGCAGCACTAACGACTGCATTCATGATGCCTATCATTGGCCAGCTGTTGCAAAAGGGAGTTAAGCAGCAATACCTGGTTGCTGCAGGTATGTTGCTTTTTTTCTTTTTTTGTTTTTGGGGTTATAAAATATTAACGCCAGACACAGGAAAAGGTGATTTCTTTTGGATGCTTATCCTTCGTGGTGTCGCGATGGGTATGCTTTTTATACCTATCACTACTTTATCATTAAGCAGTTTGCGGGGAAAACAGATTGGTGAAGGAGCTGCCTTCACCGGTATGATGCGGCAGCTGGGTGGTTCGTTTGGTGTAGCGGTTATCATTACGTTTATGGCGAGAAAAACTATTTTTCACCAGGCAAATCTGACTAATCACCTTACCACTACTGATCCTGATGTAGTAAACCGGTTAGCCATGATAAAACAAGGTTTTATCGCAAAAGGAATGGATGCCGGAACAGCGACACAAAGTGCTTATAAGTTATTGGAGTTCTCTGTATCTAAGCAGGCTACTGTGTTATCGTACATGGACGCTTTTCTATACATCGGCGTTTTATTCTTGATCTGCATTCCATTCGTTTTATTGGTGAGGGGAAACAAAAACAAACAAATGAAAATGGAGATGCATTAGGAAACACATCAAAAGGCTTTCTTCCAACTATTATTCCCCCTATCATAATCGGGCAATTTTCTCTCAGGATCAAGAATTACTTCCGTTACCTCACTGGTTGTAGGTACTTTAACGGTCCACGTGTCTCCACGCTGCCATACTTCCACTGGCAGCTTGATCAAATGTTCTTTGCCATTCGTTTCCTTCACCAGTATGATTACCGGCATCACCATCTTGTCAAGGTTTAAAATGGTGATCTCTGAACCTTTTGCGGGGCTGCTCTCGATATACCTTACCGATTTGACTGCCTGGTCCAGTCTCCAATTATTGAACACCCAGGCCCTCCAATACCACGACAGATCCTCTCCCGAAACATTTTCCATTGTATGAAAAAAATCCCAGGGCGTAGGATGTTTAAAAGCCCAACGGTTTATGTACTCGCGGAAGGCGGCGTCGAATCTCTGAGAGTCCAAAACCACATCGCGAAGAACGTATAACATCATAGCTGGCTTATAATACGCTGCTTCGTAAAGATTTCCATGTTGGATTACTTCAGGCCTGGTGATAACCGGCTCCTTGTCTTCTCCGGAAAAAATGTGTTCCGAGAAATCATCCACCTTGTAATTGATGGTATTGAATTCGCCCTTATTGAATTCACGGGTGGAAAAAATATTTATGAATGTATTGAAGCCTTCGTCCATCCAGGCATATTTGCGTTCGTTGCTTCCCACTATCATGGGAAACCACGTATGGCCAAACTCATGGTCCGTAACATCCCACAATGCTGCGCCGGTTGACCTGAAGCTGCAGAATACTATACCCGGGTATTCCATTCCGCCAACGATGCCAGCAACATTGACCGCGGCGTCATAAGGATACTCAAACCATTTCGTGGAATAATGCTCTATTGATGCTTTCACCATTTCTGTTGACCGTTGCCATCCGTTCTTGTTTATACTTTCTGCCGGGTATACACTTATCGCCATTGATGTTTTGCCGCCGGGTAAATTTATTTTTGCAGCATCCCAAACAAAGGCTTTTGATGCCGCCCAGGCAACATCTCTTGCTCTTTGAATTTTAAACTTCCAGGTACAGGTTGGTTTATTTGGCCGTGAAGTTTTGCTGGTGACTTCCTTTTCTGACCTCATCGTTACCGTTTTATCACTGTTCTTCGCCTGGTTCCATCGGATAAGTTGTTGTGGGGTCATACAATCCTGCGGGTTTTGAAGTTCTCCTGAACCAACAACAATCAAATTCGAAGGAGCCGTGATATTAAATTCAATATCGCCGTATTCAAGATAAAATTCTCCCGCTCCCAAATAAGGTAGTGTATTCCAGCCGTCCAGGTCATCATATACGCACATTCGTGGGAACCATTGAGCCACCTCATAGATCCACCCATTTTTTGTTTTCAATCTTCCCATTCGGTCGGTCCCATATTGCGGAATATCAAACGCGTAATTTATTTTCAGCCTCAATGTTGCGCCAGCTTTCAATTCTTCATTGAGCCAAAGTTGCATACGCGTGTCCGTGATGACGTATCTTGGAGCGTATGAGTTAGCCCCTGCCTCAATAGAAATCGACTTTATGACTGAACCTTCCGTGAAATTTACATTTGCCCATCGCCCACCCGCTTCAGTGGTAGTCGCAGACGCACGTGAGTCGCTGCGATAAATGTTTTGATCAAGCTGCAACCACAAAAAAGCCATATTATCAGGGCTGTTGTTTGTGTAGATTATTTCAATCTCCGCTGATACGCGATGCAGGCCAGTATCGAGCGTGCAACTAATCTTATAGTCGGCGCGGTTTTGCCAGTATTTCGGCCCTGGCTGGCCACTTGCGCTGCGGTATTCATTTCCCGGTTGCGGGTAGAAAAAAGGGTAAAAGGCTTCGTGACTATTGTATTTTGACTCCTGCGCCTGTAAAAAGAGCAAAGAAACAAGGCTGATAAGAATGAAAACCAATCTCTTCATCAGGAAATTTGAAATGTAAAATAATCCAAAGCAAATAAAAGGCCGTACCGTTCAAAAGAGGTTTTCGCAGCGTTATGGAAATATTGATTCGGCGATCGCAATGTTCTCCGGCCTCCCCACATCAACAAGCTTGTCGCCGCTGTGATCATAGCCAAGGATAAGATGGTCAGCAGCCAGCGCCAGGTAAACATCAACAAGAGAAAACTTGCCGCGCAAAGGCATCAATGAAAATATATTGGGCTCAAAGACAACGACACAACTGTATGCTTTTTCAACGAGGTTAGATTTATTAGTCGCCACTTTCTGTTCCCCGGTCTTTGTGTTTCTCCATCCCCAAAGCCTCTTATTTTCATCAAACAAAAAATATCGTGAAGTCTTTCGGTCAGTTACGGCAAGCGAAATCAGCGGATTATGTTGTTCATGAAATTCAACCAACTTATGGAGATTTAGATTGGTAAGAATATCTACGTTACAGGAAATAACTCTTCCGCCTGATTTAAATAAATCTTTTGCCTTCAATAAACCACCACCCGTTTCTAACACCTCATCTCGTTCGTCACTAATCATAATATTACTTCCCCAACCTTTGTTCTTTTCAATCGTTTCAATCAACTGGTCCGCAAAGTGATGAACATTGACGATTACGTCTTTGATTCCATATTGTTGAAGATATTCTACATTTCTCTGTAACAACGATTTCCCGTTCACCAAAGCGAGAGCCTTAGGATGTTTATCGGTCCAGGGTTTAAATCTTGTCCCTAACCCGGCCGAAAAAATTATTGCGCTCGCACCGCCAGCCACTGAAGCGGAGCTCTTATGCCCGATGAATGACGAAGGTTTATTCTTTTGATTCATTGTCGTGTTGAAACTCTTCGATTTCCTTCAGCCCTTTAGGGGTTGGGGGTGCTATTTACCCAATTCTTTTCATCTTGTACGCAGTGTCTCAGCGCAATTTTGACCTTGAATTTGTTGCGAAGATGACGCGCCAATGCATCCGCTGCATATACACTGCGATGCTGTCCGCCGGTACACCCGAAGCTTACCATTAAACTTTGAAAACCACGCCTGATGTAATCCTCGACCGTAATGTCGACAATATCAAACACACTGTTGAGGAACTCATTCATTCTAGTTTGCTGTTCAATATAATCCATCACGGTTTTATCGCGACCGTGCATGGTTTGGAATTCCTGAATGCGACCCGGATTAAGTATACCCCTGCAATCGAAAACAAATCCACCTCCATTTCCACTCTCATCTTCCGGAATTCCCTGTTTGTAGGAAAAACTGCAAATTTTTATCATTAACGGAGTCTGTTCGTTGGCTTGCAATGGGGTAAATTGTTCAATGACCTCATCGTCAATACAAATACTCAACACTTTCCTGAACTCCGGAACGGCAATTCCGAGGCTCTGATTTTCCAGGAACCATTTTAGATTTTTCAATGCCAAAGGAATGCTGGTCAGGAATTGAGCCTTGCGTTCAAATAACCCGCGAAAACCATAGGCACCAAGCACCTGTAATAACCTTATCAAAACGTAGCCATTATATTGACTGCGGAAAATGCCTGTGTCGAGACTGGAATCAATTAAAATCTCAAAAGCATTCATGTAATCAATTAGCAATTTTTCCTTCCAGTCATCAGGCAAGTTGGCCCGGGCCTGCCAAAGCATTGAGGCCACATCATACTGTGGCGCGCCTTTCATTCCACCCTGGTAATCGATAAAGTGAACCGATTTGTCCTTTTTTATTAAAATATTCCGACTTTGAAAATCGCGGAACATAAAATATTTATACTCGGTATGCGTAAGATAAGTGCTGAGCGCTTCAAAATCGTCTATCAATTTTTGCTTATCATAGGGTTTTCGCAGTGCATCCAAAAAATAATATTTAAAATAAAGCAGATCTGCCATGATCGCCTGTTTGCCGAAATCAGTATTGGTAAGGCAGAAATTATAGTTCAACCCGGCATCACCTTTCACCTGCAGATTGGCCAGTGCCTCCAGGCTATTCTTAAAAAGATGATACACGTTGTCAGTATAGCCGTCACTTTCCAGCGTACTCAAAAGTGAGACATCGCCAAAATCCTCCTGCAGGTAAGCACTTATTTCATCATTTACTGCGAGAATATTAGCGACAGATAAATCTTTTTTCTGAAAATGACTTGAAAAATAAATGAAGGTCTCGTTCTCCTTAATGTTAGCGCCGTAAGTGCCAATTACTGATTCGCCGTTTTCATGCAGCCGAAAGTATCGGCGTTCACTTCCGCTTTGCGGTAATACATCGAGCTGCGCCGGCGATTTGCCACGCCAGGTCTTATACAATTGAGAAATGGCATCAATCATTGACTGCATCTGGCAAAAATAATTATATTCAATATTAGAACGACAAATGGAGCTTTAGCCACAGCTATAGGCCATTGCTTCCATGTCAACAAGGCGCCTTTGAAATTGATAGCCATCGTAAATATTTTCAACCTCGTTTAATACTTCATCAATTTGCTCAGTTGATTTTACAGTGACGAGCTTTAATCGGTATTCTTTGATATTGGGAAGTCCTTTTAAGTAATTAGTATAATGTCTTCGCATTTCATTAATCCCGGCAATCAATCCCTTCCATTTAACTGAATGGTGTAAATGCTGTCGAATGACTTCAACTCGTTGTTCAATGGTCGGGGGATCCAAATGTTGACCTGTTTGAATAAAATGTTTGATCTCGTTAAATATCCATGGATATCCAATCGCCGCCCGCCCAATCATGATACCATCAACACCAAATCGGTTTTTATACTCTAGTGCTTTTTCCGGCGAATCGATATCACCGTTGCCAAAAATGGGAATATTAATGCGGGGATTATTTTTCACCCTTCCAATGAGCGTCCAGTCAGCCTCTCCTTTGTAAAGTTGCGCCCGGGTTCTTCCATGAATGGCCAGGGCCCTTATACCTACATCCTGCAAGCGCTCAGCCGCCTCCTCGATATTTTTGCTATTCTCGTCCCAGCCTAATCTTGTTTTGACAGTCACAGGCAACGAGGTTGACCTCACCACAGCATCCGTCAGTTTGATCATGACATCAATATCCTTCAATACGGCAGCACCTGCCCCCTTCACGACAACTTTTTTTACGGGACAGCCAAAGTTTATGTCAACAATATCTGGATTGACCGCATCGACAATCTTTGCGCTGATCGCCATTGCCTCTTCGTCACCCCCGAAAATTTGTATTCCAATCGGACGCTCATAGTCAAAAATGTCAAGCTTTTGCTTGCTCTTAATTGCATCACGGATCAGGCCTTCACTAGAGATGAACTCCGTGTACATCAGATCTGCTCCATTGGCTTTGCAAACAGCACGGAAGGGAGGATCACTTACATCCTCCATCGGCGCAAGCAAAAGGGGAAAATCGGGCAATTGTATCTTTCCTATTTGAATCATTTGGATCGCCATTTGAATTAATGGCTATAATTATTAATTGCTGGTTATTTTTGAACCTACAAATTTATTTAATCTTAGTCGTATGGCATACCTCGCGACGAAACGGGTAAGTTACTGGGGACAATTGGGGATACTAGCTGCTTTTTCAGGAGCAGGGCTTTTGATCGGCGGGATAGTTAGCTTAATTCCATTGCTTGGCAAGATGGATTTAGATGTTTTATCGAGCAAAAAATTGATGGACTCTTTGTTTGTGCCGGAAAATGCCAACGCGTTGCGATGGGTGCAATTTCTTACCACCTTCTTTCTTTTTTTCCTTCCTCCAGTATTTTATGGATGGTTGTGTCACAAGAAGGCCTTTACGCATCTGGGATTTAAGCAGCACGTATCGGCCTCGCAGTTCTTTATATCCATGATAATTATGGTTGCTGCGCTTCCGTTGGTGGGAGCGTTAGCTGAATTAACCAAGATGCTACCGTTTTCAAAAATTACCTTTCAAAAATGGCAGGCTGTTGAAGACGCTTACAATAAACAGGTTGCCATCATCGGTCGCATGAATAGTTTCGGGGACTATATTCTTTCATTACTAATGCTCGCTATTTTACCCGCCGTATTTGAGGAAACGATGTTCCGTGGAGGATTGCAAAACCTGCTTTCAAGATGGTGGAAAATGCCCATTCTTGCGATTGTTGTTACCGCTGTTATCTTCAGTGTCGTGCATGGATCATATTTTGGATTCCTAAGCCGTGCAGTACTTGGATTTCTATTAGGCTGGATGTATTACAGAACAGGTAACCTCTGGCTTAACATCATAGCACACGCTGCGAACAATGCAGTTGCAGTTACAGCTATTTATGTGATGCGATTGAAAGATCCCAAAATGGATATAGCAAAGGCCGACGTCAACTTATCTGTCTGGTGGGGAGTACTCTCGATAGTTGTTATTATCGGGCTGTTTATTTTATTTGAACGGGTTAGCCAATATCAAATCAATAAACCGGGAGAAGAAGTCATTATGAGGGATGATGATTACAACCAGCCATCCTGGATTTACGACCCGGAATCGTAACATTATTTCATGGCATTTAACTGGCAAACTTTTAAAACAAGGACGCTGACCGCCGTCATTTTTGTGGTGGTCATGCTTACTGGTTTACTTTGGAACAAATGGAGTTTTTTAGTACTGTTCACATTGATTCATTTTGGATGTTGGTACGAGTTTGTGGGCTTAATGAAAAAAATCCACGGCAGTAATTATCTTCTATATAGCCTATTGGGATTATTTTACGTTACCCTTCCAATCGGTCTGTTGATCGCCTTGAGGAATCTTTTTGGCATTGATATCCGAGATAACAGTTCTGATCCAGGCAAATTAATACCACTGGCATTAATCTTTTCACTTTGGATAAATGATACAATGGCGTATATAGTGGGCTCTTTAATTGGCAAAACTCAAATGTCGAAGGTATCACCAAAGAAAACATGGGAAGGCACAATTGGCGGGATTATATTGTGCGTTATTGCGATGACATTCATTGGACAATTAATATCACTAAACAGGATTGACTCAATGTTCATAGCATTGATATGCTCCATTGTCGGCACACTTGGGGATCTTCTCGAGTCAAAGCTAAAGCGATTGGCTGGTGTAAAAGATAGCGGTCACATCATGCCCGGACATGGGGGCTTCCTGGATCGATTTGATTCTTTGCTCATAGCTGCACCATTTGTATGGCTCTACGTTTACTTCTTTATGCAGTAAGCGTCTGCACCTGCTACCTCCTACCAATCAGTATATTTGCCTTGTCAACTTTGTAAAATGACCATACATAAGGAAGGCTATAAGATCATTGCATGGACCGTTATTTTATTCGCGGCCATAAATATCCTTTCATTTTACATTTTTAGCTTTCCATCTCCCGTTGTGAGCTGGATTATTTTCTTTGGCACGCTGGCTTTGCTTGTATTTATCATTTCATTTTTTCGCATCCCCAAAAGGCGATATACTACCGGCGAGGACGTGATCGTAGCACCTGCGGACGGGAAGATTGTTGCGATCGAAGA